>JAEEGF012340495.1_pt1 | contig 11151 bp, 10 predicted proteins | sample 9134171 | NCBI WGS metagenome assembly JAEEGF01 (sample SAMN16246542, study PRJNA631951) | gut metagenome | biome: gut microbiome; feature: rumen; material: AP-attached | host: Bos | place: Iran: Karaj | collected 2018-10
AGATAGAACAACCTTCAAAACAATCATTAATTGTTATATACAAAGAATGCCTTAAAATTATAAGTAAAAAAGAAGATATTCAACAAATAATATTTAATGCCCAGGCAGAAAAAGCAATACTCAAGCAAAGATTAGAAGAAATGCTAAAAAGTAGGCGGCTAATAAAAAATAAATTCAAAAATGGCGAGCTCACTCAGGGCGAATATCAGCAATTGGCAAATAATATAAACAACGAAAAACTCTGCTTGCAAAAGTCTATTGATAATTGTTTCAAGTATCTATATGAAAAGAAATTCGGTGAATCAAATATAAAGAATCTGGAAGAAGCTGTTCAGATTATAATTGATTATTCCAATAAAAAAGGTGCTGAAAAGTTTAATATTAATCTTTCTGATAGTAGGTTAAAAGATTTTGTTGAAGACGATCTGGAAAATGCAGATTATATGAAATATCAGATGGTTTCATTCAGTCCTAATGATACTAATCTACCAATGAAGGTTTTTGTAGATGAAGGCGGAATTGATGATATTTTCAGAAATTACAAACCTAGAATAAGATTTTGTAATAATCATGGAAAAGATTTCGCATACAAAAATACTCTTTCAATGACAATAGATAAGAAAAATCCTATTGTTTATCCTGATCATCTAGATAAGTTAAAATTATCTTCTGAAGACATACTATCATTAAAAAGATGGGTGAAATTTAATTATGATACCTTAATAAGGCTTTGGACACACAATTACACAAATGGTTCTAAAATTCAAACGATTAAATCATTAAAAAAGATTATAAAAATAATTGAAATTGAAGGAGAATTTGATGCAGATAAAGCCAAGTCAGAAAGCTTATATGTAGTGGATATTAAAATACATGAAGGAACTTATACTGAGCAGTTTGGAAACCTCTTTTATGGCACTGAAATAAAAAGTGACCATGAATATTGTTGTAGTAAAAGATTTATAGCAGTTGATAATGATAGGGAAACAGCTTTGAGAACTCTTCAAAATGGTTTAGAACAGTATAAAAAAGAATATGATAATTGCTTTAATAGCCAATTAAATGTTTATGAATCCGATGTAGAAGACTTCTCAAAGTCTTACGGAGGTTGTTTGACTTACATAGAAGATGATTGCACTTTTTTTACCTTTACTGTTGAATACTATAATTCAAGAAATTTTGCTATTTTTGATATTTAAATTGAGTTGAGCTAGATTTTTGGCGCTTCCCTCCATAGTTGCTTTCAGTTTTCCGTTTTCAACTTCTTAAGGTTTGCAGCTTTTTTTTGACGATAATTTTCTTTTTTATTTTTATAATTGATTATAGTTCAGAATGATTCTTTTAATCCTAGGAATAAAAGCTGATCAGCAAACAAAAAGAATATTTCTGGCAAGACTCATTCTTACTTAATTATCAAGGAGATAATATATGGCAACTAAATGCAGGTATTGCAATAGCACTAGTTATGGCTCTTGTAGCCAAAGTCCTAGCAAAAAGCATGAACATATTGATGATGAAAAACACTGTGAATTCTGTGGAAGTTCCAGTTATGGTTCTTGCTCTAATAGCCCTTTTAAAGTTCACCGTCATGGACATGGTGCTAATAAGTGTATATGGTGTGGCTCAACATCTACTGGCTCTTGTTCAAAAAGTCCTAACAAAGTTCATGAAAAATAAAGAATAAATATCAGCTCCCTTAATCTATGATTTCGGGAGCTCCTTATTTTAACTCTCGGCGGAAAATGTTTCTCTAAGCCTTTACCACTTAATCCTAAACCCATAAATAAAATGCGTAACAGAATTAAAATATTTCTTAAAAATAAATATGTAGATTTATTCCTGATTGCTTTAATTATATTTAATATTATCTGCTTAGGTTTTGAAACAGATAAAGAAATAAATGAAACTTATAAAGAATTTTTTGAAAAAGTAGAATTAATTTCGGTAATTATTTTTACTATAGAATATTTATTGAGATTAATTTCTTTGGAAAAAATCAAAAGTATTTTTCATCCTCTGATGATAATTGATTTAATTGCATTTTTGCCTTTTTATTTACCTATATTTGGTCTCGATTTAAGGTTTCTAAAAATGTTCAGGTTAGTTAGAACATTAAGAGTTCTAAGAAGTTTGCGAATTTTAAGAATTTTTAAATTAGCTAGATATTTTGATGCTTTGCAGTTGATAGGAAAAGTTATTTACAAAAAGAGACACGAATTGATCAGTATTTTAGGATTATTGTTATTTTGTATATTCTTAAGTTCATTTTTTATGTATTATGCAGAGTCAGAAGCTCAGCCAAAAGTTTTTACCAATATTCTAGATACTTTTTGGTGGTCTATGGTTACCTTTACAACTGTTGGCTATGGAGATATGGTTCCAATCACACCTTTAGGAAAATTTATTTCGGCAGTTGTTGTTTTGATTGGAATTATGCTTTTTGCTCTTCCAACAAGTATTTTAACCGCAGAATTTCTAAACGAATTTCAAAATAATGAATGTAAAGAAGTAAAGGAAGTTAGCATAAACAAAGATAATAACAACAATATTTAAGATACAAGAAATAAGAACGGATGCCGTTTACATTGTTTTTTGTTTTTATAGTAGTTATTGTCTCTTTGTAAGTCTGAAAGCAAAGGTTATTCTCAATATTCGTTATTCTGCTAACCTTCTAATAACAATAATTACAACAAAAACCAACTACAATAAAAACTATTTTATTTATACATCAAAGCGGCAATATAGCTATTTTTGCTTACAATAGCATCGTTTATATATTGATTTAAACTAATTCCTTCTTTTTTAGCAAATTCTGCTGCTTGAGAATGAACACTTGGTGAAATTCTTAAAGTCATTTTCCCGCTGTACTTAGGTAGTTTTTCTACAGGAACATCAGGTATTTTAATTCCTACTTCTTTTGCTGTTTCTAACCAAGCTTTTTCATTTTCGGCTAGTTCTTTTATTGCTTCTTCTTGGGTATCGCCTTGTCCAACACAGCCTTTTAACAAGTTGCTTTTGGCTATCCAAAATATATGTTTCTCAATTTCAGTTTGAAATACAGAAAAAGGATATTTCATTTATTATCACCGCCTTGTTCTGAAATGATTTCATCAAATAGTTTCCTTAGTTCAATTATATAAGCTTCTTTTACGCATTTCCCATGTTGAGGCAATGGAATTACTGTTCCTGAAGGTTTATGAGCTATTCTTATCTGATGATTTCCACCTGTTAAAACAATACAGCCAAAATGATTTGCCAGTTTGATTACTTCATTTACTGTCAAATCATTTCTAACAGGCTTTTCAAAGAATTTCTTAATTAGTTTTTCCAATTGCGACATTTAAATTATCCTATATTTATAGTATCAAATATGCCACTATGTGTCAATTCTCTTTTCCCTATGTTCTCCGCTCTAAGCTCTATTGCTCTTTCTCTCCAATCTTCTATCTCCATTTATGATCTTATATCTTAAATCTTCCTCCAGTTTGCAGCTTTTTTTTGACGATTATTTTTTATTTGTTTTTTATAATTCATATAGTTTGAAATGTTTTCTTAATCCTAGGAATAAAAGGAGTCTAAAAATGTCTGGAAATAATATATCCAGTGAACTTTCTAAACTTGATGAATTAACATCTTATTTTCGTAAATCAGATTTAATAATTCTGGCTGCAAGACCAGCAATGGGAAAAACAACTTTAAGTCTTAATATAGCAAATAATATAGTTTCTCAAAAGAATAAGTCTGTTTTATTTTTTTCATTAGATAATTCTTATAAAGACCTTAAAGAACGTTATAAATTAAATAATGAAGTTAGTTGTTTTTTGGAAAATAATAACTTGGATAAAGCTACTTTAATTATTGAAGATACAAAAGATGCTTTAGAAGATATTGAAAACAAAACAAGAGAAGTTTGTTCACAGGAAAATATAGGTCTTATAATTATAGATTATTTACAGTACATAGAAATAAAAAAAGATAAATTTAAAATAATATATGATTTTAAAGAAATTGATAAATATAACAAATTTAATTTTGAAAAATTAAAAAGATTAAAAGTGTTAGCTTGTGAATTTAATGTTCCTATTATTTGTCTGTATCATCTTCACCCAAAGCTTGAAGAAAGACAAGATAAACACCCTCAACTTTCAGATTTCCTTGAACAGACTTGTATTGAAGAAAATTCTGATACAATTATATTCCTATATCGTGATGAATATTATAATCCATCAAATTCAGACAGAAAAGGAATAGCAGAGGTAATTATAGCTAAATATGATAATAAAAAAGATAATATATATTTAAATTTTGATTCAAAGCTGTGTGTTAGCAAGATTAAAGACTAAAAAAGACCGAGTTATTGTTTTAAAAAGAAACTATTTTGTAAATAGAGTTCTTGTATATAAAAAATTAATTCTTTTTATTGTGGAATTATTGTATTATTTCTAAAGTAAGGAATAAAAGCTATGACAAACAATAATGAATCAAATCTTAGTGATGAAGATGCTTTGAAAAACTTTTTGCTAGACATTGATTGTTTGAATCCGTTAAGTGAATGGACTAGCAAGTTTAATATCTTCGACATATTAAAAATTACTCGTACTGAAATTAGGCACAGTAATGTTTTAGCCTGGTTGTTAAGCCCAAATGAAAACCACGGTTTAGGTGATAGAATCATTAGAGGTTTTATACAATATCTAGTATCAGAAAATCACGTTTCTATAGATGTTTTTAAGACTTTATTAATGGATTGTTCAGACTTTGAAATTTTACGTGAGTGGCATAATATTGATTTATTAGCTATATCTAAGGAAAATAAATTCTTGATTTGTATAGAAAACAAAATAGATTCAGGAGAACATGATAATCAATTAAAACGTTATGAAGAAACATTAGAAAACAATATTGAATATAAAGATTATAATAAAAATTTTGTTTATTTAACTCCTGAAGGAAGTGAATCCAGTTTACCAGAACTTTGGATTTCGATGAGTTATCAAGAAGTCATAAAGATTATCGAAAAAGCCATGAAAGACACTAAAGTTTTACCTGAGTCGGAAATGTTAATAAACAATTATATAGAATCTGTAAGGAGAAATATTGTGGGAGACGAAAAATTAAGACAAATATGTAATGAAATCTATGCTAAGCATAAAAAAGCACTAGATCTTATTTTTGAATATAAGTCTGATAAAACTTCAGAATTAACAGATATTATTCGTAAATGGGCTGAAGAAAAAACAAATAAAAAAGAACTAAGTATGTGTCAAAAATACTCGAAGTCATACGTTAGGTTCACAACTGATTTTATGTCACACATAATGCCAAGTGTAGAAAATTATTTAAATGACTGGGGTACTTCTAGTTTTTATTGCTACGAAATAAGAAATTATTCAGGAAAACAATTTAATATAAAATTAGTACTCAGATCTGATAATATTCCTGACAATCTTATGGAAGTATGTAGAAATATAATGAGTTTTCGACATTTAAAAGAAAAAAAAGATTGGAAATGTTGTTTCCCATTTTCAACAAAAACCAAATATAAGAATGAAGAAGAAGATTTACAATATGATGAAAAAGAGATAAATAATACTTTAGAAGAAATGTTGTCAGATGTGAAAAAATTTGAAAATGAATTAATGAACTATCTTAAAGACCCATCTAAAAAAGATACTTTACAAAACTATTGAGTTATTTAAATATTGTGTATATGAAGGTGTCCGGCAGGACACAACATTATTAACCTAGGGTATCGTCAGATACCCTAGGTAGAAAACACTCACTCTCTCCCACACAGCCCCAGCCCGCCATTCTTGGCGGGCTGGGACTGTGTGGGGGTTGTGGAGGGACTATACCTAGGGCGTTTTCAACGCCCTGGGTTATTAAAGTGATGTCCTCCGGACATATAATGTAACTTGTTTTTTTACTATATACCCAGCTTACAATTTACTTCTTATTACTTACATCTTATATTTTATATCTTATATCTTAATTCCCTATCTACCTTTAAAGTAATACCAAAGTAAGTGGTCAAAGCCGTTTCTGCTAATGCCTGAGCCAGATTCTTTTATTATTTCACCGATAGTATTGTAGTAAATAGGATAATCATCAAGGTTTATATTTTCGGTTTTAAGATAATGATTTATATATTTTGGAAGGGCATCTTTTAAAACTTTATCATATATAGAATAATTATCTTGCTCAGGCATACCTTCAAATAAATAAAAACAAGCATAATGACAGAATTTACTTGCAAATGATGGATTATTTCTGCCTCTAGGGGTTTTCGTTTTTCTTGCTATTTCTTTAAAAAGAAAAAAATCTGTTTGTATAGGTCTTTTTAAGGATTTTATAAATTCTTCTTCTTTATTATTAATAATATAAAGAAGCCTATCTCGTATTTCTTTTCTTCCACAATCTTCACCACATTTATCAGCATTTAAATGTGTGCTGTTTTCTCTATCTACTGCTTCTATTGCTCCTTCAAGTATTTTTTCATAGGAAGAGGAAACAGGTAAATGTTCAATAATCATATTTTTTAATTGTGTCATCCAGTAAGCAGTAGAACCTTTATAATTTTTATCTGGTCCTGCATTTTTATCAGAAGATTTTCTATATGCAGAATCATTTTGTATCATTGCCTCTACTTTTGCAACATTTTCAAAAGATAATTCAACTAATTCTTCCCCTTTTTCATCTTTAATAGTAGTAAGCATATAATCCTTAGCTTTTTCCAATTCTTTATTTATCTTACTATTAAGCACCTCATAAACATAACCATGAGTATTTAATTTTATTTTAGTTTCTAATCTTCCTATACTGATTAAGTAATCACATAATATAGTTTTTTGATTTTGAGGAACTTCACCAGTAGCTTTATCTCTGATGTGCGGTTCTTTTTTCAAACTATGTTCATCTCTTGCATAAACTTCATAAATTTTATCATTAACTTTAATTTCGACCATTTTCGACTCCTAATGTTATTGGTTTAATTAATCTAGCTTAAGGTATTTATCATTAACTCTATTAGCTATTAATATTTTTTTCATATTATATAAAGAATATAATAATCTATGACAGTATAATTTTTGTCTATATATTTGTCATAAAAATGTCACCAAGGTATTTTCTAGTTTTTTGTTATGAAAATTAATTTTGATACGCTTACGCTAAACAGGGTTAACTCTGGTTTGGTCACCACTCAGTCTACGCAAAGCTTCGCTTTGCTCCCCCTTCAGTCACTTCGTGACAGCTTCCCCGCATAGCGGGGCAGCATCTTCAGAAAAAGCACAGACTTTCGCTGGCTAAAACAATTCCCTTCGCTCTGTTGCTCTGAGCTCTTTTGTTCTTTCTTCCCCTTTCTCCCTACACCCTTTACCCTAATCCCTAAAAGAGAGTTTGCAGCTTTTTTTTGACGACAATAATTTGCAAAATTTTTAAAATCATAAATGAAATCAATTTTAATAAGGAACAATAAAAATGAATGACAAAAAAATAGAACTGGCTTTGCTCAAAATAATAAGTGAAATGGTAGAATGTCCTGCTGGAAGCTTTATGATGGGAAGCCCAAAAGATGAATTGGGAAGAAACATTTATGGCGAAGGCAACGACTTTGAAACACAGCATAAAGTCGCAATTACAAAACCATTCTGGATTGGCAAATTCCTTATTACAAGAGAGCAGTATGAAACAATTATGGAAGAAGAGCCAATCTCTTATTACGATAAACGTGTATATAATTCGCCTGTAAACAACAAAACTTATAATGAAGCAAAACAATTCTGCAAAAAGCTTAATAAGCTTTTAAAAAATATTAGCTCTGCAAGTGAGTATATTCCTAATGACTACCATTTTGACCTTCCAACAGAAGCTCAATGGGAATATGCTTGTAGAGCTGGAACTACAAAAGCATTTAATTCAAATGACAATCTAAGTGATGATAATAGCTTTTTGCAGGGAATAGCCTGGTATTCTGGCAGTATGTTGTCTCCTGAATTAATAGACTCTATTCGTAATGAGCATTTGAATTATTATGAAAAATCAGCTCAGCCTAGTTATTTTAAAGATATTCTAAGTGAAAAATGGGTGAAAAAGCTAAGTATTTATAATCCTGTAGGTACACTTCTTTCTAATGATTGGGGCATATTTGATATGCACGGAAATATGCATGAATGGGTTAGAGATACTTTTAATAAAAAATGCGATTATGATGCTGGAAATGCAATAGACCCAATAGTATCGGAAAAAGGCAACTGGAGAGTTCTACGAGGCGGAAGTTACAAAGATTCTGCAGAACATTGTCGTTCTGCTGCACGTTATTTTGTTAAAGGAAGCGATGATTTATATCCTTGTGAGATAGGTTTCAGAGTCGCTTTGGTTCCTAATTTAACTTATGAGGAAAATGTATTGCTGAAAGAATTAGAAAAAGAGTGTAAAGAATTTTGGAAAAACAAAGGAGATGATAAGGTAGAAACACTAATACAGGCAATAAAAAACAATAAAGATTTTGAATTGATTAAAAGGCTTATTTCCGAATGTAATTTAAAAGAAATAAACTCTAGTTCTTCAAAAATAATATATGATGAAAGTAGCCCTTTAACTGCTGCTGCTTACAATAGTGATAATCCAGAATTAATAAAACTGCTTCTTGATTGTGGAGAAAATACTAGTTTCAGAGATGATATAGGTTATACTGCTTTACAGCAAGCTGCTGGCTGGAATTCAAACTTTCAAGTTTTTAATGTATTATTGGAAAATAGTAAAGAAAATGATTTCTATCATCATGAATTTGGCAGTTATCGAGAGAGTGCTTTGTGCCTGGCTTTAACTCAGAATAAAAATATAGAAATTATAAAAAGATTGATTGAATATGATCCAACAGAAAATAAAGACAAAGACTATTATTCAAAGTTGTTAAATGAAGTAGCTGGAAGAGGTTACAATGATTATCCTTACTTTAAAGAGATTGTTGAGCTTCTGATTGAAAAAGGTGCTGAGATTAATAAAATCTTCTCTGATTCCAGTGGAGAAGACTATGATTATGCTTTAGGCACAGCTGTAAAATATAATGATTATGAAGCTGTGAAAACTCTTTTAGACTTAGGTGCAGACCCCAATTTAATTGTAAAAGACAAGCAAAATCTAGTTGTGGCTTTCCCTTTATATGATTGTATCAAAAGATGGAAGAAAAAAGATAAAATGAAAATTCTTGAATTATTACTTTCAAGAAAAGCCAATATAAATCAAAAATTGACTTATGGTTGTAATATTGCTATGGAAACAGCAAAAGATGGTGATTTGAAAACATTAAAATTCCTAATAAATTACGAAAAAGATTTATTGAATCAAGAAGATAAATTTGGAAAGACCGTATTAGATTATTGTATTCATTTTCAAAAGGAAGAAGATAACCTAGACTGTTTAAGTTTTCTAATTGAAGCTGGTGCAGATGTTAATCATAAAAATAAACGAGGTGAAAAAGCAATAGCAACCGCTTTTTATTTTAATCGTCTTAAGGCTATTGATGTGCTGCTAGAAGCCGGAACAATAATTGATGAAGAAAATTTTATGCTTACAAAGAGTAAAATTAATTTTTCATGCCTTGAACCTTATGAAAAGATAAAACTCCTTAAGCGTTTGTATGAAATTGTAGGCAAAAAGCTAGAACTAGGGGGAAGCTTATGAACTCAAATATTGATGAATTATACAAAGAAAACGAAAAGCACGACTGTGCAATAATAACTTGCGAAGGCACAAAAGATTTTGTTTTGGCAGTAAGAGCCTTTTTCTTTTCCATAAGGGCTTATGTTTATGATGTCTACCGTTTAGACAGCGAAGATGATTTGACAACAAATAACGAGCAAAAAGAAAAGTGCATTTATTTTATTTCTGATATGAAAGATGGAAAGAGTTTAGAAAGAGATTTATATATCGCTAAAATATCATATCAGCTTAAAGATACACATTTCTTCCCTAGACAAGAAGGTTTGAGCTATATAAAATCTATTTCAAATATGCCATATCTTGTTATGCGTTATTCTGGACCTGGTAACGTAATGGGTTTGCAATGCTGTTTGTTGACGGCTCGACAAGGAATGGTTCTTAAACTGCCTCAATATGTCTATTTCAGTAAATCCTTATGTAAAAGGTATTTCGATCTTTATGAATCTATGGTTAATCATAAGGAAAATACTAGCGACAATGATATTAGCAAAGTATCTGTTTTGGAAACAGAAAATGATTTTATTGCCTTATCAAAAATTATTAAGAATAAGATTGGGTTAGACTTATGCTATTGTCAGAGTGGAAGTTTTGTTATTGGTAGTCCTGAAGATGAAATAGGCAGACTTAGCGAATATGGTCATGAGGAAAATCAGCAAAAAATTGAGATTTCAAAACCTTTTATGATTGGCAAGTTTCCTATAGTAGGTGCTCAGTTTAAATACTTAGCTGACAGCGAGTTGTTAAAAGAATATGATTCAGGTTCTTCGTTAAGATATAGAGAAGATAAAATCTGCCCTGTAACCATGATTAGTTATAAAGCAGCTTTAAGATTCTGTGATTTATTGAATGAAAAATTGTCTGTTATTATTCCTGAAAATTATTGCTTTTGTTTACCTACAGAATCTCAATGGGAATATGCTTGTAGAGCAGGAACAACAACAGCTTTTAATAACGGGAAGAATCTTTCCAAATCTAAAGAAGAATCAGAAAAGATTCTTGATGAAATAGCCTGGTATAAATGTGGACAGCCATTATCTGTAGGATTGAAAGAACCTAATTCTTGGAACCTTTACGATATGCATGGCAACGTTTGGGAATGGTGCGTGAACGATTTAAAAAGAACTTCAGAAGATGGGAAAATATTCGATGCTATTGCGAAAGGTGGAAGCTATCTAAACGAACCAGCTTCTTGCCGTTCAGCTGCTTGGCTGGGTTTCAATGGCAAGCACAAACAACATGAATATGTGGGTTTCCGAATCGCGCTAGTTCCTGTTGGGTGAAGCTTCTTCGGCTCATAGAGGTTGAGCAAGCAACTGTCCGCTTTTAAAAGAATTGAGAGATTAGAAAAGTCTATACGTTTTTATGACAATGTGTAGGCTACAAATAAATAAAAAGGAGCAAGAAATGCCTAGAATGCCAATAAGACAG
>JAEEGF010454880.1_pt1 | contig 11150 bp, 7 predicted proteins | sample 9134171 | NCBI WGS metagenome assembly JAEEGF01 (sample SAMN16246542, study PRJNA631951) | gut metagenome | biome: gut microbiome; feature: rumen; material: AP-attached | host: Bos | place: Iran: Karaj | collected 2018-10
TTCAGTATTTTGTACATATAATATATGCTTTCGGTCAAAAGTGCAAAAATACAAAATTTTAAAACATCTTTCACTTTGGAATCCCTATTTTTTTGTACTTTTGCAAAAAATTTCTGATTAGGTTTATTAATTCAAAAGTAGTTAATTTTTAATCTGTTACATAATGAATGCCTTACGAAGGGAGCAAGTCGGGAAACAAATTTTCTCATACTTTCTGGTATTTCTTGGAAGCGTGCTGTTCGCGGTCGGGGATGTGATGTTTGTCAACCCTTACCGGCTGGCACCTGGAGGAACATACGGCCTGGCCAACGTATTGAACACCGTATGGCCGTGGCGCATCGGTTTTTACGCCATCTGCATGGACATCCCTCTGCTGCTGATAGGCTCCTGGATTCTGGGGCCGAAGTTCGGTCTGAAGACAATCCTCAGCACCATCCTGATTTTTGGCGCCACCGTGATTTTGGAATCCACATGGGGTTATGACCCGCTGATACACAACGGTATCCTTTCCGACATTTCCGGCTGCGACCCCTACTTCATGCAGACACTGGTCCAGATACAGGACACCAACCGCTTCTTTGTGCCGGACTATTTCCTGAACACCCTGATTTCCGGAGCAATCTATGGTATCGCAATCGGTATGATATTCAAATCGGGATCGACCTCCGGCGGCAGCGACATCATCAGCATGATCGCACACAAATACACAAAGATATCGTTGGGCACGCTGACACTGATTGTCGATTCCTGCATCACCCTGACCAGCTTCATCGCCTTCAAGGATATCCGCCTGCCGATTTACTCCATCCTGCTGATTGTGGTTGAGAGCAAAATCATCGATATTGTCATCGAGGGCTTCAAGAGCTACAAGACAGCCTTCATTATCACCGACAACATAAAGGAGGTGAGCGACTTCATCCTGAACGACCTGCAGCGCGGAGGCACCTGTTTCACCGGCATGGGGCTCTACCACGGTGCGGAACGCAAGATGATCTACGTCACGCTGAACCGCTCCGAACTGGTCAAACTGGAAGGCAACCTGCGTTATATGGACCCCAACGCATTTATCAATGTGGTGGAGAGCAGCAAAATCATGGGATTGGGATTTAAGGCATTACCGGAGCAGTAACGGGAGCATACAACCTAAAAAAGCGGGTTTTCGACCCGCTTTTTTTAGTAGGAAAAGACACTAAACAATTATTTGTACTCCTTCGGCTCAGCACCCTGCAGCACCTCATTGGCGCACATGGCCAGAGCCAGCATCTCGTTCTCCCCTTTGTACACCTTAACAGGGGCAATCCAATCCACCTGTTCGGTAATCTGCTTCATCCAAGGCTTGCTGTATGAGATGCCGCCCGTCAGCAGGATGGCATCCACCTTACCCTTGACCACAGCGGCCAGACGGCTTATCTCCAAAGAGACCTGATAGCAGAAGGCATCCACCAGAAGCTTGCACTTTGGATCGCCCTCCAAGGCCTTGGTCTCCACATAGAGGGAGTCGTTGGTGCCCAGATAGGCCACAAAACCGCCCTCAGCGGTAATCATCTTCTTGATTTTATCCTTAGTATATTCTCCGCTGAAGCAGACATCAATCAGTTTGCTGGCGTTGATGGAACCCGCACGGGTCGGGGAATAGGCCCCGAGGCCGCAAAGGGCGCGGTTAACCTCCACCACCCTACCATGGTTATGGATGCCGACCGACACGCCGCCGCCGAGATGCGCAATAATCAGGTTCAGATCCTCATACCGTTTGCCGACTTCACGCGCATAGAGTTTGGCTGTCATCTTCTGGTTAAGGCAGTGCCAGATGACTCCCTCGCGCTTTGGATCCAGGTCAAACACGGGATGTCCTGTGATCTTGGCATGGTCCGGACGCTCGTCCACGATGCCGGGGTCGGCGATATAAGCCTCCTTCAGACCGAAATCCTTGGCGATGCTGTCGGCAATCAGAGCGCCCAGATTGCAGGCATGTTTGCCCTGCACACCGTCATGGCACTCCTGTTTCATAAGTTCATTGACCCTGTATGTTCCTGATTCGCACGGACGCGTCAGGCCGCCCCGCCCGATGACGATGGCGATTTCATCACGGCCGACACCATGTTTTTCCAGCGTCTGCAAAATAGTCTCCTTGCGGTAGTCGAACTGGTCCGCCACCTCGGCAAATTTCTGGACCTCCTCCAACGGATGTTTGATGTTTTCAGTGAACACCTCCTTCTCACCTTCGTAAACGGACATTTTGGTGGAGGTTGCTCCGGGATTGATGGCTAATATTTTACCTTTTTTCTGCATGTCAATAAGATTTGATGTTTTGAAGGTACAAAGGTAATCAAAAAAGCAACACCAAAAGAGGGATTCTCGATGAATTTTTCAACAAAAAAACTTAATATATATAGATTATTGCCTATCAATGCATAATCGGAGCATTCCGGACTCGCCCATTGCCACGAACGGAATCCCCGACATGGCGCAAGCGTCACGCCAGCGTACGATTCGGGAGGGCGAAAGGGCCGGCAACACGCAAACGCAGCCGGGTGAGATTGTGGAAAGAACCCTCTCAGGACGCGCCGTGGTCGAATCACCAACCAACAGATAATCCGGAAAACAGACCGGCCCACAAACGGAATCGGTATAGAACCGGCCGTTCAGGGAAAGGAAGGAAATCGGGCCGAACTGGAAATATCCGCCATTTTTCACCCAATTGTCCGACAGGCTGTCCTGCAGTGCGTACACCGGCATTGGCCGTCCATGACGGAGACGGCTCCCCTGCATGAAATAGTCAAACCGCCCTTCCTGCAGCAGTTCAGGAGCATCGGTGAACACCAAGGTGGAGCGCGCATCGCCATATTCCACCGCATAATGGTGCGGAACGGCATAAATGGCAATCTCCCTGCAAGAGCGGTTGGCAGCCGCCCTCACAACCCCGTCCGCCAGAAGCAGCAGGAGGCAGAACATCGCCATCCCAAGCAGGCGCACCCTTTTGCGTTGCAGCCAAAGCAGGGTGAAGAGCAGCAGCAGGTAAAGCAGGGCCAGCTGGATACCGTCCGGAGCGACAGGTCCGAAAGATGCGCCCGGAAGTCCGCCGACTGCGGTCACAACGTCACATAAAATCTGAACGATATGGTTTAACAATCCTGCTGACAGATCGGCCAGCAGCGGCTGGAATGAAAGCAGCAGATACAGAAGCGCCGCGCCTATGACCAGCGGCGCGAAGGTGACCACGACAACGTTGGAAATCAGGAACCAGGTGGGGAAATAATGGAAACAGAAAAGGGAGACCGGAGCGGTGAAAAGCTGGGCGGCAACGGAGACGGCACATACATCGCGCAGATAACGCGGAAGCCGGTGTGCGGGCTCCCACAGCCGTTGCAGCAGCGGCTGCGTGCTGACAATGCCCAATACAGCCAGATATGACATCTGGAAACCGGTTTCAAACAGCAGCAGCGGACGCAGCAGCAACATGAGGAAGGCGGAAGTGAGCAGACTGTTGTACACGTGCGTCTTCCGTCGGAAGAGGCCGCCCGCCGCCACAAAGGTGAACATGACTGCCGCACGCGTCACCGAAGGGGTCAGCCCGACCATGCAGGCATAACCCCAGATCACCGCAACATGCAGCAGCGACTTTATTTGCCGGAGCCGCCGGTCCCTCTCCATAAAAAAAAGCAGGTAATTGACAATCATATAAAGAATGCCGACATGCATTCCCGACACACAGAGGATATGGCTCACCCCAACCTTGGAGAATGCCGTGGTTACAGCCGGATCCAGCAACGCATCGTCACCAAGCAGCATGGTGGTCACCAGACCTTTCGCCGTCCCGTCCAGACGGCTGTCACGCAACATGGCGAAAAGGCTGCGGTGGCAGCCATCCGCAAATCGCATCAGCGGGTTCCCACCACGCCTGCCTGTCCTTTCCCACCTTCCGGCGGAAATATATCCCTGGCGCACGACACCCCGCCGGAACAGATAACGGGCGTAGGAGAACTCCCCTTCGTTAAGCGGCGGAGCGACCGGCTTCAATGCGGCACAAAACCATAGGATGTCCCCGTAAGCCAAAGATTCCGAGGCTGAATCACGTTCCAAAGTCAGACGACATTTCTCCCGCAACGGTATCCGGACGGAATCCGAACAGACCGCCCTCAACCGGACATCCAGACGCACAGTCCTTTCGCGCAGTTCCGGCAGTCCGCACAATTCCGCGCAATAACACCTGACACTGTCCGGCGTCTCCCTGGAGATAATGAGCTCACCCTCCTGAAAACGGCATTGGACGGAAAACCAGCCGAAGCAGAAAAAAAGCGGAAGCAGCAGCCATCCGAACAGGAAACGGTTCCGGTAACTGAAGAACAGGTGTGCGGAAATTGCCGCTGACAGGAGCAGAATCAGAATAAGAGGCACAAAGATGCGCCATTCCGGAAAAACACTAAAGCGGCAATGGAATCCGTATGAAGCAGCTATCCCACTGACATAGAAAAGAAAAGGTCGGAACAAAGGGTATGTGTGATGCATGTTCGGGTAGTGTTTGTTAGAAAATGCAAAGATACAATCAATTGTATTTGCCCCGACATTCCGGCACCTCTTTTTTTTAAATTTATTTTTCAACAATCCTTCAAATGAATGGAATTATGAATTATCTTTGCAAATTTATTCATTATGGAATGCATATTATATTATTTATATGAAAACCAAAACATTAATATCAGTTGCAGTTTTACTTGTCATGATGAGCGCCTGTAAAAAGAAAACAGAAATTGTTGAAACCCCGGAATTGGGTTCGGGTATACACATGGATTATTTTGACACCACCGCCCGTCCGCAGGACGATTTCTACCAATATGCCTGCGGCGGATGGATGAAGCTGCACCCGCTCGGGAACGAATATGCCCGCTACGGAAGTTTCGACCAGCTTGCAGAAGACAATCTGGCCCAGCTGAGGTCACTTATTTCCGGACTGGTACAGCAGAACAACAAGCCGGGAAGCATCGCCGACAAAATCAGCACACTCTACACAATGGGCATGGACAGCGCGACATGCGACCTGCAGGGCGCCGAACCCATCAGGAGCGACCTGAAGCACATCGCCTCAATCAAAAAACTCCCGGAGATAGGCAAGGAGGCCGCACGGCTCTCACTTTATGCAGCAAACCCATTTGTCGCCATTTTCGGTGAGGCCAACCCGAACAACAGCGAGATGAAAATTGCATGGGCATGGCAGTCCGGATTGGGCATCGGGAACCGCAACTACTATATCGACAAAAAATTCCGCGATATCCGGATTTACTATACCGAAATGATCGCCAACCTGCTGGAGCTCTCCAACTACAGCCACATGGACGGTTTCCACGGCAAGGAGCAGCAGATGGCTGACCGCATCCTCGCTTTGGAGACCCAGATGGCCGAAGCATTCATGACAAAGGAGGACATGCGACGTCCTGAAATGACCGTCCATATTGTCCCCGTCAAGGAATGGGAGAAGATGGTGCCGAACCTGAACATCCCCGAATATCTGGAGGTTCTTCGGATAGACATTGACTCCATCAACGTCGGAATGCCGGACTATTTCAAGGCCCTGAACAACATTCTCGGCAGCACCGACATCCAGACGCTTAAGGCTTATCTGGCATGGAACCTCATCCGCAGCGCGGCACCATACCTCAGCAACGAATTCGCCAACGCGAGCTTTGACTTCTACGGAAAAATCATTAGCGGCAAGAAAGAGCAGCAGATCAGATGGAAACGTGTAATCCGCACCGTGGACGGCTGCATGGGCGAGGCGGTCGGACAGATGTATGTGAAGACCTATTTCCCCGAACATGCCAAAACACGCATGCAACATCTGGTGGGCAACCTCAAGGAGGCGTTGAAGGAACGGATAACACAAAGCGTATGGATGAGCGACACCACCAAACAGGCCGCCATAGACAAGCTTTCCACATTCCGCGTGAAAATCGGCTACCCTGACAAATGGCGCAGCTACGACAACCTGAAGCTTGACGGCCAGAGCTACTGGGAGAACATCACCAAGGCCAACGCATTCGACACCCGCTACGAACTCTCGAAAATCGGGAAACCGGTCAACAAGGATGAATGGCAGATGACCCCGCAGACCGTCAACGCATATTACGAACCGACAACCAACGAAATCTGCTTCCCTGCCGGCATTCTGCAACCGCCCTTCTTCGACATGGATGCTGACGACGCGGTTAACTACGGTGCCATAGGTGTGGTGATCGGGCATGAAATGACCCACGGGTTTGACGACCAGGGCTGCAAATACGACAAATACGGCAACCTCCACAACTGGTGGACGGCGGCAGACTCCACAAACTTCGGACAGCGCACCCGTGTGCTGGTGGACTGGTTCAACAACATTGAAGTCCTGCCAGGCACATATGCCAACGGAACCTTCACTTTGGGAGAGAACATTGCGGACAACGGCGGACTGAACATCTCCTACCACGCTATGCAAAAGGCACTGGCCGCCGGAGAGATACAGGAGAACATGAGCGGCTTCACCGCCGCACAACGCTTTTTCATCGCCTACGCGATGGTATGGGCCGGCAACATCCGCGACGAGGAGATATTGCACCGCACAGAGGAGGACCCCCACTCTCTCGGACGCTGGCGCGTCAACGGCACCCTGCCGCACATCACTCCGTTTGCCGAGGCATTCGGTCTGAAGCCTGGCGACAAGATGTATCTTGAACCTGAAAAACGGGCATTAATTTGGTAACATTCGGAGAATCTGAATCTAATATGGAATATAACACACAACGCAAGAAAATCGCAACTAAGGAATACGGACGGAATGTCCAGCAGATGATAGAATACCTTCTGAGCATCCGCGACCGCGACCTGCGCAACCAGCAGGCGCGTGCGGTCATACGTGCCATGGCAAGCCTTTCGAACGGCAGCAGGAAGACTGCCGATTTCTGGCAGAAGCTATGGGACGAGATTTTCGTCATCTCCGACTTCAAGCTCGACATTGACAGTCCCTTCCCCATTCCAGAACGGAAAGTGATTGAGGCAAAACCGAAGCCCATCCCATACCCGAAAAACAAAATCCGCTTTCCGCCGTACGGAAAGAACATTGAGGTGATTATCCGCCAGCTGGCAGAAGAGCCAGACACACCGGAACGCGCACAATGCACCGAGCAGCTGGCCGTCCAGCTAAAGACCCTATATCTGAAATACAACCGCGATTCCGTCAGCGACGAACTCATCAGGGAGCACCTGCGCATCCTCTCCGACGGGAAGCTGAGCCTGCGCAGCGACTTTGTCTTTCCAAGCACAAAATACCTGCTGACCAAAGAGGGGCCGGATGCCAACATAACCTATGTGCCAAAGAAAAAAGGCAACAAAATCAGTCAGGCGCAGCCGAACAACAACCCTAACCAACCAAAAAAATCAAAGAAAAAGCGTAAACATCCGAAAAACCCCAAACCTGTATTATGAATCCGACCAAAACCCGTTGCCTGATCATCGGATCCGGCCCGGCCGGCTACACGGCCGCCATCTACGCCTCACGCGCCAACATGAACCCGATCCTGTATGAGGGGATGCAGCGGGGCGGACAGCTCACAATCACCTCCATGGTGGACAATTTTCCCGGTTATCCGGAAGGACGCATGGGCGGTGACATCATGGAGGACATCCGCCAGCAGGCGCTGCGTTTCGGTGCGGAAATACGCGAAGGTGAAATTCTTTCAGTGGATTTCTCCAAAAGGCCGTTCCGCTGCACCGCCGACGACGGCACACAGATTGAAGCGGAGACGGTCATCATTGCGACCGGAGCCTCCGCACGCTGGTTGGGACTGCCTTCGGAAAAGGAATACAACGGCTCCGGAGTCTCCACCTGCGCCACCTGCGACGGTTTCTTCTACAAAGGGAAGGATGTCGCCGTGATTGGAGGTGGCGACACCGCCGCCGAAGATGCGACCTATCTGGCCGGCCTCTGCCGAAAAGTCTACATGGTGCACCGTCGCGACCAGCTGCGTGCCAGCCAGTTCATGCAGGAGAAGGTCTTCGCCACGAATAACATTGAGATGGTATGGAACCACATTCCGCTGGAAATTCTCGGCGAAGGGGACAAATTCTCCAAGAGCGTGACAGGCCTGCGGCTGCAGAACGTGCAGACCAAAGCGGAACAGACGCTTGCGGTGGACGGTGTCTTTGTAGCCATCGGACATCATCCCAACACGGAGCTGTTCGAAGGGCAGCTGGAGCTGGATGAGGAGAAATACATTGTCACTCAGCCAGGGACTTCAAAAACAAGTGTGCCGGGCGTGTTTGCCGCCGGAGACGTGCAGGACCGCCAATACAAACAGGCCATCACCGCGGCTGCAGGCGGATGCCGCGCCGCCATTGATGCCGAACGTTTCCTGAAGCAATGCTGAAAACGCTACGCCTTATCGGATACGCAATCCTGATAGGACTGCTTGCAACCGGTTGCGAGACACCGATTGAGATAGATTTGCCCGAACACCGGCAGGTGGCTGTAATTGAAGGATGGATTGAGAACGGGCAACCGGCAATCGTCGCCATGTCAATCTCCCGTCCATACTACAGCACCACATCCATGGATTCAATACTGAAAAGCATACAGACAAACGCAAAGGTGACCGTCACCGATTCCAACACGGGTGAATCCGAACAGCTTACGCTCGGAAAAACAAACGACCATATCTATGGTGTGTTAGGGAAAGCCTACATTGGCAAGAGTCTGAAAGGGGTGCCCGGACACACATACCTGCTGCACGTGGAGAACAACGGCAGTCACTACGACGCCTCCACCAAAATTCCGCAGCACGGTGTCCGGCTCGACAGCCTCTATTTTTCCAGGAAAGGACGCTCATTTATCCGCATACTCTTCACTGACCATGCCGGAGAATTCAACTGCTACCGTTTCCTCACCAAGGTGAAAGGACAGGAGCCCACCTTCACACAAGTCTACATCGGCACATTTGACGACCTGACCTTCGACGGCAAACAGCTGAATTTCGAGCTTACACGAATGCCATACAGCAATCTGCTCGGAATAGAATACAAGACATTGGAGGACCTGAAAAACGCCACCATGTTCAAACGCGGGGATGTGGTGTATGTGAAGTCAACCACAACCGATCCGGCGACAAAAGATTTCTGGTTCGCTTTGCAGATGGATCTGGCAATGACCAACAACATGATAGTCAGTCCTGGAGTATACAAGACAAACATCCGTGAATCGGAAGGCCGCACCGTGAGCGGCATCTGGTCGGGCTACCACGCCCGCTACGACACAATCGTCTGCAGATAATGGCCGATAACCTGCGGTAAAGTCATTTTTTTTTTGCGATTTCCGCATGGTATCGCCATGTTTTTACCACCAAAGATTCAGGAAAACCGCCTCGTCCCGCGCTAATCACCCAAGAATTCAAAGAATATGGCCTTACGGACCACCTTCCATTCATTGCCCTCTTTTTCCATCACGCAATATCCGCCCTCACCGTCCCAGAAGGTGGTGTATTTGGTATAAAAAAGCATGGCCCTTTTCATGCCTTTGTCAAAAAACAGGGATTCCATACGCAAATCCTCGTTACCCCAAAAATTATAGCAATAGCAGGAAGCCGTGTCACCACCGGAAGGCCGGAATCTCAAGAAATTGCTGCGTTTTATATACTCTTCTGAAGCATTCCAGGCTGGGAAAGGCATCTCTTTCAGAAAATCTTTCGCTATTTGGCGGAAAACCGACAAACCATGGTAGCCGTATGGAAATTCTTCCATCTCCGGACAGAAATTCTCGCATTCCGCCAAGTCAATCACAGCCCATTCCGGATGCAATCCCAGCCGATAACCTGACCACCAGTCTGATGTGACAATCTCGCTTTCATAGTCTTCGTCCGTTCCACGCTTCTTGAAGCCCTCTTCCAAATCGTCAATCCCTTCCCGGAAACAGATATGCGGAATTTGGGATTGAACACTGATATCACAACTCCTATCTTCCAGTTCCCCTATCAAGGCACGATAAAAGGCCTTGAACACCTCCTCCACCTCACGCAGGGTGTCATTGTCCGTGCGCCGGTAGGATTTCGCCAGCTCCACACAACGCTGGTAATAAAGGAGTTTCTTCTCTTCAGATTTTTCCTGGTAGGCCTCCTCCAACAGCTGCGCCAGCCCCACCACCGTCTGGCTGTCCAACTGCAGGGCGGGCCAGGACAATCGGGATTGTGCCATGGCAATGCGTTCCGCCTCACGCAGCTGCTCCGCCGTAAAACTCAGCTTCCCTTCACCATCCATCAGGCCGTACCGGAAATGCTGGCCGTCCTTCAGCCGCACCACGGAAAGCCCCTCGGACCAGGGCTGGCAGTCATACACGCCCAGCGGCAGCGTACAAAGTTCCCGGCCGCTGCTGTCCTGCACCACCACCCGTTTTTTCCCGTCCACCTCCTTATTCACAAAGCATTTTCCCTCCGCAAAGACCGGTGCATGGAAGCAGCTGTCCATAAAACGGGAGATTTCTTCCGAAGAAAGGGGAACCTCCTTTTGAAGAATGAGGTCATACAGACAATGGTATATATCATAGGAAGTGTCCCCGTCATCCGCTGACAGACGGACATTCTCATGAATGGAAAACCATCTTTTGCTGTCAAACATACCTCTTCCATGGTATTGGGGAGGAAGCACCACCCTGCCCTTCATGTCCATATAGCCCATGCGAACCCCATAGTAAGAATCCGCAGTGTCAATCACATGGACAGAGGCGCCCAAACAGCGACCTCCACTGCCTTGCAACGGGCCGACGTACAACGTGTCCGGAATGTTGAAGACCACATTTCCGTTTGTGTCCACCAACTGGTACCGGTTAACGCTGTCCTTAACAGGATGACCTATCCGTGCGAAAGCCACACCATCCTCAAAGTTCCATATAAAGTTATAGATGCCAAAAGGCACCCGCACCTTTCCGTTCCGGTCAATGACACCGTCATCACCATGCAGTTCGACCACCATCATGCCATTGTGGAACGCATAGGGATATACGTCAAGCCACATGCGCCTTTCGTCGTCATAATCATACGCACAGACAATCACCTCCTTCCCCTTGCTGTCCACGAAGCCCAAACGCCCGTTTTTGACCACGGCGCCGCGCCCCTCGCTGAAATCAAAGGCCATCTCAT
>JAEEGF010631622.1_pt1 | contig 11150 bp, 8 predicted proteins | sample 9134171 | NCBI WGS metagenome assembly JAEEGF01 (sample SAMN16246542, study PRJNA631951) | gut metagenome | biome: gut microbiome; feature: rumen; material: AP-attached | host: Bos | place: Iran: Karaj | collected 2018-10
AAAAAAGATTGTGCAGATTGCCGAGGAGATTGACCGCCGCTTCCGCAGCCCCGAGGATCCCATCCGCATCGTGCTCATTACCGGGCCTTCGAGCTCAGGAAAGACCACCTTCTGCAAGCGTCTGTCCATCCAGCTGCTCGCTTGCGGCCTGCGGCCCGTGTCGTTCTCGACCGACGACTACTTTGTCAACCGCGTCGACACCCCGCTATTGCCCAATGGCCAGTATGACTTTGACAACATTGAGGCTGTCGAGTACAAGCTGCTCGAGGAGCACCTCACACGCCTGATGCGTGGCGAGCGCGTCGAGATACCCGAGTACAATTTCACCACGGGCAAGCGTGAGTACAATGGCAAGAAACTGAAACTGCAGAACGACAGCGTGCTCATCATCGAGGGTATCCATGCCTTGAACCCGCTGCTGACCGAGCAGATTCCTGACGAGGCGAAGTTCAAGATTTTCGTCTCGACTATGACCAGCATCTCTCTTGACGACCACAACTGGGTGCCCACGCATGACAACCGCCTGCTGCGCCGCATCATCCGCGACTACAACAAGGGCGCGTTCACAGCCCGCGAGACCATCAGCATGTGGCCCAACGTGTGCGAGGCCGAGGACAAGTGGATTCTGCCCTTCCAGGAGAATGCCGACGTGATGTTCAACTCGGCACTGAACATCGAGTTTGCCGTGTTGCGCCCTCATGCCGAGATTATCCTGCAGTCGGTTCCGAAGAACTGCCCCGAGTACAGCGAGGCACACCGTCTGCTCAAGTTCATCCACTATTTTATCCCTGTCGACGACAAGGAGATCCCGCCCACGAGCATCATGCGAGAGTTTGTCGGCGGATCAAGCTTCAAGTATAACTTCCACGTCTCGTCATCGGAGTGATGCGTGACCTTTAGACTATGGACTCCAACAAACAACTATTGCTCGATGCCCGCTACCTGCGCATGGCGCAGATTTGGGCCGAGAACTCCTACTGCCGCCGCCGACAGGTGGGCGCGTTGCTGGTCAAGGATAAGATGATTATCAGTGACGGCTATAACGGCACGCCCGTGGGCTTTGAGAACATCTGCGAGGAAGATGACGACCATACCAAGCCCTATGTGCTGCATGCCGAGGCGAACGCCATTACCAAGGTGGCGCAGAGCAACAACAGCAGCGCTGGCGCGACGCTCTATGTCACCACATCGCCCTGCATCGAGTGCTCCAAGCTCATCATCCAGTCGGGCATTCGCCGTGTGGTCTTCGGCGAATATTACCGCATTACCGATGGTGTTGACTTGCTTAAGCGCGCCGGCATCGAGTGCGTCCAACTCGTGAAACACAATGACAACACTTTCCACTATATTCACATCTAGACACACACCATGACTAACAAGTCAAAACAGCGCCCCTCGTTCCTGTGGATGCCTCTGGCCATTGCCATTGCAGTGGTCATCGGACTGTTTGTGGGAAGCCGGTTTGGTGGGCGCCGTCTTGTGGCCGAGAATGACCGCAAACTCAATACACTGCTCAATCTCATTGCCGATAGCTATGTCGATACGGTCAACTTGGACCAGCTCATCGAGATGTCTATCCCACAAATCTTGGCAAATTTGGACCCGCACACGACCTACTTCAGTGCTGACGACATGCGTGCAGCCAACGAGGAACTGAGCGGAAGTTTCAGCGGCATTGGCATCTCGTTCATGTTGCTGGGCGACACTATCAATGTTGTCGAGGTGATTCCTGGCGGCCCAGCCGAGAAGGTGGGCATCCTGGCAGGTGACCGCATCATTGAGATTGACGACTCGCTATTTGTGGGTCCTAAGGTGACCAACGGCGAAGTCATGAAGAACCTGCGCGGCGAGAAAAACACCAAGGTGAAACTGGGTGTGAAGCGCAAGACTGCCAAAGAAACACTTCACTTTACCGTGACTCGCGGCGACATTCCGGTCAAGTCGGTCGATGCCGCCTACATGCTCGACAAGACCACAGGATATGTTAAGGTTAACCAGTTTGGTCGCACCACCTACGACGAGTTCCTGACAGCGTTGACTCTGCTCAAGAATGAAGGCGCCAAACGCTATGTGGTAGACCTGCGAGGCAATGGTGGCGGATACATGGAGATGGCTGTGCTCATGGCCAATGAGTTCCTTCCCGAAAACCAACTCATTGTCTACACCAAGGGCCGCTACAAGCGTGATGACTCTCAAGTGTGGAGCGACGGAAATGGACAGTTCCAAGATGCCGAGATCGTGGTCATGCTAGATGAGTTTTCGGCAAGTGCGAGCGAGATTTTTGCTGGTGCCCTGCAGGATAATGACCGTGGCCTGATTGTGGGCTCGCGCTCGTTTGGAAAGGGCCTGGTGCAACAGCAGTTCACTTTGCCCGACAGCAGTGCCGTGCGCCTGACCATCGCCCGCTACTACACCCCTGCTGGCCGTTGCATCCAGAAGGACTACAAGGGTGGTATGATGGCCTACGAGAAAGAGTTGTACGACCGCTATATGAATGGTGAGATTTTCAGCCAGGATAGCATGAAGATTGACAAGTCGCAGATTTTCAGCACACTTCACTCAGGTCGCACCGTCTATGGTGGCGGTGGTATCGTGCCCGATATTTTCGTGCCACGTGACACCAGCGGCATGTCGTCATACTATATAGAAATTGCCAACGCGGGCCTGCTGCAGAAGTTTGCCTTCCGTTATGTCGACATCAATCGTAACAGCCTCAAGCAGATGAAGGACTATAAGCAGTTCTTGCGCATGGCGCCCAGTGATGATGCCCTTCTCAACAACTTTGTTGACTTCGCCACCCAAAATGGAGTGGCACCGCGCTGGTATTACATCAACCAGTCACGCGACCTGATTGTCACCAACCTCAAGGCGCTGGTGGCACGTGACGTGTTTGGCAACGATGCCTTTTACCCCATCTATAACCGCAGCGACAAGACCCTGCAGGCAGCTCTCAAGGCCCTCAACCGCCATAAGGCTGCGTTTCCGATTAAATAATGTATCTCAATACATTTGACAACGAGTTTATTCCTCAACTGAAGGAGATCTTGCGCAAGCAGATGCGCAAGCGTAAACACGCGCTTACCATCGAGCAGAAATTGGCCGATGAGCAAATGGTGTTCGGGATGATACGCGACATGGGCTTGCTCAAGGATACCAAGCATGTCATGCTCTATTACTCCTTGCCCGACGAACTGCCCACACACGCCACAGTCGAGCAATGGGCGGCAGATGGATTATTCAAGATTTACTTGCCCCGCGTCAAGGGCGATGACATCGAGGTGGTGCCCTATATTGGTCCCGAGAGCCTGAGCGACGACAACGCATTTCGCATCTCCGAACCCGTTGGCGATGCCGTTGATCCCGCAATTCTCGATGCGGTCATCGTTCCCGGTGTGGCCTTTGACCGCCACTGCAACCGCATGGGCCGAGGCAAAGGTTTTTATGACCGCCTGCTCTCAAGCGGCGACCTCTACACTATCGGTGTGTGCCATGACTGCCAACTGCTCGACGAGATACCTTGTGAGCCTCACGACCGTCCGCTGGACTGCATCATCACGCCCACTCATATTTTCATCAATAAGCCTAGAGCATAACATGAACAATCTACCCCTCATTCACCACGACACCAAACTCAGTGATATAGTAATTGCCGAACCTGCGGCGCTGACCGTGCTCAACCGTTTTGGCATCTATCTGGGACTGGGCGACCTCACGGTAGCTCGCGCCTGCGACAACCTAGGTATTGACAAAGATTTCTTGACAACCATCCTCAACACCTTTCTGCACGAGACCTACTTCCCCGAGCGCATCCATGCCTCGTTCAAGGCCTCTACCATCGTCGACTATCTCGAGCAGACCAATAACTACTACGTCCATTTCCAGATTCCTAATATCGAGCGGCACTTCCACTTTCTCATCAGCAAGAGCGACCCAGGCAACAACAACCTGGGACTCATGCTCAAATTCTTCATGGAGGTGAAGCAGCAACTGCTAGACCGCATTACCGACGACCGCAACCATTGGTTCCCTGCCATCCTCCAGGCCGAGGCTCGTGCCAGTGACACCATCGAGGCAACCATCCGCACGGATGACTGCGATGTCGACACGGTTGAGGACAAGCTAAACGACCTCATCAGCATGATGGTCATTCACCTCTCGGGCAAGTACGACACCAACTTGGCGTTGGCGGTGTTGATGGCAATAACCAGCCTCAAGAACGACTTGACCCAGAACAACCGCATCCGCAACCGCCTGCTCCGACCCATGTTCCACGTTTTGATCAACCACTGATATGTCACAACAAGTTGTCATCATCTTGCACAATGTCATGGAGGCTGCGGGGCTGCGGCGTTTCATAGACGACACCTTTGGCATCAATGCGCTTGTGCTGCAGGATGTTGACCAACTGCAGCAACTGCCAGCCCACTGCATCGACCTCGTTGTGACCGACGCTCAGCACTTTGTCGAGAACCTGCGCACATTCTTGCCCCGCAAGGCCCGCACACTCGTCCTTGTCGACAAGCCGGCACAAGGCGATGGCGACATCAACATTGTCGACACCCTGCAAGGCTCCGAGCGGATTGTCGCCGCTCTTTCACCTTTTTTGGGCGAGAAAGACCAGGGAACTAGTGCCAATTTGCTGTCGCAACGCGAAGCCGACGTGCTGCGACTCGTGGCAAGCGGCATGATCAACAAGCAGATTGCTGACACACTCAGCATCAGCATCAACACCGTACTTACCCACCGCAAGAACATCACCGCCAAACTGGGCATCAAGAGCGTCTCGGGACTCACCTTCTACGCCATGATGAACGGCATCATCGACCCCAACTGACGCGCAGTGGCATCCTCCACCGCGACATCCACACCACATTCTCATGCGACACACTTTCTTCAGCACACTCACCCTAACCATACTGCTGTTGGCAGCACAGTGGCTTAGTTGCTCGGCACAAGCACAACAACTGCCCATTGACCCACAGCTGCACCACGGCACATTGCCCAATGGGCTGACCTATTATATCCGCCACAACCATACGCCAGCCAACAGAGCTGACTTCTGGTTGGTTCACAAGGTGGGATCGGCGATGGAAGAGGAAAACGAGCGAGGACTGGCGCATTTCCTGGAACACATGGCATTCACTGGAACCAAGAATTTTTCAGATCGCGAGCTGTATGGCTACTTGACTCAGAACGGCTTGGCATTTGGCACCGATGTCAATGCCACCACGAGTTATGACGACACACAGTACTACATCACCAACGTCCCTACCCTGCGGCAAACGATGATTGACTCGGTACTTTATATCCTGCGCGACCTGTCGTGCAACCTATTGCTCGATGAGGACCAAATCGATAAGGAGCGTGCCATTATCCAAGAAGAGCGCACCAGCAATAGCAGTTTCCAACTACGATTGCAGGAGCATGCGTTGCCCGTGCTGATGCAAGGCAGCCGTTATGCCAACCGCATCCCCATAGGGTTGCCTCAAGTGGTTGCCAGCGCCACCACCCAGCAACTGCGCGAGTTCTACCACCGCTGGTATCGCCCCGACCGCCAGGCACTGGTAATTGTGGGCGACATCGACGCGGCCCTCATCGAGCGCAAGGTGAAGCGCATCTTTGGCGTCATGCCCATACCTGTGGAGCCCTCCCCCACCATCGACCTTACCCTACCCGACCACGCTGGCCTGCACACTGTCACCTACACCGACCCCGAGGCTGATGCCACGATGGTGAATCTCTATTTCAAGCACGATGACTTGCCCGTAGCGGAGCATAACACGCATTGCTACCTAGAACTGAACATGAAGAAACAGTTGGCGTTGTATATGCTAGGACAGAGACTTGACAAATGCACTCGCCAAGCACAGTCACCCTGGCAGATGGCACAAGCCAACGATACACACTACATCGCCACTCGCAGCAAAGACGCATTGGCCATGACCGCCATCGCCAAACCCGGCCGGGTGCTTGACGCCGTCGAGCTATTGCTCACCGAGGCACGTCGCATGGCACTGCACGGATTCAGCGAGAGTGAGCTGACCCAAGCTCGTGCCACACTCTCGGCTAACATGCGGCAGTATGCCCTGCAAGTCGAGCAACACGAGTCGGCCGACTATGCAAGCGAGTATATCGACCATTATTTCAAGGGCAGTTACATCCCTGGCGTGACACAAGAGGTGGAACTCTCACTCCCCGTTATCGACAGCCTCACCTTGGCCGACATCAATGCCTATGCCCGTCAATGGGTAAGCACCGACAATGCGTGCCTTCTGATCGCCGGGCGCGACAATGAGCAATATCCCACCGAGGCACAGCTGCAGGCTTCGTTCCACACCATCCTCACAGGCAATGTAGACAAGTTAGAGACAACGACAATCGACCAGCGCACGCTCATGCTGTCACAACCACAATCTGGTTCCATCGTGTCGTTCGAGCAAGACGACGAGTTCCAGGCCACCACCCTACTACTCAGCAATGGAGCAAGAGTGGTGCTACGTCCCAGCAAACTCAAATCCAACGAGATCATATTTGACGCCATTGCCCAGGGCGGGCAGTGGGCCGTTGACTCTACCCTGGCACCACAAATCAAGATGTTGGAGGCCGCCATCGAAGATAGCCGACTGGGCGGTTTCACCCAGGACGAACTACGCGCTATGCTAGCCGATAAGCAGTTGGCCATCTCGTTTGCTCTGAGCGATGACCACCACGACCTGCTGGGTGGATGTGCTACGACCGACCTTGAGACATTGATGCAGGCTATCTACCTCTATTTCACCGATATCACGCCCGACCACGAAGCTTATCAAGCATTGATGGCACGAATGCGAGCACAACTACAACAACGTAAAGACAATCCTGAAGCACAGTTAGCCGACTCGATTTCCATTGGGCACTATGGGCATCACCCCCTCGCGTTGCCGCTTAGCGAGGCTCAACTCAATGCTATTGACTACAGTCAACTCTTGCAGCTCTATCACCAGTATGTTGCTCGACCCGACCAGTACACATTCATATTTGTAGGTGATTTTGATGTCGATACCATGACAACACTGGCACAGCGATATATCGCCTCGTTGCCTGTCGATAACACGAAAGGGCCCTTCAAGTCCAGTCATCCCATGCGCTTGTTGCAGGGAGTGCGTGACATCACAGTCCAGGCAGCATCTGCCGAACGCGCACAGGTAAATGTAACCCAATCAGGATTGTTGGAGAATTCAATGACCAACGAGGTCATGATGCAATTCTACGGACATGTTGCTGAGATAGCACTCAATGCCGTATTGCGCGAAGAGCACCAGTTGTCCTACGGCGTGAACGCTTCGGCCCAGTTACTTCGCACCGAGCCGCGATGGATGCTGCTATATCAGTTTGCTTGCAAGCCACAGGATACCCAACAGGCGATTGACGCAGCCATCAATGCCTTGGCACTTATCCGGGACCGCGGTATTTCAGAACAACTCTTCGACAAGGTCAAGCAGATGATGCTACGCCGTCATGACGAGGACATCGCCACCAATGCCTACTGGATGAATGTGCTGCGCAACCGTGCCATGAACCATGATATTCACACAAGCGTTCGCGAGACACTCCAGTTGCTCACACTCGATCAGTTTGACGCATTTATCTTTGGGCTCAAATACGACACAGACATCACGGTGTTGAGCAAGTAAGACCTCTATTTCCCTAACATAATGTTGATAACGATATTGACGTCACTGATGTCGACGTGGCCGTCATTTGTCACATCGCCTGCTGATGCACTTGGAGTCTTGCCTAACATCATATTAATCACCGCATTCACATCTGCGATGTCGACAGTGCCGTCACCATTCACATCCCCAGGTTTGACGGGCAGTTCATTCATTGCCAATGCCATTTTGATGCCCTCCAGGGCGTTGATTTTGCCGGCACCCCATCTGACAGGATCCTGCGCCGTGAATGCGTCGCTCACCGAGGTTTGCGCAATAATGTCCCGCACCTGAGATGGTGTGAGTGTAGGGCAAGCCTGCATCCATAGGGCAATGATGCCAGCAGCGCATGGTGCTGACATTGAAGTGCCCGACATATTGGACCAGCGATGGACCTCACCTTCGGTGTCGGCCTGTTCGAAACACCATGTGGATAGCGAAGTGTAAAAGTTGCTCACCGATGAGATGACCGCCACGCCTGGTGCAGCCACAATTGGCAATGAACGCCCATCTGGCAGGATTCCATAGCTTGATGAGGCTGCAATTTCGCCCAAGGTGTTACCGCTGGACATCACTACACTGTCAACAGTCTGATACCAAGACCGCGCCGCGTAGCTGCCCACTGAGATAGTGTTATGTCCAGTGGCAATATCGTTGATGCTATAATTACCATCACCCGCCTTCCAGTCATAACGTCCCATCTGCTCAAACCGGCTACGCCCATCCGCATTCCAGGCATCCATTGATGCGATGGTGTCACAACGGTAGGTGTGCACCCAAAAGTCGCGATTCTCGGTCATACGTGTGTCAAAAACCGAGTAGATATGGAAGCGTCCATTAATGGAGTCAACTCCACAACGCACATCGATCGTGCCCGTGGCATATTGGCTCATGTCAGGGTCATTGTCCAGAACGAAGACTGTGTCGCTGGTTACAGGCGGCAATGTGAAACGCGTCGCAGCATTGCGTGTGTCATAGAGCTGCAACTCGAGTGAGAAAGGTGTAGCATCGCTACTCCAGGCATCGACTTCGGCCTGCGCCTTGTTGCTGTTGGTGCGCATTACGGTGGTTACCCACGTGCCCGTATTGCCTTGCGATGGATTAAAATCTTTGTGTAGGTGTACTAGCTTATTTGCTTCGTTGCCAGCACTTTGCACAATTATCACGCCTTGTTGTGCAATCTCATCAAAAGCACGAGCAGTGGGACTGGTCCCATCGTGAGGACCTAAATGATCGCCAATACTGATACTTATGACACAAGGCAGTCCTAATTGCTTGGCATAGTCGGCGATATAGCGTGCACCTAGCACCAGCATCGCATCGGTCAACTCGGCATAGGGGATAGCAACTGCAACCAGTCTGGCACCTGGAGCCATGCCGCTATAGGGCCCAACGCGCGTTCCACCAGCGATACCCAGCGTGTGGGTGCCATGGGTCATCGATGGGTCATCGGTGGTGAGGTTGCTAATTTCTTCTTCATTGACAAACTGCGACCCAGGCAACGTGTCTCCAGCAATTACGACTTTGTGGCCGTCGGTCATTGTAGGACAATAAACTCGCTCGATGCGACGAATGCCCTCACTGTCACGGAACGCCAAGTGGTTGAAGTCGATGCCTGTATCGATCACACCTAACACTACTCCATTGCCATTATAGGCTTGATCAAGCCCAGTGCCTTGATGCACTGCATCGGTCATGGTTGCCGAACGAGCCGAGTCGGTGTCAATGTGCAGTCGGCTCGCCAGCGCCAACTGTCGTACGCCACGTCGCGCCGCCACCTGTTGCAGTTGTCGAGCGGGCAGAGACACCAACGCTACGTCACCATAGCGCACATTAACTTGCAGACCTTCAAGACACGATGAGTCATCGTGCGTGATAAAGGCCTGTACCGTTTTTTCAGCATTCAGATGTTGCAGTGCTGCGCGGCTTGGCGCCGAGAGACGTTGTTGTGCTGATGCCGTGATGAAGAGTCCGCACAGCATCACCACGAGAAGGACAAAACGATTCATGACTCGTTATTTTCAAGGCGTTTGTTGCGATAGTAATCTATTCCGGTTACTTGGCGATAAGCACGATAAATGCCATAGGCTCCAAAGATGGCGGCCATGCCATAACGGACGATGTTCCACGTGGTGGTTGTGCTCCAGTCAAAGAAATTGACAATGAGCAGATAGGACATACCAAGATAAATGATGATCATGAATATGCCAAAGATGAGGCGTAGGGTCTTAGTGAGCATTATGTATTAGTTAAGAGTTGAGAGTTAAGAGTTATTGGAGAATTGAAAGCAGCAACAGGAGGGCGTCGTTGGTGGCACGGGCGATGACACGCTGGCGGTGACCCGGGATGTGTTTGCACTGCGAGACCATGCGGTCACCGCAACGTGCAGCCATCCATACGGTACCCACAGGGGTGTCGGGTGTGCCTCCACCTGGGCCCGCTACACCCGTTGTGGCCACTGCACAGTCGGTACCTAAAAGTCGGCATACACCCGTTGCCATCTGCTCGGCAACGGTTTTACTGACCACGCCATAGGTGTCGATGTCGCTGGCCGAGACTCCCAACTGTTTTTCCTTGACATCGCGGTGATAAGAAACTACACCACCCACAAAGTAGTCACTGCTGCCAGCAATAGCAGTGATTTCGTGTGCTATGTTTCCGCCCGTGCAGCTCTCGGCAGTGGACATTGTCAGCCCTCTATGCCTCAGGATGTTGCCAATGATACCTGCCAATGGCAAGTCCTCATCACAAACGATGTGAGCGCCTAGAATTTGATGCAGTTCGGCAACCAAGCGGTCCATCTCACTTGTGAGCCACTGCTTGTCGGCCGCTTGGCCCGTGAGACGCAAGTGGATGATGCCAGGCTGTGGCAGATATGCCAGGTGAATGCCCTGTGGCAAGCGGCGTTCCCACTCGTCGAGGGTCATCGCCAATGCACTCTCAATGATGCCTGTCACCATCAGGTGGCGGAACTCGATGTCCACATCGTGATGGAAATGCTCCATAAGTTGGGGTATCACTTCACGAACTAGCATCGTCTCGGTCTCGTAAGGCACGCCTGGCATACTTACCAGTACCTTGCCATTGCGTTCAAACCACATCAATGGAGCTGTACCACACTGGTTCTGGATGACGCGGCACGACGACGGGACCATGGCTTGCGCCCGGGTATAGTCGTTCAGCTTCAAATGGCGGCCAGCCACAATCTGCTCAACATTTCGAGCAGTGGGTTCATCGTGAACCAGTTGGCCACCAAAGTAGCGGCATAGCGTGGGCTTGGTAATGTCATCCTTGGTGGGTCCCAGCCCACCCGTCATGAGTATGACATCGCTATGAGCAAAGCCCTCATCGATGGCATCGAAGATGGCTTGCCCATCGTCGGCGACAGTGCGAATTGATACTGCCTGCCAGCCGAAGGGCGTCAGTTGTCGGGCGATGAAGCCCGAGTTGGTGTCTTGT
>JAEEGF011353391.1_pt1 | contig 11150 bp, 4 predicted proteins | sample 9134171 | NCBI WGS metagenome assembly JAEEGF01 (sample SAMN16246542, study PRJNA631951) | gut metagenome | biome: gut microbiome; feature: rumen; material: AP-attached | host: Bos | place: Iran: Karaj | collected 2018-10
AGGCACAGGTGAAGAGCGCGTACAACCGCCTCAACGCCTCCACGACCGACAACGGAGCCCCGACGACGCAGATGCTGTACCTGGCACGCCTCTGGCAGGCCACGGGCAAGAAAGCCTATGCCAAGGCCTTCTGCCGCGGCGTGGAATACCTGCTGAGCGGACAATACGAGAACGGTGGCTGGCCGCAGTTCTGGCCCATGATGCGCGACTACCAGATTCACATCACCTTCAACGACGATGCCATGGTCAGCACCATGAACCTGCTGCGCGACATCGCCGACCAAAAGGAACCTTTCCAGGGCAAGCTGACCTCGAAGAAGCTGCGCCGCCGCTGCAACGAAGCATTCTATAAAGGCGTGGAGTGCATCCTGAAAACACAGATTCGCGATGCTCAAGGACAGCTTACCGTGTGGTGCCAACAGCACGACCGCGAAACATTCCTGCCTGCCAATGCGCGTGCCTTCGAACTGGCTTCCTACTGCTCGCAGGAGAGTGCCGCCATCGTGAAGCTGCTCATGCTGCTGCCCGATCCCGACGAGCGGGTGCAGCAGGCTGTCCATGCCGCCATGCGCTGGTTCGATGAGCATAAAATCACAGGGAAACGCCTTGAGGTGGTGCGCGACGAGAAAGGAAAGAAGGTGGACACGCGCCTCGTCGACGACCCTGAGGCTGGTCCTCTCTGGGCCCGCTACTACGACTTGCAGACCGACGAGCCCTTCGTCTGCGACCGCGACGGTGTGCCCCGTAAGAACCTGCAGGACATAGGCCCTGAGCGCCGCAATGGCTACAGCTGGTATGGCGACCGTCCTGCCGACCTCTACAAGCGCTACACAAAGTGGTGCAAGAAGCTGGAAAAGCAGAAGGGCAAATAAAAAGAATATAAAGCATAGCTTTTACCTGTCTAAAGCTATGCTTTATACTCTACAAACCTATGGTTCTTATCGACTAAAGCTATCATTCTTAGCGCATAAAGCTATGCTTTGTTTGCTCCAAGGTAATAATCTTTTACATTTAATGATAAAGTCTTCATTATCAGTCACTTTGCTACCATTTTCTTACTGACATTTCCTCGTCTGATAATCAGCAAGCCTTTCGTAGAGCCAGCGGCAGGACGCCCGTCAACGGTGTAGCGCTCAACCGATTCGTCGGATGCCGTTGGCAGCGATATGCCGTCGATGTAGAACTCCACGATGTTAGGGAACCGGTTCCAGGGTGCCGTGTTCTGATAGGCTTCCTTGCTGCCAAAGGGAACGTGTAGCGTGGCACCGTCGAAGTTGAAGTCGCCATAACGTCCGAAGGCCAGTGCACCTTCAGTTCCTCCTTGTGGCGGTGTGGTGCCATAGCAGTAGATGTCGGCCAGCGAATCGCAGCCTGCAAAGCAGTAATAGCCCAGCGTCTCTATGTTAGCAGAAAGGACAAGCGTCTTCAAATGGCAAAGGCCAGAGAAGGCTCGTTGCCCGATGGCTGTGACGTCGGCAGGAATCACCGTATTGTTAGTAGCCTGCACAATAGTGTTCGTAGCGGTCTCAATCATGGCGTCGCATTGGTTACGGCTGTCGTACACGGCATTACCCTCGGCCACGCTGATATGGTCGAGGCCGTAATAGCGGCCGTCGCTCTTCACGTAACCCATGTAGGCAAACGGGCAACCATCGGTGATTTCCCGCAACTCCATCAGCGTGCTGGGAATGGTGATGCTGGTGATAGGGGTGATGGCAAACACACCGTTCTCCAGCGCCTGCAACCCTTCGGGAAGTTCTATGTTTGTAATCGTACTCCTCAGAAAAGCTTCTTCGCCTATCTCACGAATGCTTTCAGGCAGTTTGCACGACGACAACTGCGAATTGGCAAAAGCCTGCTTGCCAATGGCTTCCACGGCATAGCTGATGCCATCGACCGTGATTTGTTCTGGCACGACAATATCTCCCTCGTAGGCTTTCGCACCTTTTACCACCGAAACGGCTTGGTCGGAAATCTTCGTATAGCTGATGCCGCCAACCTGAAAGTCTTGAGCTGCAGCGGTCAACCATGTGGCCAACAACATAAATATTATAATAAGATTCTTTTTCATATGCGAAACCTTTTAGTTGAGAATTACTTTCTTAGAATTTAGAATACTGTTATCATTTCATAAACAGAATTTCGTTGCAAATATAATAAAAAAAAGATAAACAAGAAAAATTCAGAAAAAATCCGATAAATGAAACGCTGCTATAATGTTTCTCACCATCATGCAGAGCTAACATTCCCCCAAAAAGAAAAGTTCCTGCTGGAGTAACCGAGCAGGAACTTTCGTTCATTTTCTTAAGAGTTAGCCTCATTCAAATGTTCGGCTCGTCCCAAATCTTTGTCTTTGTGCACGTGACCTTTTGCTCCAGACGGCCTACACGCAACAGGAAGTCGCCCTCCTCGAGCGTCCATCGGCAGTCGGCACCCACGAAGGCCATGCTCTTGGCCGGCAGACGGAACGTCACGGTCTTCGTCTCGCCCGGCTGCAACTCCACCTTCGTGAAATCGCGCAGACGACGGTTGTCGGGCGTCAGCGATGCAACAACATCGCTCGTGTAGAGCAGCACGGCTTCCTTGCCGGCGCGCGCGCCTGTGTTCTTCACGTCAACGCTTACCGTAATCACATCGTCGGCGGTGAACTCAGAGCGGTCGGCACGCAGGTTGCTATATTCAAACGTGGTGTACGACAGGCCATAGCCGAAGGGCCACTGCAGCGAAACCTTCGCATCGTAGTTGTAAGCGCCAGCCATCGTACCGACCTCCTCGCTGACCTTATAGTCATAGGTGTTCAGCGAGTTGATTTCACGTGGATAGGTATAAGGCATCTTCGCCGAGAAATTGGCATCGCCCGTGAGCAGGTTTGCCAAGGCATCGCCACCGTAGTTGCCCGGCAACAGGATGTTCACCACCGCCTTGGCCAGCGGCTCGATATCGGCCAACAGGCGCGGACGACCTTCGTTGAGCACAAGGATGACGGGCTTGTCAGTCTTGCTCAGCGCCTTCACCAGCGAGCGCTGGTTCTCAGAGAGCCACAGGTCGGAGAGGTTACCGGGCGTCTCGGTATAGCTGTTCTCACCAATGCAGGCAACGATGACGTCGCAATCAGCAGCGGCTGCCTTCAGGGCCGAACCCTCCACGAGTTGTGCGTCGTGAACCTTTAGCTGTGCCTCGTCGACCTTCTCTTCCCAGTATTGTCCTCTCTCGTTGTAGGTGACGCACTGGTTCAGCGTCACATTCTCCTTTCCGAACTTATTGCAGAACGCCTCATAGATAGTATTGTACTTCTCGCTGAGGTCCTCGGCATTCGAGCCCTGCCACGTGTAGCTCCAGCCACCATTCAGACAGCGCATCTGGTTGGCATTCGGACCCGTAAGCAGAATCTTCTTTCCCTTCGCCAAAGGCAGGATGCCAGCTTCGTTCTTCAGCAGCACCTCACTCTCCTCGGCTGCCTGCAGGGCCTTTGCGGCATGTTCATCCGAGCCGAACTTCTCATAGCCCTTGCCACCGGTGTTGGGCTCGTCGAAGAGGTTCAGGCGATACTTCAGTCTGAGGATGCGACGCACGGCATCGTCGATGCGCGACATCGGCACCTGTCCTTCCTCCACGAGTTCCTTCAAAAGGATGCAGAAGTCCACGCTGTAGGGGTCCATCGACATATCAATACCTGCATTCACAGCCATGCGCACGGCGTCTTTCTTGTCCTTGGCCACATGTTCGCGCTGGAAGAGGTTGTTGATGTCTGCCCAGTCGGTGACGAGCATGCCATCCCACTGCAGGTCTTCCTTCAGCCACTTCGTCAAATATTCGTAGCTGGCATGTACGGGCTGGCCGTTGATGGAACCCGAGTTCACCATCATCGTTAGCGTACCGGCGAGGGCAGCGGCCTTGAACGGCTCGAAGTATTTCTCGCGCAACATCTGCGGCGACACATAAGCCGGCGTACGGTCCTTGCCGGTCCAGGGAGCGCCATAGGCGAAATAGTGTTTCGTGCTGGTACCGACATGGTAGCGACCCAGGTGGTTGGGATCGTCGCCCTGATAGCCCTTGATCTCGGCTTCCACCATGCGAGCGTTCACAATAGCATCCTCGCCGAAGCTCTCGTAGATGCGCGGCCAGCGCGGGTCGCGACCGAGGTCGACCACGGGGTTATAAACCCACGGACAGTTGGCAGCACGGCTTTCGTAAGCCGTAATCTCTGCACCCGTGCGGGCGAGCTCGGTGTTAAACGATGCTGCGAGGTTGATGGGCTGCGGGAAGAGCGTGCCCGCCTGCGTGTAGGTCACACCGTGGTTATGGTCGAGGCCGTAGACATCAGGAATGCCGATATACTTCATCGACTTCTGCTGGATGAGCTGAATCCACTTCTGCCATTGCTCCACGGTGGCGGCACGCGTGCCCGGTGCATTCAGGATGCTACCCACTTTCCAATTCTTGATAATCGTGTCGAGCATCTGCTCGTTCACCTGCCACGTGCCATCGGCGCCATAGCGACCCATGATGTCGAAGTTCAGTTCCAGCATCTGCCCGATCTTCTCGTCGAGCGTCATCTTCGCCAGTGTTTTCTCCACTTTCTTCTCCAGCGCTGCATCGCGCGGGATGGCCGGCCGCTGCGCCCATGCCAGGACAACACTGCCGACCAGCAACATTGTTAAAAAGCTCTTTTTCATTCTGTTTGTTATTGATAATTTGTATTCTATGTTTAGATTTTGCCTACAAAGTTACGAATAAGTGAGAGAAAAACAAAAAAAGAAACGAGTTTCTTTGTTTTGCAATCAACTTTTCGTAACATTGGCTTCGCAGAATTTACTTTCGTTCGGAAAAGCAAAGCAAAAAAAATCCTTTTTTCCTTTGCTTTTCTCTCACTTATTCGTAACTTTGCATGTATGAAGGAAAGTCGCAGTAGTATTTCGCAGGAGGAGCAACGCCGCTACAAACGTTTGCTTTGGGCGCTGTTGCTATTGGCCGCACTGGTTGTGGCCACGCTCTTGGTGCTGCCGCACATTCCGCCATCCAAGGAAGGGATGCAGCGAAGCACGGCCCTGCTGGAGCGCAGCACGTTCTACGAGGTGAGCCTCGACGGACAGGCGATGTTCCAACTCAGCGACAACGACAACTGGACCATCAGCCGTATGTCGGTGAACATGCTGGACACCACCGTGGCACATGTGGAGCAGGTGACGGGCACGTGGCTGCGCCGCACGTTCCAGCCGTTCTGCCGCGGACGACTCATGGTGGCCGCTGCCGATACGAGTCTTTGGAATGCCGACAAGGCTGCACGCGCCGCTGCTGCCCTGCCGGAGCAGCGCGACGTTCTCTTGCGACGCATCGAGGCAATGGAGAAGCGCATCGAGGAACTGCAATACTTCATGAAGGTGCATGGCGTCACCGATGAGGGCTTCAACGTCGTCGCCGACTGGCACCAAATTGCAACCGAAGAGCTGCAAAACGTCAGGAAGGTCATGGAGGTGCTCAACGACAGCACGCATCTGGAGCGAATGACGGTCAGTCTCGTGCAGAAATACACCCTGCTCCACACCAACAGCGCAGGACAGATTCAGCGCATCCCCTGCCACATCATAAAAACCGCCCCCGAGAAAGGCTATTGCATCGTGCAAACGCAAAACCACTGGATGCCCAATCCCGTGAGTCCGCAATACAACAGCACCGCCGTGAGCGATCTGCGCCATCAGCGCGACTCACTGCTCCGCCTGCCCAAAGACACGCTGAACGCATCGCTATGGATTGCCGCCGACAGCACCTCCTACAAAGGCGAGACCAACGCCAACTGGCAGCCCGCAGGACATGGCATCATGCGAAGCTGGAACGGAAAGGTCTATGACGGTATGTGGAAGGATGGCAAGCGCCATGGCTTCGGCATCTCGATGGACAGCGACGGTCGCCTGCGCGTGGGCGAGTGGAAAGAGGATGTCTACCAGGGCGAGCGGCTGATGTACACCGTTGAACACGTCTACGGCATCGACATCTCACGCTATCAACACGAGAAAGGAAAGAAGAAATACTCCATCGACTGGAGTCGACTGCGCATCTCGAGTCTGGGCACGCTGAGTAAAAAGCGCATCAGCGGCGTCGTAGACTATCCCGTGAGCTTCTGCTTCGTAAAGGCTACCGAGGGAACCACCATTCGCAACGCCTACTATGTCTCCGACTGCATGCAGGCACGGCGGCGAGGCATACACGTGGGCAGCTACCACTTCTTCTCGCTGAAGTCGTCGCCACGCGAACAGGCAACGGCCTTCCTGCGCTACGCCCGCTTCCCAAAGGGCGACCTGCCACCCGTGCTCGACGTAGAGCCCACCAACGCACAGATTCGTGCCTATGGCGGCACCGAGAAACTGCTGCAAGCCATCCGCACCTGGCTGCAGATCGTGGAGCAGCAAGTCGGCGTGCGCCCAATTCTCTACGTGAACCAGGGTTTCGTCACGAAGCACCTCGCCGACGCTGCCGACATGAAGCGCGACTACCAGGTGTGGATTGCCCGCTACGGCGAGTATAAACCCGACGTGCGACTCGCCATCTGGCAACTGTCGCCCGACGGCCGCGTGGCAGGCATCCGCGGCGAAGTAGACATCAACGTCTTCAACGGCTATCGCGACCAATATGAAGAATTCTTGGAAACACACTGCATCAAATAGCTGCCCTTCAGCCATTGTTTTTCACAAAAAACTGAAGAAAAAACCGACGATTTTCACGAAAAAACTGAAGAAAATTCCGTTTTTCCTTTGTTTTTTAACCAACTTTTAGTACCTTTGTAATCGCAAAGGCCGCAAGCTAATGCAACATAGCTGGGAAAAAAACATCTTTAGATGGAGTTACAAGCTCTTTTCGAACCAAACTGCGACTTTCAGGTTTCAGCACATAGAGCACCCGTAGCACCAATAAAAGTGGTGTGGGGCGATGCTTTCTGATGTACTGAGGTTGTCGCAGACCTGGTTCCGAAACAGAGAGCTCGCCCACACCTTTCACAAACTATAATAACTAACCTAACTAAAACTTTCGGGTGCAAAGTTAGGGAGAAATCACCGAAAAAGGTTTAAAGATTCGTTCAAAAACTTACACAAATGATACACCTAAGGAAATTATTGATATCGACCATACTCGCCTGCATCATCGTAACCCTTAACTCATGCAGCCGACAGCCGCCACGCTACACCATCGGCGTGTCGCAATGCAGTAGTGACATTTGGCGCGACAAGCTCATCAGCGAACTCGCCACCGCCAACTACAGCCGCGACGATGTCAGAATTACCTTTGTATCGGCCAACGACAACGACCAGCGGCAGATAGCACAAATCGACAGCCTCATCGCCGAGAACGTAGACTTGCTCATCGTGTCACCCAACCAGGTGTCGACCATCTCGCCAGCCATCGACCGCGCCTATCAGAAAGGCATCAAGGTCATCCTCTTCGACCGAAAGACCGACAGCCCGAACTACACCGCCTTCATGGGTGCCGACAACTATGCCGTGGGACACGCCATGGGAGAGTACATCGCCAGCAAGCTGAATGGTCGCGGGCGCGTGCTCGAAATCATGGGCCTGCGCGGCTCTTCTCCGGCCATCGACCGCCATCGCGGCTTCACCGATGCCGTGAAGCAGCATCCCGGCATCACCATCCTCGACTCGCTGCAAGGCGACTGGACGGAGGAGAGTGCCCACAAGGCCATGCAAGAATATTTACAAAAGGTCAACGGCAACCCGCAGATTGACTACATCTTCGGACAGAACGACCGCATGGCACTTGGCGCCCGCAAGGAGCTGGAGGCCAATGGGAAGCTGTCGACAGCCACCAGTTTCTGCGGCATCGATGCCCTTGCCACCCCCGACGGCGGCATCGAGCACATTCTTAGCGGCGACCTCGAAGCCTCCTACATCTACCCTACTCGCGGCGATGAACTCTTCCAGCTGGCCATGAACATACTGGAAGGAAAACCCTACGAGCACGAGAACCAACTGAAGGCAGCCATCGTCACCCGCGACAACGCTAATGTCATGCTCATGCAGGCGGAGGAGATGATGCGACAAGGCAAGAACATCGAGCAGATGCACAACCGCGTAGCCGACTACATGCAGAAGCTTGCCGGACAGCGCATGCTCACCCTGCTCTCACTGGGCATCATCCTTTTGCTCGCCCTTGCCGCTTTCCTCATCTGGCACGACCGCCGCGCACGAATCCGCATTAACAAGGAACGCGAGCAGATGGCACGCCAGCAAATAGACTTCTACACCCAGGCCGCCCACCAGCTGCGCACACCGCTAACGCTCATCACCGGTCCGCTGAAGCAGCTCGAGCAAACCGAGACCATGCGCAACGACAATACCGAGGCACATGCCATGCTCGACATCGTCAGTCGTAATGCCGACCAACTGGCCGAACTGGTCAACAAGATTTTGAGCGGAAAAGCTTCGCCGCACCCAATAGCCGAGGAAACAGCCGGCATCGCTAAATATCAGGAGGCGGCACCCACACACACCGAGGAGGAACCCGCCGAAGAGTTGTCCATCCTCATCGTCGACGACAATGCCGACATCCGCACCTACTTGCGCACCATCCTGGCTCCCTTCTACACCATCAGCGAAGCTGCCGATGGCAAGCAGGGATTGGAAATCGCCCTGCGCGACGTGCCCGACCTGATTGTCAGCGATGTAATGATGCCTGTGATGAATGGACTGGAGTTCTGCCAGCAGGTGAAGGATAATCTCGCCACGAGCCATATTCCCGTCATCTTGCTCACTGCCCGCGCCCTCTCGGCACACCAGATAGAAGGCTACCGCAGCGGTGCCGATGCCTACATCACCAAGCCTTTCGACGCACAGTTGCTGCTCGCCCGCATAGAGAATCTGCTTCGTAGCCGACAGGTGTTGAAAGACCTGTGGGCACAACAGCCCGTCAGCAGTCAGGAGGTGGTCTCCACGGAAGGAGAAGCGAGCGCTCATGACCTTTCTGCCAAGGACGCATCGGCAGACGCCCAAGCCCCCCTGCCCACGGAAGAGAACCAGCTGCAGGCCGTCAGTGAGGCTCCATTCCTCACACGCTTCAAGGCCATCCTCGAGCAGCACCTCACCGACAGCGATCTCAGCGTCGAAGACCTCGGTTCAGAGGTCGGCCTCTCGCGCGTGCAACTTTATCGCAAGGTAAAAGCCCTCACGGGTCGTTCGCCCGTGGAACTGCTGCGCACAGCCCGTCTGCAGCGTGCCCGCCAGATGCTACTCACCACCGACAAGACCATCTCCGAAGTAGCTTACGATGTAGGTTTCTCTGCCCCCAGCTACTTCACGAAGTGCTTCCGCGACGAGTTTGGCATCAGCCCCTCGGAGCTCACCAACAAGCAATAGCCTCGTAGTTTCGGTATTTCAACAAGGTCATATTCTTTTTGACAGCTAAAAGCAATGCTCTTGGGTGCCAAGAGCTATGACTTCAGACACCCAAAGCAATGACTTCAGACGCCAAGAGCAATGACTTTAGACGCCAAAAGCAATGCTCCAAGGGTTCCAAAGCTATGCTCCGTAGCTTCAGGAGCTATGCTCTGTAACATCTAGAGCTATGCTTTGTAACATCAGGAGCTATGCTCTATACGGTTTGGAACGATGCTTTCTTCCAACCATGCAACAGTCATAAGGGAGGGAGGAATGGCTGCGAATGCGCTGATTCACCATGAAAACCACTATCCAAGACCACCAACGGCACAAATAAAAATCGTTCATTTGCTAGCAAAAATGTTACATCGCAACAATTTTTGAACGCGATGAACGAATTTTTATCCCTATACGCGAGTGAAAAGGGTAATTTTGCGCCGTAATTGATTCAAAAAACCTAAGTACTAACAAAAAAATCATTCGCAAATGGAAAAGCAGAAAACATTTTCAGCTCAAGGCCTGACACGCCGGCTGATGCTGTCGTTCTTCTTCCTTCTGGCAAGCACATTCGCTTTTGCTCAGACAGAAGCCAGCGGCACCATTGTCGACAACGAAGGCGAACCCATCATCGGCGCTACCGTTATGGAGAAGGGAACTTCCAATGGTACCATTTCCGACATCGACGGCAACTTCCACTTGAAGACTGCCTCGGGCGCCACGCTCGTCATCTCCTACATCGGCTTTGCCACGCAGGAGCTGCCTGCATCGACTGGTATGAACATCACCATGAGCGACAACGCCAAGGAATTGGCAGAAGTCGTGGTGACCGGTTACACCGTCCAGCGTAAGGCCGACCTCACCGGTTCGGTGGCTGTGGTGAAGACCGACGAACTGAAGACCTCCAGCGACACCGACCCGATGCGTGCTCTGCAGGGTAAGGTTCCTGGCATGACCATCTCGCACGACGGTTCTCCCGTTGGTGCCGGTACGGTTCGCATTCGTGGTATCGGTTCGTTCAACTCCTCGCAGGACCCGCTGTTCATCATCGACGGCGTGCCCACGACCACCAATCTGAACACGTTGAACATGAACGATATCGAGTCGATGCAGGTCCTGAAGGACGCCGCCTCGGCCTCTATCTACGGTTCGCGTGCTGCAAATGGTGTCATTATTATTACCACCCGCTCGGGTAAGAAGGGCGACAAGGTGAAGGTGGACTTCTCCGCAAACCTCACCGCTCAGTTCTACAACTCGCAGACCATGATGAAGCTCGCCAACAGTGCCGAGTATGCCACCTCGATGGCTCAGGCAGCTTTGAACGACGGCCTCGATCCCGTTGCCTACGCTTCCAACTACGGTCTGAACCTGAACGCATCGGCTGGCACCCCCATCCGCGCATGGGATCCCGCCGCTGGTGAGTACAAGAACTACACCGTGAACGGCCTGTACGACGGCTACATCAACTCGAAGCGCACCATGCGCTACAGCGACACCGACTGGCTCGACCAGATTTCGCGCACCGGTTTCGTTCAGAACTACGACCTCTCTATCTCGAATGCTACTGAGAAGACATCGGCTCTGCTGTCGTTCGGTTACAAGAAGAACAACGGTATCCTGAAGTACACCGACTTCGAGAGCATCTCCGGTCGTATCAACACCAGCTACAAGGTGAACAAACTCGTCACCATTGGTGAGAACATGACCATCACCTACTCGAACCAGGTAGACTGCCAGCCGCTGGAGAACGCCCTGAAGATGGCTCCTACG
>JAEEGF011363033.1_pt1 | contig 11150 bp, 9 predicted proteins | sample 9134171 | NCBI WGS metagenome assembly JAEEGF01 (sample SAMN16246542, study PRJNA631951) | gut metagenome | biome: gut microbiome; feature: rumen; material: AP-attached | host: Bos | place: Iran: Karaj | collected 2018-10
TCACTGCCGCTGTAGGTGCCCGTGGCCCACCAGCCTGCCAGCTTGCGCGGGCCGTTGAGGAGGTGACGGTAAAACTCGAAACGCTTCAGAAAACGGTCTTCTGCGCCAAGAGCACAGTTGTAGGCGACACCCGTTGGTTGCACATATGGGGCTTCAAGGCGAAAATAGTTGAAGTTGCTCACGCCCTTGTCACCTGCATTGCTGATTATCGTGCCATTGTAGATGGGAGATTTGCTGTTACCGCCCGTAATGTTTCCATAGAACATACAAGCAAAGACCATCGAACGTCGGTTTGTACTATTAGTGGAGTAATTGTTGTAGCCCACAATGCCGCCCACGCGGTTACCACCGGTGATGTCGGCGTATGAATAGCAATTGACCACACGAGGGGCATTCGAGGCATTGGAGTTACCGTCAAGAAGACCTACGAGACCGCCACAACAGTCGGTGGCATCGTTGGCAGTAGAGGTGCCTGTGCTGGCCACCGTACCTCCAAGGATACCCACGTTGTAGATACGGGCAGAGCCGGTAGCGGTGCAGGCGATGGCTCCTACTTGACCGCTCTGACTGATGCTGACATTCTCAATCACCAGATTCTTCACCGTGCCGGAGAGAGTGGTAAAGAGCGGGGCATCGAGGTCTGTGATGCGGTAGGGCATATGGGTTGTTGGGTCGATGGCAGCCTCCAGCGTACCCGTGAAGGGGCCGGTGATAGTGGTGTGCCCCGCACCGCTGACGTTTGCGGTGAGGCGGTAGCTTCCGGTCATATCGGTGATGCTGCTGAGTGAGGTGATGTCGGTTTGCGCTTGCAGCTGCGAAGGCAGCAGAAACAAACCGAGAATGAGTGAAACGATAAAAAACTTATTAATTTCTTTCATTTTTCAGTATGAGGTTGTAAGCCTCTGTTAGTATATTTAGTTTAAAAAAAGGCGTTTATATACGGTTGTTACAATCTGTAATAGTGAAAATGATTTGCAAAAATACAAAATTTCAAGAAAACACAATCAGATTTTATATGTTTTATTCTAAAATAGTGTTAATACGCGTCGGTGTCAAGGTCTCTAAATGGGGAAAAAAGCGGTATCACCCCTACACAACTCCGACTTGCGTCTAATCCGACTTTTTGTTAAATTCTTACTAAAATCTTATCAAATTCTACCGTTGTAAAATTTGGTAAAACTTTGGTAAGAATTTGAGTAAAATTTGGTAAGAATTTGGTACCTGAAAATCAGGGGGTTGGAAAAAGTCATTTTTGGCCCTTTTTCGACGAGTTGAAAATGTTTTTCCAATCGCCATTACTACTTGGTACACAGAATATTACAGCGATAGACACAGAAAAATGGCTGTTTTGGGCAAAAATCGGGCCCGAAACAGCCAAATCGGAATATTTGATAAAAAACGAGGTACGCGGCGCAACGCAACGGACACCCTCGGACAAGGGGGCGAAGGGGTGTCAAAAGACGGTCGTCGCGTCGGCGGGTACGCCCTACATCAGGTTGTGGATCATTGCATAGACAGCAAGGCCGGCGACAGATTTGATGCCCGTCTTGTGGGTGATGTTTTTGCGGTGGGAGTTGACGGTGTGGACCGAGATGCTTAGCTTGTCGGCTATCTCTTTGCTGCTCAGGCCTTTTGCCACAAGCACAAGGACATCGGTCTCGCGGTCGCTGAGTTCGTAGTTCTCGTCGGTCTCCACCTTCACGGTCTTGGCGCTGCCGGATTTGAGCGCATCGTTGATGGTGCTGATGAGGCTGCTGCGGCTGGCGCGGACATCGATGATATGGCTGAAGCATTCGAGCAGCGAGCACTCAACATACTGGTAGACAAGGGCGAAGACTGGCATCGAGGGGCGCATCGTCGCTATGGCGGCCAGCTGCTGTTTGGGCGTTGCGGAGAGGAGCGTGGGGTTGACAATCAGCACGTCGGGACGGATGGCGGGCAGACGCTCTTCGAGCGACGTGGTGTCGTGCATCGGAGCAAGGACGTTGAAGCGACCCGACTCGTGGAGCAGCGAGCGCAGGCCTTCGCAGATAATGTCGGAGGGCTCTACAATAAGTACGGATACAAGCGGTGTCATTTCATACTCCTTTCCAGCCAATCGACATAGGGTATCAATATCTTGTCCTCGATGAGGGCGTGCTTCTGTATGTCGGCCGAGAGCTGCAGGATGTCGAACACCAGCTCGATGGTCTCTTCGGGCAACACATTGCCCGGCAGGTACTTGTAGACGATTTGCGGCAGGTCGTTCATCTTGTCGACCAAGCCGCTGTGCGAGCGCTGCGAGTGGGACATCTGGCTGCGTTTTCTCCGCTCGCCGTTCTGGAGACTTTGCAGGACGGGGAAGTCGTATTGTTCTTCGTACTTGAAGTGGTCCTCAATCTCGCGGCGGAAGTCGGCATAGAACTGCTTGAGTATCTGGCCGTATTTGCCTTCAACGCGATCGGCGATATGGTGCAGATGCGCCTCAATATGCGGCAGGCGCTCGCCGGTATAGTAGCGATGCGACTCCTTGAGGTAGGGCACCAGCGGCTGCATATTGGTGGCGGCAAGCTGCTCGATATCGGGCAGATAGTCGTCGAAGGTGTAGACATTGCAAATCAGAAGCATAAAGTCGACCGGGACGTTGTGTGCGGCACAGACGTCCTGAACCGACTTCTCGCCGAAGCCCAGCGGAATGCCGAAGCGGGGCAAGAGCAACATAATGTTGTGGTTGGCCTTGATGAGGTCGGCCAGTTTCATTCGTGGAGTGAACATTTGGTATAGGTTAAAAATTAAGAATTAATAATTAAGAATTAAAAATTAAAAGGTTAAGTTAAGGTTAGGGTTTTTGTTAGGGTTAGGGTTAGGGTTAGGGTTAGGGTTAGGGTTAAAGTTAAAGTTAAGGTTAAAGTCAAGGTCAAGGTTAAGGCTTATTCGCTGACGTAGACGCGCTTGACGCGGGGCGAGACGGAGGTGAGGATTTCGTAAGGGATGGTTCCTGCGGCTTCGGCCATACGGCACAGCTGGCTGGCAGAGCCGAACACCACGACCTCGTCGCCTTCGGCACAAGGCACGTCGGTAACGTCTATGAAGCACATATCCATACAGATGCTGCCTATTATCGGTGCGTCGATGCCGTTGATTTCAACGCTGCCGCGTCCGTAGCCAAGGTGACGCGACAGGCCGTCGGCATAGCCTATGGGAATGATGGCTATGCGCGAGTCGCGCTCGGCTATCCAGCGGCGGTTGTAGCCCACCGAGTCGCCGAGCGGGATGTCCTTGATCTGCGATATGCGGGTCTTGAGGGTGCTGACGGGCATCAGCATACGCTGCACGTCGGGTTCGGGCGATATGCCGTAGAGTCCGATGCCGAGACGCACCATATCCATCTGTGCCTCGGGGAAACGGGTTATGCCCGACGAGTTGAGGATATGGCACAGGATATCGTCACGGCCCATCAGTTGCTTGAGGCGCGCGGAGCCCTGGCGGAAGCGGCTTATCTGCATACGGGTGAAGTCGTCCATAGCAGGGTCTTCGCTGCAGGCCAGATGTGAGAATATGGAGCGCACCACGAGCGGCGAGTCGTCGGCTTTGAGCAGCTGCGCCAGCCGGTCCATATCGTCGGGAGCGAAGCCGAGGCGGTGCATACCTGTATCGAGTTCAATATGGATAGCGATAGGCTTTTGATTGTCAGCATAGAGGCGTGCGGCATCGGAGAAGAGCTGTAGTATGCGGAAGCTGTAGATGTCGGGCTCGAGGCTGTAGCGTATGATGTTGTCGAAGCTTTCCTCCTCGGGGTTCATCACCATAATGGGCAACGTGATGCCGTTGCGCCGCAGCTCTACGCCTTCGTCGCTGTAGGCAACGGTGAGGTAGTCGACGTGGTTGAACTGGAGCGTGTTGGCTATCTCGACCTTGCCGGCACCGTAAGACGAGGCTTTGACCATTGCCATCAGCTTGGTCGACGGCTCGATATGGGAGCGGTAGTAGTTGACGTTCTGCACCAACGCGTCGAGGTTGACTTCCATAATGGTTTCGTGGCGCTTGCGCTGCAGCACCTTGGCGATGTTCTCGAAGCAGAAGACACGGGCGCCTTTGAGCAGTATTGTCTCGTTCTGGAAGTCGGAGAACGGGTGCTTAAGCAGGAATTCCTCTGTGGTGGAATAGAAATAGGTTGCCAATTCTTCGAACAGCGTACGGTTGCGCATAAGGGCGCTGCCGATTCCTATCAACTTGTCGATTCCGCGCTGGCGGATGAGCGACGCGACTTGTGAGTAGAGTTCCTGTTCGGGCAGTCCCGATTGCAGGATATCACTCATAATAAGCGTCTTGTGGAAGTGCTGATGCTCGTGCTGCACGAAGTCGAGAGCTATCGACAACGAGTTGAGGTCCATACTGTAGCTGTCGTTGACGAGCAGGCAGTTGTTGATGCCTTCGCCCATCTCGAGGCGCATTGCCACAGGCGACAGCGAGCGACAACGGGCGGCGATTTCCTGCCCGTCGTAGCCGAGGTAGAACATCAGCGTTATGCAATGCATAGCGTTCTCGACGGATGCACGGTCTATGAAAGGTATCTCGATGGGAGTTATCGGCTGGCCTTTGTAGCTGACGTTGAGGATTGTAGAATGCTCTTTGACGATGGTTTCGTGCAGCTGCACAGCGTTTTCGTCCGAAGAGCCCCAGGTGAAGCGGTTCAGACCGTGCAGGCTCTCCTTCTCGGAGATGACGGAATGTATGTCTCTGTGGTCGAGGCAGTAGATGAGCACCTCGCAATGGGTGAAGAGCTGCAGCTTTTCGGCAATTTTCTGATGCCTTGTAAGGAAGTTCTCGTCGTGGGCCTGACCTATGTTGGTGAAGATGCCTATGGTTGGCTGTATGACATTGCGCAGGGCCTCCATCTTGCCGGCCTCGGAGATACCGGCCTCGAAGACCGCCATATCGTTGTCGCCCGACATCTGCCATACCGACAGGGGGACACCGATTTGGGAGTTGTAGCTTTTGGGGCTTGCGGCAATGTTATGGTCGGTTGAGAGCAGTTGCACAATCCAGTCTTTGACGATGGTCTTGCCGTTGCTGCCTGTTATGCCCACAACGGGTATGGAGAACTGCGTGCGGTGGCACTCGGCGACACGTTGCAGCATTGCCACGACATCCTTTACGAACCAGATGTTGGCCTCCTTGAGGGCATACAGTGCGGCTTTCTGTGCATCGTCGATATCGCTGCTGACGATGAAGTGGCGCACGCCCTTGGAATAGAGTTCGGGGATGTAGTTGGCACCGTTGTTGCGTTTGGTGCGGATTGCAAAAAAGAGGGTGTCATCGGCATCGGTAAGCTTGCGGCTGTCGGTAAGCAGACGCGAGAACGCGGCGTCGGGCGTAACGACGCGGCTGTCGACAAGCTTTAGGATGGATGTTAATTCAGATGCAGTCATAACTGTTTACTTTTTCGTTTTAATGAGTCGGAACGCCAACTGGCAGTCAAGGCATTTCTTCTGGCTGCAATACTCGTTGTAGCGTTGTATGACCGCCTGCGACTCGGCTGCGTTTTTCGGAACAATGCCAGCCTCGGCCCACAGTCTTGTTATGTGGTTTTTCTCGGGAGGCAACTGTTGCAGCAGAGCGAAGGCCTGCTCTTTGTAGCGTTCCTCGCCGTGGAGCACGCCGTACTCGAACAGCAGTGGAATCCAGGCGTTGATTATGATGGTGTCGACAAGGCTTTTGCCAAGCGACTTGGGGCGGATGGGGGTCTCTTTGTCGAAGGTGTAGTGCGTGCGCCAGTAGTCGGAGGTGTCCACATCAAGCAGGGTACGGAGCGACTTGACACTCTGTGCCTCGAGCAACTTGGAGAAGAGGTTGCTGGATTTGTATATAAGATTGGAGAACTGGCTGATACGCAATGTGGGGAAGCTGGCCGGGCGAAGGCGGAAGAACTTCCACAAGTGGCCGGCTATGGGTTTGAGGCCGTAGGCGGCGCAGAGGTACTTGTACTCCTGCTGCATAGCCTTGGGATAGTCGTCGGTGAAATCCGTTTCAAGCAAGCCTGCCTGACCAAAGTAGAGTGCCTCGATGCGCGAGGGCTTGTCTTTGATCTTGGCAACGACGCCCATCGGTGTTGTTTTGGCAAGGAGCTCGAAGGGAAAGGCGTTTGTCTTTGCACCGAAATAGTGGGCTGTAAGCCAGTAGCAGGCCTGTTCCCAGCTGCCTTTGGACTCTTCGAGTATACGCTGCACGTCGCCCGATTTGCGCTCAATGCGTTCCACCATAAGCCTATCCTGGCTCATCTGGAACAGGAAATCGGGTATCTCAGGCAAGCGGCTGGCACAAGGAATAGCCTGATTGTCCGCAGGGTTCATCAGGCCATCGTAATTGTCCCATACATTTTCGGGGATGGCATCGGCAATGGCCACCGTAGGGACCTTTTTGCCGTTTTCGAGAATTATGTCTGTATCGTGGATATAGACGACGTGCAGCACGACATTGTTGTAGGCTTTGTCGCGCGAATGGCCGTGTGCTTTCCAATCAGACGACTTCACGTGCACCTCGACATTGCCGGCCCATCGCAAACCGTCGATGACAAGCCTTGCATCAAAGAAATCGGGACCCGCGTCGCGGTTCAACTCACCTGCGCGTTCCACCACTACGGGATGGCCATCCGTTGTCACGAGCTGGCCTTCAAGCAGCTTGTGCTGCCACACGTATTGTAGGAACGCCTCGGTCATTATTTGCTGCTAATTGAAGAGGTCTTTCATTTTGTCGAAGAAGCCTCGCTCCTGCTTTGTCGGGTTTGGTTGGAAGTTGGGGTGCTTGCTCAGTTCTTCGAGCATTGCCTTCTCTTCTTTGGTGAGGCTCTTCGGAATCCATACATTTATGCTTACCAGCATATCGCCTCTGGAATATCCATTCAGGTCGGGCAGGCCTTTGCCTTTCAAGCGGATGACTTTGCCCGAGGGGGTCCCCTGCTCTATCTTTACACGCACCTTGCCGTGCAGCGTGGGTATTTCAACCGTGCCACCCATAGCAGCGTCGGCGAAGGGGATAAAGGCGTTATAGAACAGGTTGTTCTCCTGACGCTCAAAGACATCGTGCGGTATTTCCTCAACCTGTATGATAAGGTCGCCCGGCACACCGCCGTTAGGAGCGGCGTTGCCCTGCCCACGCATCGAGAGTTGCATACCGTCGCTGACGCCGGCGGGAATCTTGATTGCTATTATATCCTCGGCCTTAATGATGCCCTCGCCGTGGCAATCGGGGCATTTGTCCTTGATTATACGACCCTGACCGCCACAATAGGGGCACACCGACTGGGTCTGCATCTGCCCGAACAACGAGCGACGCATCTCGGTAACGACACCTGTACCGTGGCAGTGCGAGCAGGTCTCATAACTGTTGTTTCGAGCACCCGTACCGCCGCAGCTCTTGCAGGGAACATATTTATTGACCTTTATTTTCTTTTCTACGCCTTGATCTATCTCTTCGAGGGTGAGTTTCACCTTGATTCGCAGGTTGCTGCCGCGTGTGGTGGCACGACCACCGCTGTGGCCTCTGGCATCGCCAAAGCCACCAAAGCTGAAGCCACCTCCACCGAAGATATCACCGAATATACTGCCGAACGACGAAAAGATGTCGTCCATACTCATACCTTGACCACCAAAGCCACCGGCACCGTCCAACCCTGCGTGACCGAACTGGTCGTAGCGGGCTTTCTTGTCAGGATTGCTCAGCACATCATACGCTTCGGCAGCCTCTTTGAATTTCTCTTCTGCTTCCTTGTCGCCAGGATTGCGGTCGGGATGGTACTTGAGAGCAAGCTTACGGTAAGCCTTCTTCAAGTCCTCCGGCGTCACATTCTTGTCGACACCCAACACTTCATAATAATCTCTTTTTGACATATTGTTTTTCCAATCTTATTTTCTAACACTCTATCAGTTGGCCACAACCACCTGTGCGAAGCGCAAAACCTCGTCGTTGAGGAAATAGCCTTTCTTCACAACGTCGATCACCGTACCTTTCGCCTCGGGAGTGGGTGCAGGTATCTGGGTGATGGCCTCGTGGAAGTTCTCGTCGAACTTCACGCCCATAGCCTCCATAGGCTTAAGTCCCTTTTGCTGAAGGGCATTGAGCATATTCTTGAGGATAAGCTGCATACCCTCTTTGGCTGCGTCGCTGTCCTGCATATTGGCCAAAGCGCGCTCCATATCGTCGATGACAGGAAGCATCAGCTTGATGACATCCTTGCCGCCGTTGAGGATGAGGCCGGCTTTCTCCATACTGGTACGCTTGCGATAGTTCTCATACTCCGAGTAGATGCGCATATACTTGTCGTTCATCTCGGCAAGCTTGTGTCCCATCTCCTCCACCTTCGTAGCCATCTCGTCCATCTGACGCTCGGCACGTTTCTTACGGGCCTTGCGGCTATGGTCCTCGGCTGCAGGAGCCTCTTTTTCTATATTTTCCTCCTGTTGCTCGACATTAGGTTGAGCCTCGTTCTGGGTCATATCTTGTTCTTGTTCCAATTTAGTATCTTTTTCGTTCTGTTCCATATCTTGTTTTAGTTTTATTTCTGTATATAATCAAAAATGCTGCCAAATGATTCTTCTGCCAAAATCTGTCATTTTGTCACTTTTGGCAGAAAAACGTCACTCGGCGACTTGGGGCGACGGTCGACAAGCCAGGCATAGCCGGGCAGGAATTTCTCGTCGGCCGGCAGCTTGTCGATGGGATACATCTTCATATCCGGCGAGCCATACGTGGCAAAGCGGCGCGGCTTGCGGTCCTTGAAATATATTCGCATATCGGAGCCCACACCGGCGTTCACGCCAATCAGCTCCTTGCGCACCGTCCCGTCGCCTACAGGGACGTCCTCATCTACCACATAATACACCATTCGGGCAGAGCCAAGTATGTCGGCATAGAGAGGTTCGCTCTTGTGGCAATAGACATTGGCGTTGCGCCCTTTTATCTGATTGAACTTGAGCGAATCGACTTTCTCTATCGCAAAGACATTGTCCCTCAATTCTATCAGCCTCACGCCGTTGCTGTCATAGATGCAATGAATCGTGTCGGCCTTGCACTGATAGTCCTCATACCAGACGACGGGGTCGTAATATAGCGTCACCGAAGAATCCGTTGCCGAGAAATACAGCGAATCGCAGACGGCCTGCGAATCATAGCGATACAGGCGCACGTTGCGGTAAGCCTTTGCTGCCTCGAACTCCTGGTTGTCGTTGTTGTAGGCATAGATAGTGTCGGCGTGCATAAACACCGAGTCGCCTTTGTCTACATACACTATCAGGGCTGAATCGGTTACAAACGAATAGTGCTTCTGCTGGTCAGTCACGCCGACGTTGCCATAACACATAACGTTGTTCAGTGTGTCGACAATCACAACATTGCCAAAAGCTTCGCCATACTCCGTGTTGTCGTTGAAGAAAAGCGTGTCGGATGTCAGACGTTTCTCGCGATTTGTGAGGCGTGTCGCCTTGAAAGAGCGGGCCTCGTGACTGTCGGTGTTATAAGTGCCATCCTCGCTGTAGATTGTAGAAGAATCACTGTAAATGTATGTCGGCGAGATGAATATCGCCAGACAGGTCTCGGTGTTGTACAACAGCGTGTCGGTCTCAAGCTGCGAGTTCGAGTCATAAAGCACCACTTCATCGAACAGATAGATATCGCGGGTATCGGAGTGGTAATAGCCTTTCTGACTGTCCATCACCGCGCTGTCGTGAACCGTATGGCCCCAGTGGAAATAGGAGGCCGTCGAGGTATTGCGGTCATAGCTTAGCAGGTCGGTTTTCAGCACTGTCTTGCCGTCAATCAGTCTCACCGTATCGCCCCACACGTCGGCAATGCGCGTCGTTCCGTCATACACTGCCGTGCTGCCATAAAGTATTGTCGTGTCGGTGATTACCATCTTCACGTTGCGATGCGCCACAAAGATGTTGTTCTTCGTGTCGAACGACGCCGAGTCGGTATAAAGCGTCATCCCGTCGTGCATTGCCTTCACGTTCTGATAGAGAATCCAGATGTCCGGGTTGTCGGGGTCGCGCGTACCCATACCGGCCACGTATTCAATGACCCTTTGGGCCGACATACGGCCCGCAGGCGCCATCGCCAACAGCAGTAGGAGTGTTATTTTCAACCATTTCGACAACATAACGGCACAATATTGGAAATTGCAAAAATACAAAAAAAATCGCACACTTATGTCTTGCAACAAACTTTTTGCAAAAACACGACCCCCGCCCACGGCAACGCGACACGGAGCGCAATGAGCCCTCACGGGGCATCCGCCACGTTTTCAGCCTGCCAGCCTCCTCAGAACCCCGTTTCGACACCGCTCCCGCACCGTACCATCACTGGTTGTTGTCCGCTTGTTGTCCGCTTTAAAAGCGGACATCAAGCGGACAACAAGCGGACAACAAACGGAGTTGACATTGTAATGTACTGGGAATAAGGCGGTGTTTTTCCGTTGTGGCAGATTCGCAATCCACCACAAAACAAAACAGGATTTGTAACCCATTACCACGGATTACAAATCCTGAATACTAATCTGCGTAGTTTCTACCTCGAAGCGCTACACCTGTTTTCCAAGCTCGTAGGCTTCCTGCAGCTTGGCGTTGCCTGCAATCTCGTTAGGGGCACCCACGCCGCCGCAGAACACGTGGCCTTTGAGCGCCGACTTGCCGAAGCAGTCAATCCAGCCCTGCAAGCCGCTCTCGGCTCGTGCGGGGACGTGGGGCTCATTCTCGAAGGCGGTGGTGAGCAGGTAGACTTCGCGGAAGCGGTAGTCCTTGGGGAACATCGCGTTCATACGGTCGATGAGGGTCTTCATCTGACCGCTCATTTCGTAGTAATAGATGGGCGTTGCCCAGCAGATGACATCAGCGTTCAGCACGCGCTCCATAATGGCCGGCACGTCGTCCTTGAAGATGCAGGAACCCGTCTGTTGGCACGACAAGCAGCCGACGCAGAATTTTATCTCTTTGCCTCTCAGCGATATGAGTTCCACTTGATTGCCAGCGGCTTCAGCACCTTTGGCAAACTGCTCCGCCAGTGCATTGCTGTTCGAGCCCGGGCGGAGACTGGTTGAAATTATGATAACTTTTTTCATATTGGTAGTTGTTTGTTGTTTGCTAAATTGGAATTTACCTTATTACAATATTATTCTTTGG
>JAEEGF011643461.1_pt1 | contig 11150 bp, 11 predicted proteins | sample 9134171 | NCBI WGS metagenome assembly JAEEGF01 (sample SAMN16246542, study PRJNA631951) | gut metagenome | biome: gut microbiome; feature: rumen; material: AP-attached | host: Bos | place: Iran: Karaj | collected 2018-10
AGTGGGACCTCTCCCTCGTAGATCCCAAGGAACTGGAAAAGAGCCAGGTGTCCATGGTGTTCGGCCAGATGAACGAACCCCCGGGAGCCCGTCAGAGCGTGGCCCTGAGCGGCCTTACCCTGGCCGAGTCTTTCCGTGACTCCGACACCGGTGCCGGTCCCCGCGACATCCTCTTCTTCATTGACAACATCTTCCGTTTCACCCAGGCGGGTTCGGAGGTGTCGGCCCTCCTGGGCCGTATGCCTTCGGCCGTAGGTTACCAGCCCACCCTGGCAACGGAAATGGGTAAGATGCAGGAGCGCATCACCTCCACCAAGAACGGTTCCATCACCTCCGTTCAGGCGGTGTATGTGCCGGCCGATGACCTTACGGACCCGGCTCCTGCCACCACCTTCTCCCACCTGGATGCTACCACGGTGCTCAGCCGTAAGATTACGGCCCTCGGCATTTACCCGGCCGTGGATCCGCTGGAGTCTACCTCCCGTATCCTGGATCCCAACATCGTGGGCCAGGCCCATTACGACACCGCCCAGCGCGTGAAGCAAATTCTCCAGCGCAACCAGGAACTGCAGGACATCATTGCCATCCTGGGTATGGACGAGCTCTCCGACGAAGACAAGACTACGGTGAACCGCGCCAGAAGAGTGCAGCGTTTCCTGTCCCAGCCCTTCTTTGTGGCAGAGCAGTTTACGGGCGTGAAGGGCGTGATGGTTTCCATCGAAGACACCATCAAGGGCTTCAACATGATCCTGGACGGCGAAGTAGACTACCTCCCGGAGCAGGCCTTCCTGAACGTAGGTACCATCGAAGACGCCATCGCCAAGGGCGAGGCCATTCTGGCAGCAGCTAAATAGATTCTTCGCTTCGCTCAGAATGACAATCGCGCTTCATATCCTAAGCCCCGAAGGGACATTGGTCAAGGCCGATGTCTCGCTGGTGACGCTTCCCGGTACACTGTCGCCGTTCACGGTGCTGCCCGGCCATGCCGCCATGGTCACGTCCCTCTCGGAAGGAAACGTTCGCTATGTGGAAGACGGAGTGGAAAAGCATATCCAGATCAAAGATGGCTTCGCCGAAGTTAAAGACAACACTGTAACCGTCTGTGTAGAAGCATGATCCTGCCCCTGTTCATATCGCTCCTTCTTCTCCTTTGGCCTACGGCCGAAGAAAATTATTTTTCGCAAGGCTTTGCGAAAAACCAATTTTCTTCGACCATCGCGATGCCAACGCCGACGGCGGCTTCGGAGGATGAGGATATTAATATCTCCGAGATAATTTTTGATCATATCGGCGACGATTACGAGTGGCATATAACGGAGTGGAAGGGAAAGGCGGTTGCCATTCCGCTGCCGTGTATTGTGATAGAGAACGGCGTGCACATCTTTACGGCGCATCATGCGGCGGAGAATGGATATGCGTTCAATGAGGACGGCAAGCTGGTGAATGCCAACACGGGCAAGCGTCCCATTGACATATCTATCACCAAGAATGTGCTGGCGCTGATGATCAGCACGCTTTTGCTGCTTATTATTATCCTGTACACGGCGAACTGGTATAAGAAGCACGACGTTCTCAAAGAGGCTCCTACGGGCCTGGCGGCGTTTATGGAGCCGCTGGTGATGATGGTGCATGAGATGGCGCGGGAGAATATCGGCGAAGAGGATTACCGCCGGTTCTCGCCGTACCTGTGCATGGCCTTCCTGTGGATCCTGCTGAACAACTTCCTGGGCATCCTGCCTTTCTTCCCGGGGGGCGCCAACCTCACGGGCAACATTGCCATTACGCTGGTACTGGCCCTGTTCACCTTCTTCACGGTGAACCTGAACGGTACCAGGCATTATTATAAGGAGATTTTCGCCCCGGACGTTCCGGGCTTCCTCAAACCCATCATGCCGGTGATCGAGGTCTTCAGCGCCATCATGAAACCGGTGTCCCTCACCATCCGTCTGTTCGCCAATATGCTGGCCGGCCATATCATGATCCTGTCCATGGTGTGCATCATCTTCATCATGGCCAAGTATGGTCCGCTGCTGGGCGGTTCCATGACGGTGGTTTCGGTACTCTTCGGCGTGTTCCTGGATGCGCTGGAGTGCCTGGTGGCTTTTATCCAGGCCTATGTTTTCACCATGCTTTCCAGCATTTACATCGGCCTTGCACGCGTTAAACATGAATAACTTTTAAATACCTTATATTATGATCCTTTCTGCAATCCTTCTTCAGGCTGCCGCGGGTGCGGCCCTCGGAAAAGCCGGTGCGGCCCTGGGCGCCGCCATCGCCGCCATCGCTGCCGCCATCGGCATCGGCAAGATTGGTAAATCCACTATGGAAGCCATTGCCCGTCAGCCGGAAAGCGCCGGCAACCTGCGTACGTCCATGATTATCGCCGCCGGTATGGTGGAGGGCGCCGCCCTGTTCGCCATCATCGTCGCCCTGCTGGCTATCGTCATCAAGTAAGTTATGAACCTGGTTACGCCCGATTTCGGCCTCCTGTTCTGGATGGTCGTGATTTTCGGCCTTGTGTTTTTCCTCCTGGCGAAGTTCGGATTCCCGATCATCACCGACATGGTGGACAAGCGCAATGCCAAGATCGCCCAGTCCCTGAAGGACGCCGATGAAATAGAGGCGCGTATGGCAAGCTGGAAACAGGAACAGGCGCAGATGATGGAGGATGTCCGTCGGGAACAGAGCGCCATCCTGCGCGAAGCCACCGAGACCAAGGCCAAGATTGTGGCCGATGCCAAGGCGCAAGCCAAGGCCGAGGCCGACAAGATCCTGGCCGAAGCCAAACAGCAGATAGCGGCCGAAAAGGAGAGCGCCCTCCGCGACGTGCGGAAGGAAGTGGCCCTTCTGAGTGTGCAGGTGGCCGAAAAGGTGCTCCGTCAGGAGCTGAAGGATGAAGGCAGCCAACGGGCCTTCATCGACAAACTGGTAGATGAAGCCAGTGAAGCCAAACTCCGCTCATGAACCGCAGCATCGTCATAACCCGCTATGCCTACGCCCTGGTCAAGTATGTCCGTGAAAGCGGGCAGGGGGAGCTTGTGTGCTCCGAGGCCGAGACGCTGTTGAAAGCCCTTCGCACGGTACCGGATCTTCGACGGATGGTAACCGCGGCCCAGGATGCCGTTTCGGCCTTCGACAAGAAGAAACTGCTTCAGAGTGCCCTGGGCAACCGGATGTCGCAGGAGATGAGCCGCTTCCTCACGCTCTTGAACAAGAACGGCCGGATGGAAATGGTAGAGGATATCCTGCGGTATTTCGTAGAGATCTACCACCGCAGCGTGGGCATCCGCAGGGCCTATCTGACCACGGCTACGGAGCCGTCGGAACGCCTGTTGCAGCGCCTCAAGGCCCTGGTGAAGCAAAAGATGGGTGACGATGTCATCATTGAAGTGGAGGTGGATCCGTCCATCATCGGCGGTTTTGTCTTTGACATAGACGAATACCTGCTGGATGCCAGCGTAAAGCGGCAACTGGACCTGATCCGCGAACAGTATATTGAAAGAAATAGAAGAATCATCTGATATGTCAACTTCTCTGAAACCCTCGGAAGTGAGCGACATCCTGCTGGGACAGCTCAAGGATATGAAAAACAATCTCCAGTTCGAGGAGATTGGCAAGGCCCTGCAGGTGAGTGACGGCGTGGTGCGCATTTATGGCCTGGACCATGCCGAGGCCGGCGAACTGCTGGACTGCGGCAGCGGCGTGATGGCCGTGGTGATGAACCTGGAGGTGGACAATGTGGGCGCCGTGCTCATGGGCCCTACGGACCACGTGAAGGAAGGTATGGTGGTACGCCGTACGGGACGCATCGCCTCCATCGGCGTGTGCGACGCGCTGCTGGGACGCGTGATCGACCCGCTGGGCAATCCGCTGGACGGACTGGGCTCCATCGACGGGGAGAAGGTGGATATGCCGCTGGAGCGTAAGGCTCCGGGCGTCATTTTCCGTCAGCCGGTGAATGAGCCGCTGCAGACGGGCCTCAAGGCCATCGACGCGATGATTCCCATCGGCCGCGGCCAGCGCGAACTCATTATCGGCGACCGCCAGACGGGTAAGACGGCCATTGCCATCGATACCATCATCAACCAGCGCAAGGAGTACGAGGCCGGGAAGCCGGTGTTCTGCATCTACGTGGCCATCGGCCAGAAGGGTTCTACCGTGGCGTCCATCGTGAAGACGCTGCGGGAACACGGGGCCATGGATTATACGGTGGTGGTGGCAGCTACGGCGGCCGATCCCGCCGCGCTGCAGTACTACGCTCCGTTCTCCGGGGCGGCCATCGGCGAGTATTTCCGCGATACGGGCCGGCACGCCCTGGTGGTCTACGACGACCTTTCCAAGCAGGCGGTGGCTTACCGCGAAGTTTCCCTCATCCTGCGCCGTCCTTCCGGCCGTGAGGCGTATCCCGGCGATATCTTCTACCTGCACAGCCGTCTGCTGGAGCGCGCCGCGCGCATTATCGACCAGCAGGAGGTGGCGGCAGCCATGAATGATCTCCCCGCGGCCCTCAAGGACAAGGTGAAGGGGGGCGGTTCCCTCACGGCCCTGCCCATCATCGAGACGCAGGCGGGGGATGTATCGGCCTATATTCCTACCAACGTGATTTCCATCACCGACGGCCAGATCTACCTGGAGCAGTCCCTGTTCAACCAGGGTGTGCGCCCGGCTATCAATGTGGGTATTTCGGTATCCCGTGTAGGCGGCAGCGCGCAGGTGAAATCCATGAAGAAGGTGGCCGGTACCCTCAAGATAGACCAGGCCCAGTGGACGGAACTGGAGGCGTTCTCCAAGTTCTCCTCCGATATGGACAAGGTAACGGAACTGGCGCTGGACAAGGGCCGGAAGAACAACCAGCTGCTCATCCAGCCGCAGTACAGCCCCATGCCTGTGGGAGAACAGGTGGCCATTCTGTACTGTGGAACCCACGCCCTTATGCGGGACATTCCCATTACTTCTGTACGCGCATTCCAGGATGCCTTCCTGGATCGTCTGCGCGCCGCCCACGCCGCGGATGTGCTGCAACCGCTGGAAGAGGGCAAACTCACGCCTGAAATTGAGAAGATCCTCATAGATACGGCCGCTTCGGTAATCCTTTCCATGCAGTAGCAGATGCCCACGTTAAAGGAAATAAAGGGACGCATTTCGTCGGTCAAGGGGACGCTGAAGATCACTTCGGCCATGAAACTGGTGTCTTCGGCCAAACTGCGCAAGGCGCAGAAAGCCATCGAAGCCATGCGCCCCTACGAGGCCCAGCTCCAGGCCATGCTGGCCACCGTGGGCGGTACTCTGAGCACGGATAGCGCCTCTACGGTGCACGGACCCGTCATGCCCGGCTCCGACCGGGCATCCCTGCCCACGGCTATTGTGGCCATCGCGTCTAATTCCTCTCTGTGCGGCGGGTTTAACGCCAACGCCATCGCCAAGGTGCGTAGCGTGCGGCACGCGGGAGATGTGGTGTATTCCATCGGCCGTAAGATGGCCGATGCCATGCGCAAGGACGGCTTTGCCAGTCCAGCCGATTTTACCGCCCTGTCCGACCATCCGGAATACGCCCCGGCCGCAGCTTTGGTGGAAAAACTGCTGGAGGAGCAGCAGGACGGCCACTTTGACCGCGTGCTCCTGGTGTACAACCACTTTGTCTCCACCGCCCGTCAGGAAACTGTTGTGGAAGATTTGCTGTCCACTACTATGGAAGGCTCTTCTTTTGATCCGTCCCTGTCCCCGGACGTAATCATCGAACCGGGCAGGAAGGAATTGCTGGAAATCCTGGAACCCAAGGTAATGAAGCTCAAGCTGTACGCCGCATTGCTGGACAGCGCCGCCGCCGAGCACGCCGCCCGCACCGTAGCCATGCAAACCGCCACGGACAACGCCGAAAACCTTCTTCAGGAACTCACCCTCCAGTACAACAAGGGCCGCCAGCAAAAGATCACCTCCGAAATCCTTGACCTCGCCGGCGGCCAGGCGCAGGAATAGTTTTCCCGGGCCCCGTTCATGAAGCCACGGGCGGCTACAGGTTTTGACACCAATACTTCCACTCCGCTATGAAAAAAGTAGGATTATTCATAGACACCTGGTATCCGATGGTGGACGGTGTCATCAAGGTGGTGGACAATTACGCCCGCCGGCTCACGAAGTATTGCGACGTCGTGGTGTTTTGCCCGGAGACGCGCGGCTACAGCAAGGAAGATGACGAAAAACGGCCCTACAAGGTGGTACGCTGCCATTCTTTGCCGATAATCGGCTACGATTATGACCTCCCGGCACCGGTGCTGGATCCGGTCTTTGAAGCCCAAATCCTCAGCAGCGGCATTGACCTTGTGCACATCCATTCGCCGTTCTCGGTGGGCCTGGCCGGGGTCCTCTACGCAAAGCTCCACAAGCTTCCGGCGGTGGCCACGCTCCACAGCCAGTACAAGCAGGACTTTGAGAAGCCGCTGCGCACCAAAATGGGCCTGAACGTTGTGATGGGCGGCATAATGCGCGTCTTCAACGCCTGCGACGAATGCTGGGCTGTCAACGCCGGCATCAAGGACCTCTATGAGGCCGATTATGGCCTCACCGCTCCCTGCAAGGTGCGTCTCAATGCAACGGACCATCGGCCCGTTGAGGACCCGGTAGAGGCGGCAAGGATAGTCAACGAGACCTACGGCGTCCCTGCCGACGCCACCGTTTTTCTATTCGTTGGCCGCATCAATTTCATAAAGAATATCGACTTCACCCTCCGTGCACTGGCTCGCGCCAAAGAGCTGGGCCTCAAGAACTTCCGTATGCTCTTCGCCGGTCGGGGGCAGGACGAGGATAAGCTATCGGCTCTTGTCCAAGAGCTTGGCCTGCAGGACGAGGTCATTATGTGCGGTCTCACGGACAGGCCAATGCTGGAGCGCCTCTATTCCCGCGCCAAGCTTTTCCTGTTCCCGTCGCTATACGACGCTAATTCGCTGGTGCAGATTGAGGCCGCCTGCCAGGGCACGCCCACGCTGTTCCTCGAAGGCGCCCGCACCGCCGCCACCGTCACCCCCGGCGTCAACGGCTATATATCGGCCCCCGGGGAAGATAATTACGCCAGGGCCATTCTGGACATTTTGGCCGATTCCGACGCCTACGCCCGCATTTCCGCCGCCGCCCGCCGGGATTTGTATTTGAATTGGGACGACGTGGTCCGCGAAGTTTATGCCGATTACTGCGCCCTCTGCGGCGAGGAACCCGCCCCTCAGCGTGTAGACCGCCTGGGACTGGTTTATAGGGAGCTTCAAGAGCGTGTTTCTCAGGCCCTGCCGGCCCTGGAGGGAATTGTGAAGGACGTGGACGCCATCCATGAGCTGGAGGAGTACCTTGACTCCGGCCTCTGGCTCAAGGACTTTGAGGCCGATGAGCGAGGAGACCTTCCCGCCGACATCCACCGCGACGCCCTCACCGAAGACGCCGTCCCCGACCTCCTGGACGATATTCACGACCTCCGAACCCTGATGAACCGCTTCATCCACGCCACCGCCAAGCGCCGGAAATAGCGTCAGTGGCATTATTCGCTCCGGGAAGTATTGGTGTCAAAACCCTTCGTTCGCCAGCGCTCACTTCGTCCCTCCCACGGCCTAAAGTGCCGGTGACCAAGCAAGCTTGCTCCCCGCCCCTTCAGTCCGCGGGCCCGTTCACGAAGACACGGGCGTCTACGCCGCCCGAAGTGCATAGGCACCCTGTAATATGTAAATAATGCTCATGCTTTAACTAGCTCATTTTCAAGTACTTTGTTATTTTTCTTACTTGCTTGATAATCAGCACCTTGCGCTACGAGCATAGGGGAGCGGGGATCTCAATGTGTACGTACACCCACCCCCACGAGTGCTTTATGGGTAAAGAATTTCCCCGCAAGCGAATTTCACAATTGGCTGCGGGGATTATGGTAAGGTATCAATATTTATGTCTGATACCACATTATTCTAATATCGTGCCAAAACTGGCAAAACTTATCTAATTTTCTTTTTCTTGTTGGTTTTCGGGTTCCATTCGCCGTAAATTTCACTTACGTTGCCGGCGGTGATGAAGCCGTGGATGTCGTTGGCCTTGATGTAATCCATGAGGGCGGCGAACTCGTTCTTGGTGAGGAGGGCCTGGATTTCGATATTCTGATGGCCGTTGTAGCCGCCTGTTACGTTGTACAGGGAGCAGCCGCGCTGGAGGTCTTCAATGATGTATTTGCGGATGCGTTCGTGTTGGGAGGTGATGATGCACACGCGTTTGCGGCGGTTGAGGCCGGCGGTGAAGTAGTCCAGGGCCAGGCCGTTGATCCAGGTGCCGATGAGGCCGATGACCACCAGCCGGAAGGGGTTGATGGCGAAAGCCGTGCAGCAGATGATGGCGCCGGCTACGGAAACGGAGGTGCCGATCTCGAAGTGCAGGTACTTGTTGATAATCTTGGCCAGGATGTCCAGGCCGCCGGTGGAGGCGTTGATGTGGAAGAGGATGGTCTGGGATGCGCTGAGGATGAGAACAAAGCACAGAAGGTCGAACCAGGGGTCTCCCATCACGGAGGTGTCGCCGGATTCCATGATGCGGCTTACGGGCAGTACCTTTTCCCAAAATTCGATGAAGGGACCCAGGATGAGGGCGGTGTACACGGTTTTGGCGCCGAATTCGTGGCCGATGAGCAGCCAGGCCATTACCAGCAGGATGGCGTTGATGATGGTAACCACCAAGGATACCTTTACATTCATGCCGAACAGGCCGAAAACGCCCGAGATGACCATGGACAGACCGGTGATGGATCCAATGACCAGATTGCTGGGCATCAGGAAATAATACACGGCAGCGGCGGCGATGAGCATGGCTACCGTCATGATAAAGAATTCCTTCCAGAACTTCCAGGTTCCCAGTGTGGCGAGAAGGTCTTTCATTTTGTTTAGTTTTAGCTTCGTAAAGGTAATGATTTTTTCAGTAACTTTGCATCACCATCATGATAAAAGCCATCGTATTTGATATAGGAGGAGTGCTCATCGGCCTGGACCTGGGCCGATGCATCCACGCGTTCCAGGAAATCCTGGGCTATGAACGGATCACCAGTCTGCTGGACCCTTATCACCAGAAGGGAATCTACGGCGATATGGAAGGCGGCCTTATCAGCGCCGACGACTTCCGCCGCATGGTGCTGGCCGAATCCCGCCCGGGCTGCACGCCCGCCGACGTAGACCGCTGTATGGGCGCCCTTATCACGGGGATGGCCCCGGACACGGTGGCCACGGTGAAGGAACTGGCCACGCGGTATCCGCTGTACCTGCTGTCCAACAACAACCCCATTGCCATGGGCATCATCAACGGTATCTTCCGGGACAATGGCATAGAACCTTCCACTATCTTCAAGGGCCAGTTCATTTCCAGCGAGATGCGCATGCTCAAACCCTCGCAGGCTATCTACCGGGCAACCATAGCCGGTATCGGGCTTCCGGCAGGGGAGATCCTCTTCATCGACGACAACGAGGCCAACGTGCTGGCTGCACGGGAGGCGGGGATGCAGGCGCGGGTGTATGTGCCCGGCACTCCTTTATCGGCCCTCTTATCCGACTGCTGACCTATGTCCCTGTACTCCTACTTCCGTATCAGCAAGCCCCTGGCGCAGAAAGTGCCTGCGGCGCAGGTGGAGAGTACGTACAGGCGGCTCCGTTCCCGCACCTTCTGGGGCGTGACGGTGGCCTATACCCTCTATTACGTGTGCCGGATGACGCTGGGCGTGGTGAAACAGCCGCTCATCGACGGCGGCATCCTTACGGCGGGGCAGTTGGGTATCATCGGGTCGGCCTTCTACTTCGTGTATGCGGTGGGCAAGTTCCTGAACGGGTTCATCGCCGATTACTGCAACATCCGCCGGTTCATGGCGGTGGGAATCGGCATATCGGCCCTGGTGAACCTGCTGCTGGGTCTGGCCGGGCTGCTGAACGGGGCGCTGGGGTTCGGGTCCGTGCTGCTGTTCGTCTTCTTTGCGGTCCTGTGGGGCGTGAACGGCTGGATGCAGTCCATGGGCTCGCCGCCCGGAACCATCAGCCTTTCCCGCTGGTTCCCGCTGCGGCAAAGGGGTACGCGTTACAGCATCTTCAGTTCCACGCCGCAGCTGGGCAAGGCCGTTTCTATGATTATGACCGGCTTCATTGTGGCGGCGGCGGGCTGGCAGTGGGGTTTCCTTGCGGCCGGCGTGGCGGGTATCATCGGCCTGGTGGTGTCCCTGGTTTTCATCTCCGACACGCCCGAGAGCGAGGGTCTGCCTTCCGTGCAGGAACTCTCCGGGGAGGAGGTGAAGCCGCTGGACCAAAAGCCCACCCGGGAACTCCAGAAATGGGTTTTCAAGCATCCGGGCATCTGGGTCATTGCCATTTCCACGGCTTTTCTCTATATCACCCAGCATGCGGTGAGCGACTGGGGCGTGCTTTTCCTTCAGAAACAGAAGGCGTTTACACTGGAGGGAGCTACGCAGATTATCGGCCTGGCCGAAGTCTTTGGCGTGGCGGGCAACCTGGCCGCCGGCTGGCTGTCCGACGTCCTTTTCCGCGGCAACCGGGCCCGGCCCGTGATAGTGGCCGGTGTCCTGGCGGTGTTCTCCCTTGCGGGGTTCCTGTTTCTGGACGGCGGTTTCGCCTTGAACATGGTCTGTGTGGCCGTGTTCAGCTGCTCTTTCTCCGTGGTATTCTGCATTGTGGCCGGCCTGATGGCCCTGGACTTTGTTCCCCGTAAAGCCACCGGTGCAGCCCTGGGCATCGTGGGCATCTCCAGTTATGCTGCCGCCGGCCTCCAGAGCGTTGCCAGCGGCTACCTGATTCAGGATTATGCATCCGGCGGCCTGTATAACTTCACCCCTGTTTCCATTTTCTGGATTGTGGCCTGCTTCCTGGCATTCTCCCTGCCGGTGATTGGTTGGAAATATTTGAGACGATAATATGTTGACGATGAAAAGCTATATCCAGCAAAACAAAGAAAGGTTTTTTGAGGAACTGTTTTCCCTGTTGCGCATCCCTTCCATCAGTGCCAAGCCGGAGCACAAAGCCGATATGTACCGCTGTGCCACACGCCTGACCGAACTGCTGAAGGAAGCGGGCGCCGACCGGGCCGATGTCTATGAGACCGCCGGTCATCCCGTTGTGTTCGGCAGCAAGGATATGGGGGCCGAC
>JAEEGF010862801.1_pt1 | contig 11149 bp, 10 predicted proteins | sample 9134171 | NCBI WGS metagenome assembly JAEEGF01 (sample SAMN16246542, study PRJNA631951) | gut metagenome | biome: gut microbiome; feature: rumen; material: AP-attached | host: Bos | place: Iran: Karaj | collected 2018-10
CCGTCCTTACTATTTCATATGGATTATCAGGATCATCAGGATCGTCAGGAAGCTCATTACTATCTTCATCAAGTATATAGAAATAGTAATAATCATATCCATCGCCTTCGTCAAATGATATCTCTTCACTATAGATATATGCTGCATCCTGATAAAAGCATGGCAATAAGAAAACTTGAAATAAGGCGATATTTTTTTCTATATATTGAATTACTCATCATTATCCCCCGACTTAAAAATTTTTTCATACACTAACATCTTATCATTACCATTTTGAGAAATAAGTTACTTCATAATTATACAAGTAATAAAAAAGCGGCAATAGCGAATTTGATCGCTACTGCCGCAATATTTTTTATCCTATTACAAATTTCTTGACATAGCCTTCGATAGAGTTGGCTGATTCTGTAACAGTACTTGCACTTTCATCAACGCCTTTACTGCTTTCTGATACTGCCTGAGCGCTTTCTGCAAGATTCTCAGCTGTTGCACTTACTTCCTGTGTACTAGCTGACTGCTCCTCCGAAATTGCTGCCATTGACGTAGCTATAGTATCAACCTTACCAATCTTGTCGATCATCTCGTTAACAGTAGCGCTGGTCTCATCCAGACTCTGGAATATCTCTGCGAATGTATTGCCGGCTTTGGACACCGCCTCAACATTGGTATCGATCTCCTGCATATTGACCTGAGACTTCTCTGACAGGGAATTAATCTGCTGGGTTATCTCTTCAAGGATCTTGGCAATCTGAGTAGTGGAGTCAGCAGAGTCTGTGGCAAGGCTACCGATCTCTGTAGCAACAACAGCAAATCCCTTGCCTGCTTCTCCTGCACGTGCAGCTTCTATGGAAGCATTAAGTGACAAAAGATTGGTCTGTTCTGCAATAGATGTAATCATCTCAATGATAGAATTGATCTTCTGTGCAGAGTCTCTTACTACTTCTACTACCTCATTCATATCTGTCATGGAAGCTGAGATATTGCTCATACCTTTTTGAACTGCTTCCATATCTTCTTTACCGTTCTTAGCTTTCTCTACAAGATTAGTTACAGTACCGTTGGCAGTCTGTCCCTTTTCTGTAAGATCGGATACTTCTGTTGCAAGCTCTGTAGCATTATTGGCAAGCTCTGTAACGGCATCAGCCATACCACTCATAGCATCCTTGATCTGCTGCATACCGTGAGCCTGTTCTGTAGCTTCATTGCTGAGCTTATAAGATGCATCTTTACTGGATGATGCTTCGCCTGCAAGCTTATTAACCTCATTTTGAATATCTCCGAGTGTATTTCTCATATTAACGACAAATTCACTCATATCATTGTTCATCTTACCTATCTCGTCATTGCCACCTGTCTTAATATCAACTCTAAAGTCTCCCTCTGCGATCTTGGCAATATCACCTGTAAGTCTCTTAACAGGCTTTGCAACTATAGAATTGATAAGAGTGAACATTATAGCTGCGATTCCCAATATAACTACAACAGCAACTGCAGCAACAAGATATATAAATTTGTTGAGTTCTGCAAATACATCAGATTCTAACACAGAAGATATAAGTGACCAGGAAGTGCCAGGTACCTTGGAAACAACAACACCATATGTATCACCAGTATATGATTTTATCAATGTAAATTCTTCAGAACCTGTCTGAGCATATTCATAAGCCTGTGTCAGGAAGGTATCGTCTGAATGCTCAGTTACGCTGGTTCCATTAAAATCTGAAGTGAAGTATGAAATTATCATATCGCCGTCAAGCATCATACTTCCGCCTGTTTCAAGCGGCTTATATTCGCCAACTTGAGTTGCTATACTGCTTATAAGCATGTCTACAGCCAATACACCTTCTCTCCCATCTTTCAGAGTAACTTTCCTAGACAGAACAACTGCCATCTGTCCTGTAGTAATATCATATGATGGAGTTCCTATCAAAACAGAATCACTAATTATGCCATTTTGATACCATGGCCTTGATGTAGGATCAAAATCATCTTCAGGGACCCATCCTGAACCATCTATAAAAGTATCCTTTCCAATAGTAAAATACGCATCAGAAGCATAATCATTACGATCAATTATAATCTTCATAAATTCAAGAATATCATCATCTGAATCTATATCAGCTACTTGCAAAGAGTCTCCAACGGAATCAACATAATTAACCAGTTCTGTTATCTGAATTCCGATAGAATTGGCATTAGCTCTTGACTCTTCTATAAGTCTGTTACTAGCCTGAACTGTTATGATACTCCTTGCGTTGATCGTAATAAGTGCAATAACTCCTACGATAACAACTGCAATGATCGGTATCACGACCATCATAAGTTTGCCGCTTACGCTTTTAGTTGGTTTCAAAGAAGCTTTTCCATTAGAATTAGTGCTCATAGACAATACCCTCCAGCATCCAAAGCATTCATATTAAATTGGATCATCCTGATAAAAAACCTATGCCAGAGCCAAGTGGGCAAAGGTAAGAGTGGCAAAAAAGACAACACACTCTCAATAATCCTTATCGGCCAAAAAAATCAAAAACTTTATGAAGAAAATGCAATTAAGCGCGTGACTAAAATCGTAACACCTAAAAAAGACTTCACCCTTGCAACTACGTTAACATGGGCGAAGTCTTCTGTTTAGGTTATAGATCAGATAATGATCCTTACATTATCAGTGTATTCGTTAATAGCAAATTCTTACTTTGCGCTCTTATAAAGCTCTTTAAGTTCGTCTATATCAAAATCATATTTCTTGCCGCAAAAATGACACTTAGTCTCTATAGGCTTACCATCTTTGATGATATTATCAAGCTCTTTACGTCCTAAAAGTACAAGTCCTCTGGATACTCTGTCCTTAGAACAGTTACAGTGCCACTGTACCGGCATCCTTCCGTTCCATTTGATATCGAAACCGTCAAGTACTATCTCAAGCATCTGCTCGGGAGTCTTGCCTTGTTTTAACACATCTGTAACTGTAGTGAACTTCTTAAGATTCTCTTCAAGATGTGATATGACAGCCTCGTCTGCAAAAGGCATGAGCTGAACGATAAATCCACCTGCCTCTCTTACTGTATTGTCATGGTTCATAAGAACTCCAAGACCTACTGAAGACGGAGTCTGCTGGGACTTAGCAAAATAGTATGTGAAATCTTCTGCGATCTCGCCTGTATAAAGCGGAACCTGACCCACATAAGGATCCTTAAGACCCATATCGCGAATAACCGTGAATGTTCCCTTACCAATACCTGCGCCGACATTAAGATGACCTGCACTGTTTGGAGGAAGGACAACATCACCATTATTAACATAGCCCTTGACCTGACCTATATTATTGGCAGTTGCAAGGACTCCTCCAAGAGGTCCATCGCCTTCGATCTTAACAGTGATAAGATCCTTCTCATGCTCCATCATAGAACCCATCATAATAGTTCCTGACATAAGACGTCCAAGGGCAGCTGTAGCTATAGGACTTATATCATGAGCCTTTCTGGCAGTCTCTACAAGATCTCTTGATGTAACTGCAAATGCTCTTATCTGATCTGATGCAGCAGTTGCCCGCACCATATAATCGTTATAATTTGTACTATTATCCACTTCTTATTCCTCTTCCTTATAAACTGTTACATTATTATCAGAATTCTTCCTGGCAATAATGTATATCCTCTCACTATCATCAGTAGGATCATTATGAGTATCAGCATCTATAGTCTTAACAAGATCCATGCCGGACTCTTCTACTATCCTTATCATCTCTTCAAGAGTATAGCCCCTTTGAAAATGAGTCTCGCTAAAGCGTCTGTATCTGTCATCCTCTTCATGTACAAAGATAGTAAGATCATACTCATTGATGCAGGTATCAGAATCATACCAGTTATCCCAGATAAATGCACAATCGTCCCTATCCTCAGCTATGGTAGTATTGCCAATAACATCACGATACTTGTAGACAGTGTTAAAATCGAAGATAATGATACCACCCGGATACAGATAATTATTGACAAGACTTAACATCTTAACAACATCTTCCGGCTCTGTGAGATAATTGACGCTGTCACACACACTCAAAAAAGTTCCTGCTGTGCTGTATAACTCAAACTCTCTCATGTCCTGTTCAAGGTACATGATATCATAACCGGATTTGTCCCTTTTGTCTATCGCAATCTGGAGCATCTGCTCAGAATTGTCAATACCCATGATATCGTAGCCTCTTTTTGCCATCTCCTGGGCAAAAGATCCTGTACCGCAGCCAAGTTCTACCACAAGGTCTCTCTCCTGCGAAAGCATTGCCTGTTCTAAATCATCACCTGCTTCATCTGAACCTGCTGAAAAAACGTCATTTGTATTATTTGATTTAGGTTTTGTAATACCATATTCCTTTATAAGATCACTTATAAAATCCGCCCATTCGCTGTATGGGGTTTCATCCATAAATGTATCGTATACAAGCGCAAAATCAGTATATGAATCCATAATTAACATCTTCCTTTCAGTGCTTTATTGTAACATAAATATCGGCGCTCAGCTTCCATACCTTACTTTTTCCCTCTTAAGTTTTTGGGAAGATAATCCGAAATTACATATGCGATTTTGGATGTTTATGTCTATTTTACAAAACTAATATTGCAATAAAGCTTCAGGGGGGCTATCTATGGTTGAAATCCTTAATGAAAAGGAATCAGAACCAAAAGCAACACATTGTGTTACCATCGCAAGTTTTTTGAATACGATAAATGAACATGCCGATGCAATACTAAAAGAGGACTGCTCTTTTATTTTTATTAATGTGTCCAGTTTTAAAACCTTTAACCAGAATTATGGTTTTGCTCAAGGCGATCTGTTTCTTGATTTTCTCACAGATAAGATTCATGATGCATTCCCTACTGATCTTCTGGGCAGAGTATCCGGTGATAGATTTCTGCTCTATGTTAAGACTATCGATACCGGCAAGATCAAAAGTAGTATTGGCAAGATACAGGAAGATATTCTGGGCTATAAATCCACCATTCCGCTTCATATAAACTGCGGAATATATATTAATGACAAAAAAGACAAAAAGCCCACCCAGATGATCGACTGCGCCAAGCTTGCCTGCGACTACATAGAAGATAACCTAGGCGATTATGTAATGATCTACAGCGAAAGCATTGAACAGGAACTTGATTTTAAGCATTATATAATCACTGGTTTTGATCAGGCTGTTAAAAACCACTATATACAGCCCTATTTTCAGTGCGAAGTCAGATCTCTCACAAGGAAAATCTGCGGTTATGAAGCGCTGGCAAGATGGATAGATCCCGCTTACGGATTCGTATCTCCGGGAGTCTTTGTGCCAATTCTTGAAAACGCAAGGCTCATCCACAAGCTTGACCTGTGCATCATTGATCAGGTATGCCAGGTTCAAAGAGCTGCCATCGACAATGGATTTCCTGTACAACCTATATCCGTCAACTTATCACGTCTTGACTTCCTCTTATGTGATATATTTACAGAAGTTGACAGCTTACGTAAAAAACATAAAGTCCCGATAAAGCTCATCAATATTGAAGTTACGGAAGGAGCTTTTGCCCAGGCCAATACCCCTCTTGAAACAGGTGTTGAAAACTTCAGAAAAGCCGGATATCAGATCTGGATGGATGATTTTGGAAGCGGATTCTCATCTCTCAACAACCTTCAGGCATATCAGTTCGATGTTATCAAAATCGACAGAATGTTTCTCAAGGATATGAACGAAAATCCAAGATCAAGGATAATCCTCGCCAGTGTTATCAACATGGCCAAAACACTTAAAATGCATACCCTTGCTGAAGGAATCGAAACCGAAGAAGAGTTTAACTTCCTTAGATCTATAGGCTGTGAGAAGATACAGGGTTTCTTATTTGGAAAACCCAAACCATTTGATCCTGATGTTCAGATGGATGATAACTGTGAGGCATCAGATATTCATAACTATTATGATAAGATGGGTGAAGTTAATGTTATCTCCCCGTCTCCATTTGATACCTCTATGACAAGGATATTCAGTGAAGAGGCCATAGCCATATGCGAAATAGAAGGGGAAAAAAATCTAAGCTATATCTTTTATAATGATACCTTTAAAGACCTTCTTGCACATCTCAATATTCATTCTAAAGAACAGGCACAAGACAGAGCCAAGGAATCCGGCATGCGTGAAAACGACATGTTCTTTGAACTTGCAAAAAAAGCTGAGAACACCGGCAAGATAGAGTCAACCGACCTTATCATAAATGGTGCTATTTTAAATGAACGACTTAAGTTCCTTGCAAGAAGCGGAGACAAAGCAACCTTCCTTCTATCAAGTACAAATCTGTCTTCACAAAAGAGCATACAACAGGCTCAAAATATTCAGGCCTCTATGCGCCATATGCTTACACTATATTTCAGGATAGATCTGTATGATGAAGATGGAAGTGTAGAGAACATATATCTTAATTCCAGTCAGAACCGAATAACTGATGAAATTACTGACGCTGTAGAAGCTGTATCTATGTATGCAGATAATTACCTTCCCGAAGATGAGCGTGACAATTTTAAAAACTATTATGACATCACAACTGTACAAAGCAGATTAAAAGAAAATAACGTAGAGTATCTTGTAGGCTTCTATCACTCCATTGTTCCAGAGTTTAAAGATCGTACACAGATATACATACTTCTTCCTTTTAAGATCAATCAAAGACAAAAATACCTGTCACTTGCCAGAAATATGCAATATCCTCCGGATTATGAAAAGCACTTTTAACATTTTAATCTTTTATGCTAACTTATCAACCACAACTTTAATGGTAGGAACGTTTGGTTGAACGACCCTCCAAATTTGGAGGGTCGTATTTGAATCATACCAACTCCTTATAACATGTGAAATATTATTGGATTTTTCCTTGAAGTAAAACCTGTATTAAAGAAATTGCCATAGCAATAGCCCATACTAATATACGAGTGCTTAAGAAGTGTTTAACACACAAGAAGCTTATGAATATAATTGCACTCCACAAAACGATTGTGATTATCATTGGTACGCCTCGGCTCTTAAGGTTTTGTAATCCGCCAATTATCTGTGCCCAGCCAATCACACCAAGAATCCATGATACGACAAAAACAGCAATGGATATGACAATGCTCATATTATTTGCCTCCTGTTATAGACAAAAGTTTCAAACGCCGATTATTCAGGGTGTCCAAAAATGCGTTCTAATGGTATTACAATGCATATATATAATACGCTTTATTTAGTACACCATCAATCGCTTCAGCGCACAGACGGGATGCTTGTTAATCTATTCGAAATCTATTATTAGTGTCATATATAAAAAATAAGTTGAACGACCCTCCAAATTTGGAGGGTCGTATTTGCGAAGGGTGGTTGTATACCTTTGCCAATGTTATCCGGAGGTTTTATATCAGCAACACCGCCCCTATACCACAGGACTGTTTAATCACTGACCGCAAGTGCATGGGATTAGATATTACGTCCCAAGGTGCCTATATATTCTCCAGTAACGCAGTCTCTGTCTCAAGGCTTAGGCTACTCACTTAGGGTTGTTAGACAACCCCACGGGCTTGCCCGTGGGTATTAGTGAGTGTTAATTACCGCCTATTTTTTATTTTTAATTAATGCATATATAATTGTAAATACGCCCACTCCAATAGATCCGATAAAAACAACTCCCATCCATCCTAAAGATAACAATTTATCAGTTGGTAGATATTGGATTTGAGGTATCAATATTTCATAACGGTCTTCCTCATCTGCCGAATGTACGCTCAAATATTTCCCATGCTTTTTTGTATACGATGGGTTTTCTTGATCAAGAGCAGTATATCCACCATTAGGCCAGTGTATAGTTCTGGGGATATATGTTTTAGAATAGAAATCATCATAGTCAAAATATTCGCCACCATACCCAACTTCTATGTCAACAATTACCGAGTACGTATCATCATAATATTTCACCTCTGTATTTACAGGATATACCCCTAATGGTTCAGCATTTGGATATATGTACAAAGCAAAATAAGCTAGAACGATAACAAAAGATCCCCAAAACATTTTGGAATCTGCATCTTCTTCGCCTTTTATGATTTTTACCGAACTATATACTAAGAAAATGATCGCAAAAAAAACTATCATCAAAAGTGACATATTGTTTCCTCCTACATCATTTCGTTGTATATATAGTCTTCAAGCTCTGTTGAACGACCCTCCAAATTTGGAAGGTCGTATTTGTAGCATATCTTGTATTTTAAATACAACCTTCTTCAAAATATTGATCAGTTTGATACCACAGCATCATGTTCATGGATTCATTATAGTATGATGTGACAGTTCGTACCAACGTTTTTTTCTTGTTCATCCGGACAGCCGGTCAAATAAGTAATATTGGCATATTGTTTTTCGGTAAGTCGTAGGATTCTTACTTCTCCCGTCGCAAGAGCATACTATTTCAGTCGATCAAAATGCTTTTGGGCAGTTTTTCTGTTGGTAATAATGCGCATAAAGACTTCAGGTGCTATTCGAAGATACCCGTCTTTTATAAGAAACTTCCTGAGATTTGTGTATGCTGGTTTTGTCCCCCACTTATCGGTTGGATTTGTGATTTCAAGTGTTCTGAATGACATTGCTTGCCTCCTTCTACTGTTATTTGTGCTAACTACTACAAGAAGTATATCATGGTCTTTTTATTTACCTTTTTTGACCCCTTTTTGACTGCCCTCTCGAGACAATTGATGCTACTCTAAAAGTGGACACGGAATGGTAGAAAAATTTCCACTATATTAAAATATAAGTGAGATGCTCTACCAGAAAGGAGTCCACTTTAATTATGTCTAAACATCTAAATCCACTAGAGAAAGAATTCCTTGTTAAGCAGTACAAAAGCAATCCAACAATCAAAATGAGTGATTTCTGCAGAGCTAATAATGTCTCTGATGCAGCACTCAGGAAATGGATCAAGCAGTATGATGAGGGCGGTATCGAAGAACTGGCAAGAGCTGATGCTGATATCAAGGAGATACTTCCTGAAGGAATTGACCGGACTGAAGAAGCCTATAAGAAGGAAATCCTTAAGCTTCGTATAGAAAATGAACGGCTTAAAAAAAACTATACTGTGAGGACGAACGAGGCTGGGGAACAGGAGTATGTTCGCTTAAAACCCAAGACTTCGAAATAGTGCAGCTCTTATCCAGAGACTATGATATCAAGGATATATGTGAACTGATGGGGGTTAGCAGATCTGGTTACTATAAGTGGAAGAACCGGAAAAAGTCTGAACGAGATATCAAAAGAGAAGAACTGATAGCTCTTGTAGACCTGGTCCATGCTGATCATAAAACACACGGATATAGGTGGACAGCTGCTTTTATACGGCTTGAAGACTATTATGAGTGTAGTGATAACTATGTTTATAAATGCTTCAGATTCCTTGGTATAAAGTCTGAAACCAAGCATCAAGTACACTATCGTAAGCGCAAAGAAAAGGATAAATTCCCTAACCTTATCTTTACTACATGGGAGACAGTAGACCGCCCCAGACAGGTCATAGTATCCGATATGACGGCATTTAAGTTCTGGATACTTGTAGTAAAAACCGTAGAATAGCCTATACAGATGTGATATTATAAGTCATATGCTTACATTTTGGAGTAAAGAATTGATGAAAAGAGCTATTATTGAGAGGATTTAAATGGAAAAGTCTTTGAAAGCCTCCAAATTTGGAGGGGCGTATTTGCGATCCCACGTAAATTATCCTAGAATTCAAAGGTTTTTATCCGGATATATCGCCGTACAACTCCCGCTGAATTCTCAGCCTCACATTGTCCGTTCGCCTGTCACGGCATCAGGATGTCAAATAAATACTGGCTGCCGTGGTATACCACCTTCGTTTTCTCCTTCATAGACAACCTCCACACTTTGCTTTGATTCTTCGTTCGTTAAAACTGAAATATCTTCCAATATTACGCGCATCTTAAAGTAATCTTAATGCTGAATCAATTTATTACACCGTCAGCGGCCAACTTATTGATCGTCAAGCTCCGCAAAGATACAAGACAACATTGACAAACTCCTTAAAAACCACCAAACTAATTATAGTGACTAAGTTCCAGATACTCGTGAGGACTGGGACCGCGGGAGGACCTGAGGGCCCTCCTTTAATTTTGTTTTGGGAGTTTCTATTATGTCTAAGCCATATCTTCCGTATGGGCAGCAAATCCAAAAACTTATACACGATAAAGGATTGATAATCAATGATATCAATTATGCTGAGAGAATGCTGACCGATATAGGTTATTTTTCTCTTATTGGTGGATACAAAAATCTTTTCATCAATCCAATGACAAGGAAATATGTAGGCGGAACTACATTTGAAGACATTCTCGCCTCATATCATTTTGATGAAGAACTAAGAACTCTTACGTTTAGCTATCTTATCAAAGTTGAGCAGAAAATTCGTCAGTTAATATCAGACAGCTTCTGTGCATCTTTCGGAGAAAGCCAAATTCAGTATCTTTCACCTACAAATAAGAAAAAAGGCCTTCAGAAAACAAATCCTGAAGGTCTTCCATATTACTGCAGTACCAGCCTATGAATCACAGATCATCTGTCTTTCCACCTAGCATCCAATCCATAGAACATAAGTATTCATAAAAAGTCATGTATTCCGGAATCGGCCATTTTCCTTCGACATACTCAATCAGATCCGAATCAGCGCTATACTCATCATCGATGCATTTCCCATATACAGTTAATTCATCGCTACTATTCCCAGTCCAGTAATCTCCTGTTTCCACATCAAAAACTAGTGTCTGATACTCCTTTTCGCTGTTAGGCAGCAAATCGTCACCCGCAAGATCAAGTACAATGAAGTGATAGTGTTCTAATGCGGCAGCTTGCTCTTTAAGCCCATCCAGGCTCTGGCTTACCCTGCTAGTTGTATAATTTGCGCTGTTACCCTGAACATTCTTGTATGTCCGATATATTGCTTCATAGTTGTCATTATGACGATAATAATCATTTAAATCATATTTCATGGTGTGCCTGAATGTATTGGAATCTAAATACCACTCTTGCTCTTCCTCATCATAATCTTCTGTCAATGATACAAATGAACATTTATGCACTTCCGGAAACTGAATCTGCTCA
>JAEEGF011958391.1_pt1 | contig 11149 bp, 5 predicted proteins | sample 9134171 | NCBI WGS metagenome assembly JAEEGF01 (sample SAMN16246542, study PRJNA631951) | gut metagenome | biome: gut microbiome; feature: rumen; material: AP-attached | host: Bos | place: Iran: Karaj | collected 2018-10
TGTGACCCTCACCGGGAATGTAACTGTTGACCTCCTTCTGGTTGGTCAAACGAACACGGGCTACCTTACGCATAGCCGAATTAGGCTTCTTAGGTGTCGTTGTGTAGACACGTACACAGACACCACGGCGCTGAGGACAGTTGTCCAGCGCGGGTGACTTTGACTTGTCGACAATCACCTTCCTGCCTTTTCTTACCAATTGTGAAATTGTAGGCATAATACTTTTAATTTATTAATTTATATATGTATATATTGTTTATATTCAGCATGTTACGGCGCCCGCTTCTTCCCAGAAAGGCGTTTCGGGCTGCAAAGGTACAACTATTTTGCGATTCCACCTAATATATAATAAAGAAAAAGCGCCATACCTTGCTTGATTTAACAAGATATAACACTTTTTGCAAACTTTAAGCGCTATTTGCTCTTAAGCTTCGCCTTTTGTGATGTCAAACGGGGCGATAGTACGCGGTTCCTGATTGGGAATCTTAATCGGACCGAACGCTTTTTCGTAGCGCATGATGTTTTCCTGGAGTGCACCCAGCAACCGCTTGGCATGCTCTGGTGCCAGAATCACACGGCTCTTCACCTGTGCCTTCGGCACACCGGGCAGCACCCGTGCAAAGTCGACCACGAAGTCACTCGACGAATGGGTGATGATGGCGAAGTTGGCATACTCGCCCTGGGCCACCTCCTGCGGCAGCTCCAGCTGCATTCCTTGCTTGTTCTGATCGTTATCGTTCATATCTCTATACCTTATTATATATATATTATCTATCTTCGCCGCAAAGTTACGAACATTTTCTGAATCCTCCAAATAATTCCATAAATTATAACACAAAGTACGTGTTTACCCCCCGTTTTTTTGAAGGCCTTCCAACACTTTTTCCAAGGCCTTCAAAAAAGTGTTACGAAGCCTCGTAGCAAGATTTCCATAGGGGGGGAATTAATAACCCTGCCTTATTGCGCAATAAGGCAGGGTTATTTGACGATAACCCCGGGTTATTTGGCGATAACCTTGGGTCACTGCCGTTGTTATCTAATAAGATTCATAGTCACTCTTCTCATTGTGAATCTGAACTTCTGGACTCCCTACCAACAGCCTATTAACTTTAATCTTGACCTCCCTCACTATAGGTCTGATATATACTTTCTTTTCCATAATCGTAATATATTTAATTTTGTTACTTAATCACAAACTTGCGACCGTCCTTGACGTAGATACCCTTCGTCGTGGGAGCGTTAATACGGCGACCATTCAGATCATACCATACATTGTCAGCGTTTTGCTGTCTGTTCTCAATCGTGGCAATGCCTGTGAAATCATCACCGGGCAGGCTTAAGAATGCGCGAGTACCACTAGGAAGTGTAGGAAGTGTAGGAAGAGCCAGCCAAGCCTTGTGGGCAGGCGAGGTGAATGCAGCACCACCGGTTGCTCCCCAGTACCAGCCGAAGTTGTCATTATTATCACTGTAGGTCAGCTTATAATAATAATAATTATCGCCACTAGTCGTTGTCTCAGAATCGCTGCCATACAGCTTATTCCCTGTGATCGTACGATTATCTGTGCCTTTCGGTTTCAATGTCAAATCGACCTTTTTATCTGTTATATCTGTTGCTGCTACCATTAACAAAATTGCTGTTCCCGCGGGCACCGTATTCGGCTGCTCAGTAGTGTTGTCATTGTCAGCGATGAGATTATAAGTCAGAGTAGTCCCGTTCACATCTGTCACAATATATGCTTTTATGTCTTTGTTTGGCAGTTCCACGTCGTAATTGCTAACGTAATACGTGGCATAACCATAACCCTCAACAGCAACTCTCAGATGGACCGTCATATACTGAACAAAGAAAGAACCATAATCTGTCCAAGCTGAATTACCCTCAGGACGGAAATATACTGAATAACTCCCCGTCTCGCCGACAACATAATTTTTACTTCCATAATAACCGCCATCAATTTCACTAATTTTACTACGAACCTTGAACTCTACACCTTCACTCAGATTCACGTTGAATAAGTAGAACTCACCGTTATCTCCAAGCGTAAGCCTGTATTTTTCATCAAAAACATCCCAACTTGAATTCATGGAGCCGACGAGATAGAAGTTTAAATCCTTCACATAGATATAACCGTAGTGCCAAGACTGGTCGCCTTGTCCATCTTTATTGAAATAGATTCTATAAAAACCTGCTTTACTAACTTTCTTATTTGAACCATCAGCAGGATACCAATAACCATTGTTATCCTGAACCTTGAATTCAGCATTGGCAGACAGAGTCACATCAATGTAATACTCTTTATTATTGTCAGGATTTTGCGTCAGTTTGTAACCAGCTTGTTGATTCGTCCAATCGTTCATGGTTCCAACAAGATAGTAATCCGTGGCATTAATAGCCAATCCGCTGAACATTGCAAGGGCGAGTACGGCGGCAGCCTTTCGCGTGGTGGCACTGAGCCGCATGGCAGCTCGCGCCAAACTGAGTACAATTTTAATCGTTCTCATAAGCATTGTTGTTTAATTTGTTAATTATTTGTTGTTTGTTTATTAATGTTATCTATTCCGGGAACTAATCCAAATCTAATTCCTCGCCCTCACCATCTCCACTATTTATTGGTGTTCCAACGTTCTTTAAAGATACCGTCATACGCTTTTGTGAATCAACCAAAAGACGGTTCTGGGACTTCAAAACGACGATCTTGAAGTCGGGAGTCATATATTCTTTCTTGTTCATAATTCGTAGGTTTTAATTATTTCACAATATACTTCTTACCACCCTTGATGTAGATTCCCTTCATAGAAGGAGTCTGTACCCGCTGTCCGCTCAGGTTGTAGATGGGCTGTTCTCCCTTCGGCTCCACAGCGGACTTCACCACTTGAATACCAGTCTCTTCACCATCGAACAAAACGTTAATACGGGCACCTGCATTCGAAGACTCCCTTATATAGGCACGGAACGGATTGATCCAAGCACCATTGCCAGAGCCAACCTCTACAAATGCATTATTCCTATAGCCGTAATAGGTAACACCATTCTCAACAGACTTAAGATTGGTCCGCTCGTTTACTCCAACGAAACTGATGACACCTTCCGTCACAGTCAACGACGTGGTTGCGGGGATCTCTTTGTTTGTAAACGAGGAGAAGGGGTTAGCTGTTTTCGGATCAAACAGATATGGCACGTTGGCCTGAGGCTCTTCCACCTCCACGAAGCTGACGTTCCCCGTATTAGAATCGTAGCTCTCCAATCCCCAGAACGTACCAGCAGCGGCAGCCTCCTCAGCCGTAAGGGCGAAGGGCAAACAGATGGTAGAGCGGTTGCCGACAGTAAAGTCGCGGTTGTAACTGACATTGGTTGCCGTAAAGGCATCGCCAGCATTCATGAAGCTGTAGTTGCCATCTGTCAGCTGCAGGTTGGCGCAGGTGTTACCGACTATCACGTTATAGGGCAACAGGGCAGGCATCGTATTAGCCGCAGCCTTGATAAGGGCATTGGGGTTTGCGCCACGCTCGAAGAAGCTGAATTCGCTCACGCCCCTCACGTCGATATAGGCATTGTTCTCAAGATCAACGCCAGTCGTGGCCTTGGTCTTGGTGGTACTGGGCAGCATCTTCAGAGCACCTAACTGCCACGTTGTAGCAGCAGAGCTGAGCGTCACCGTCACCTTCTCGGCACTTGACAAAGTGAAGGATACTTCTGCTTTCTGCCAGCCGTTATTTTTGCCTGTGGAGTATGCCTCCACGATTCCATTCGTCTGTACCGTCGATTCAGCACCGTTCAAACCAGTCAAGGTAACCTCGTTGCTCTGTCCCTTTGCCGAGAGCGTTAAAGTGCTTTTGCTCGTGCCACGCACAATGGCCTGGACGGTGTATGTGCCGGCAGCCAACGAGAAGTCCTTGGTCATGTTCTTGGTGCCATCATTTTCAGCCACCTTCTCGCTCTTGCCATTCCAGTTCGTTACTGTCGGGGGATTTTCCTTACCCAAAGCAGCAACGGAGATCTCTGTGCTGGGAGCAACGGCGGTACTGACAGGTGAAGTATTATCTCCAGTGTTTGAAGTGTTATACCATGCACCGTTCTTAAATACGCAATTTGCTGTCTGGTTACTTCCACTGTCTTTGTTAGTAAAGATAATTATGGTTCCTTCTGGCAGTGAAGCACCATCATAATTCCATTTCCATATCTTATCACCGTTTTCATTGAATCCAAGAAGTGTACAATCTGTTCCAGGCCAATTGCCAGCATACTTGGTTTCACCATTATACACATAGGCAGAGATGTTCTTGCTGCCATCCCATCCGTTATCATTGTTACTTACGAAGAATGTGCAAATCTCACCTTGCTCATACCAGCCATCTACTGGGTATTCTGACATTCCTTCTACGACTGTCAGGTCCTGCTGATGACCATTATATTGCAGATACCTTGTTGAATTAACTGATGTATAATCGTTAGATTTATTACTATCATTACCCTTGTTAACTATCATGTTGAACGATCTGACATTCTTCGGCATCGTGTAGTAGAACCATGTCTCACCATTTATCAAGGTTGTGCTCATTTTCGTTCCAGGCCATGCTCCGGTGCTAAAGCCATCCCATGTATAAAGATAAGCCGGTCCGAAATCACCCTTAACATATACCGTGATAGGCTCATATTCTATAGGATCAGAGATGGTGGTTCCTGAATATATTGTCGTCAGGTCAGTTGCTTTCTGACCAGCTTCTCCCAGTGCTGTGAAGATAGTAGAGCCGATATTTGTATTGTCGGCAGACTTTGTATCATCACTACCTTGATTCAAGATGTAATTCAGCGTATAGCCTTCAGTAGGCTTGGGGAAGGTCATATAGTAAAAGTTCTGACTATCAGCACTCTTCATCTCTGAGAGCTGTGTACCAGGCCATGCCGATGTCAGTGTGCCATTGGCATCCCAGGCATAGAGATAGAGCGGCTCCTTGTCTGCACGCACATATATAGTAATATCAGTTGGAATATTATTGGTAATGGTATAATTATAGGTCTGAATATTCGTAACACTGTTTGCGCCTTTCACACCTACCTTCAGCGTATGAGTACCCTCTGTATTGTAAGTAAATGACTTTCCTGTAGAGGTAATCATTGGGCTATCTGTTGTTGGGTCGTTGCCATCTTCAGTGTACACCAGCGTCGTAAAGTCATCAGAAGGCGAAACATTGACTGTCACCGTCTGATAATAGTAACCGCTGGCCATATCGACACGTGCATTGCCAAGGTTGGCGTTAGAACCCGAAGGACGAGCGTCAAGAGCTTCAGCAGTTACACTTTTTGAGATATACATCTTAAAGTTGTTACCACCACATACAGAGCGATAGGTATCTGTAGAGGGTTCATAGCCACAATTACCCAAAAGCAATAGAACAACAGCATTGCTGCCAGTAACAGTAAACTGGCGACCATTGCCATTATTGCAAATATCACTTGTGAAAGAACTCTGGTTGGTGATGCCAGCGGCCTTGCGGGCAGCAATCATTTTCTTCAAAACATCTTTATGCGCCTTCCAGTGAGGCAGGAAGATACAGGGCGTGCCAGGCATAGAAAGGATAAAGGCATTGGCAGCCAACACATTATCTGGGTTGTTCATGGGGATTGATTCGCCACGATACGTATCATGGTTGTCAACGAAAGTAACTGAATAACGCTGGTATTCTGTGCTACCGGCCATACCCTGTGTGTTAAGAGCATTCTGATAGAAACTGCCATTAAAAGCTTGGTTGATCAAGAATTTCAAGGGGAAGTCGAAAGCTGCCGACTGAACAACGCCGTTCTGCTTTGTACCGTTCACCCACCATGTGGTGCCGTCCCAGTTGTCCCAGCACTCACCGACGGAGAAAGTCGGCTTGGCATAGGTATTGTATATGCCGACATACTGAGGATTATAACCTTTCACCATGTCGTAGCGGAAACCTGCATAGCCCAATTCTTTCTGAAGGTAATCGAGATAGGTCTTCACGTTCTGCTGCACGTTGGCACCTGTATGATCCAGATCACGACAGCCGTCAAAATCATCACCAGTATCGGCAGCACCCGTCACATCGAACATCGTGCGAACATAACCGCCGTTATCATTGTAGCAGATATCGGCCAACGACCATTTCAAATCGTATGTTCCTTTTGTTCCTACCACATGTTCATCGGGGAAGTCGCACCAATCGTTCTGGCCGTTCTTATGATTGATCACCACATCCTCGATGATGCCGATGCCCTTTGATTTATATGTAGAAATCATCGACTTCAGTTCATCAGCAGAGCCAAAGATCGTGTTATCATGGTTCAGCCACCAGCATGGCATGTAACCCATATCCTTCAACCAGCCACTGCCTTCAGTTGCAGCATGCTCCACACAATAGTCGTTCTTCGTACGGGCAGAATTGGGCACCCAGATGAGATCGATGTAACCTTCAAGCTCACTGGCATGGCTCTCAAGCCCTTTCCATGTAGCCCAGCCTGTGGAGTTCATTTCTTCATCATAATTGTAATAGTCCCAATAGAACCCTTGCAGCATAACGCCGCCGTAGTTTGCAGGCCAGCCCTGGGCCATCACGCAGGTGACAGCGAGGCACGCCATGATAGTAACAAACAGTTTCTTCATGTTGTAGATAATTTAATTAGTCAAAGTTAATGCTATCGCGCGGCAAAGATAAACAATAATTTGCGAAAACGAACATAAAAATGACGATATTTTATTTAATACCGCCATACAATCGTTTGCACAACTTCGCCAAGTGCCTGGTTCAGTGTTTTCGGGGCATGCCTGCAAGGACCTTATTTTTCGCAAAAAAATCGGGCTGATGTTTGGTCAGCCCGATTTTTTCTGTATGATGAGATGGGAATTACTTCTCGTCAAGCACGGTCTCCTCAGCGAAGTCGAGCACGTTCTTGCGGTTAGCCTGAATGCGCTCGTACTCCTCCTTCGAGCCCACGATGATCTTGTCGAACTCACGCAGACCGGTACCGGCAGGAATCAGGTGACCGCAGATCACGTTCTCCTTCATACCCTCCAGATGGTCCACCTTGCCGCGGATAGCAGCCTCGTTCAGCACCTTGGTGGTCTCCTGGAAGGAGGCTGCCGACATGAACGACTTGGTCTGCAGGGCCGCACGGGTGATACCCTGCAGGATCTGAGTCGACGTGGCGGGCACGGCATCGCGCACCTGAACCAGTCGCATATCACGGCGCTTCAGCATAGAGTTCTCATCGCGCAGACGACGGGCGGTGACAATCTGGCCTTTCTGCAGGTTCTCGGAGTCACCGGCATCGGTGACCACCTTCTTACCCCAGATGCGGTCATTCTCCTCAGCGAAGTCCAGCTTGTCGACAATCTCCTGCTCGAGGAAGGCGGTGTCGCCCGGCTCGTTGATCTGCACCTTGCGCATCATCTGGCGCACGATGATCTCGAAGTGCTTGTCGTTGATCTTCACACCCTGCAGACGGTACACATCCTGCACCTCATTCACGATATACTCCTGAACGGCGGTGGGGCCCTTGATGGCAAGGATATCCGCAGGCGTGATCACACCGTCAGAGAGCGGGGTACCGGCACGCACGGCGTCGTGCTCCTGCACCAGGATTTGCTTCGACAGCGATACGAGGTAGCGACGCTGCTCACCTGTCTTCGAGGTGACAACGATCTCACGGTTACCACGCTTCACCTTACCCATGGTCACCTCACCGTCGATCTCAGAGACGATGGCGGGGTTAGACGGGTTACGGGCCTCGAAGAGCTCGGTGACACGCGGCAGACCACCGGTGATATCACCACCCTTGGCAGCAGCACGCGGAATCTTCACGAGCGTCTCACCGGTCTTGACCGTCTGCCCGTCCTCTACGACAACGTGACCGCCCACAGGGAAGTTATACGTACCGATAACCTCACCGTCGGCACCGATGACGTCGCAGGTCGGAACCCTTGAACGGTCTTTCGACTCGGTGACGATCTTTTCAGTCAGACCAGTGGTCTCGTCAGTCTCGGCGCGGAAGGTGACACCCTCGATGACGTCGTTGAACTTCAGACGGCCGGCATATTCAGTCACGATGACGGCGTTGAACGGATCCCACTGGGCGATCTTGTCATTCTTCTTCACCTCAGAGCCATTGCTGAAGTAGAGCGAAGAACCGTAAGGCACATTCACCGTAGAGAGCACGATCTTCGTGTTCGGGTCGACGAAACGGAGTTCACCCAGACGGCTCACCACCATCTCGCACTCACGGCCGTCCTCATCGAACGGAACGGTACGCACCTCCTCCATCTCGATCAGCGCATGGTCATACTTACAGACGATGCTGGCGTTGGCGGCAGCATTACCTGCCACACCACCGGCGTGGAACGTACGGAGCGTCAGCTGTGTACCCGGCTCACCGATAGCCTGTGCGGCAATCACGCCGACGGCCTCACCCTTCTGCACCATGCGGCGTGTGGCCAGGTTACGGCCGTAGCACTTCATGCAGACGCCCTTCTTCGACTCACAGGTGAGCACCGAGCGGATCTCGACGGTCTCAATGTCAGCCTTCTCGATGGCCTCGGCGATGGGCTCGGTGATCTCCTCACCGGCCTCGACGATGACGTCGCCGGTCTTCGGGTTGATCACGTCATGCACAGACACACGGCCGAGGATGCGCTCCGCCAGGCTAGAGATGATCTCATCGCCACTCTTCAGGGCAGAGCACTGCAGGCCGCGCAGCGTGCCGCAGTCCTCCTCGGTGATGATCACGTCGTGGCTGACGTCGACCAGTCGGCGCGTCAGGTAACCGGCGTCAGCGGTCTTCATAGCCGTATCGGCCAGACCCTTACGGGCACCGTGCGTCGAGATGAAGTACTCCAGCACCGACATACCCTCCTTGAAGTTCGACAGGATCGGGTTCTCAATCGTACCGCGCCCTTCGGCACCGGCCTTCTGAGGCTTAGCCATCAGACCACGGATACCGGACAGCTGCTTGATCTGGTCTTTACTACCACGGGCACCGGAGTCGAGCATCATGAACACGGCGTTGAAGCCCTGGTCGGCCTTGGTCATCTGATCCAGCAGCACGTTACCGATATCATTATTCACGTGCGTCCAGGTATCGATCACCTGGTTGTAGCGCTCGTTGTCGGTGATGAAGCCCATGTTATAGTTGTCGGTGATCTCCTGGATCTGCGCATTACCCTTAGCAATCAGCTCTGCCTTCTCCTTCGGGATGATGATATCGTCGAGGTTGAACGACAGACCGGCGAGGTAAGCCATACGGTAACCCAGGTTCTTGATACCGTCGAGGAACTCGCAGGCCTCAGCGAAGCCCACATTCTTAATCACATCGGCGATGATGTCACGCAGGCTCTTCTTGGATATAATGGTGTTGACATAGCCCACCTCGTCGGGGATGATGCCATTCACGATGACACGTCCGACAGAGGTCTCCACCATGTGGCGCTCGGGCTTGCCGTTGACACGGTCATCGACGATCACCTTCACCAGGGCGTGCAGGTCGCACTTGCCCTCGTTATGGGCAATGATGGCCTCCTCCGGGCCATAGAAGGTCAGGCCTTCACCCTTGGCACCCGGACGGATCTTCGTAATATAGTACAAGCCTAATACCATATCCTGCGAAGGCACAGTGATAGGCGCGCCATTGGCCGGATTCAGGATGTTGTGGCTCTGGAGCATCAGCAGCTGAGCCTCCAGGATAGCCTCGTTGCTCAAGGGGAGGTGTACGGCCATCTGGTCACCGTCGAAGTCGGCATTGAAAGCCGTACATGCCAACGGGTGCAACTGAATGGCCTTACCCTCGATGAGCTTCGGCTGGAAAGCCTGAATACCCAGACGGTGCAGTGTCGGCGCACGGTTCAGCAGTACGGGATGACCCTTCATGACATTCTCCAGGATATCCCAGATGACGGGCTCACGACGGTCGACGATCTTCTTGGCACTCTTCACCGTCTTCACGATGCCGCGCTCAATGAGCTTGCGGATAATGAACGGCTTGTAGAGCTCGGCGGCCATCAGCTTCGGCAGACCGCACTCACCCATCTTCAGCTCAGGACCGACGACGATCACCGAACGGGCTGAGTAGTCGACACGCTTACCGAGAAGGTTCTGACGGAAACGTCCCTGCTTACCTTTCAGCGAGTCGGACAGTGACTTCAGCGGACGGTTCGAGTCGCTCTTCACGGCTGATGACTTACGGCTATTATCGAACAGGGAGTCGACAGCTTCCTGCAACATACGCTTCTCATTGCGGAGAATCACCTCAGGTGCCTTAATCTCCATCAATCTCTTCAGACGGTTGTTACGGATGATGACACGACGATAGAGGTCATTCAGGTCGGAGGTAGCAAAGCGGCCGCCATCCAGGGGTACGAGCGGACGAAGCTCCGGCGGCGTGACGGGAAGGATCTTCATAATCATCCATTCCGGACGGTTGATGCCCTTCTCCACGCTCTGACGGAAGGCCTCCACCACCTGCAGACGCTTCAGGGCCTCGTTCTTGCGCTGCATGGAAGAGTCACTGTTCGCACGGTCGCGAAGCTCATATGACAGTGAGTCGAGGTCGAGACGGGTGAGCAGGTCATAGATGGCCTCAGCACCCATCTTGGCTATGAACTTATTGGGGTCGCTATCGTCGAGGTAGTCATTGTCTGCCGACACATAGTTGTCCATGATATCGTTGTACTCCTCCTCAGAGAGCAGGTCGAACACCTGTGAACCCACGGCCTCATTGCCGTCGCCATCCTTCTTGTTCGCCATGGGACCCGGCTGGATCACCACATAGCGCTCATAATAGATGATGGCGTCGAGCTTCTTCGTCGGCAGGCCTAACAGATAACCGATCTTATTAGGCAAGCTACGGAAATACCAGATGTGTGCCACAGGCACCACCAGCTCGATATGTCCGGCACGCTCACGGCGCACCTTCTTCTCAGTCACCTCCACACCACAACGGTCACAGACGATGCCCTTGTAACGGATACGCTTGTACTTGCCGCAGGCGCACTCATAGTCCTTCGTCGGACCGAAGATGCGCTCGCAGAACAGACCGTCACGCTCGGGCTTGTAGGTACGGTAGTTGATGGTTTCCGGCTTGGTGACCTCACCGAAACTGCTCTCGAGGATCTCCTCGGGCGAGGCAAGGCCTA
>JAEEGF012075751.1_pt1 | contig 11148 bp, 11 predicted proteins | sample 9134171 | NCBI WGS metagenome assembly JAEEGF01 (sample SAMN16246542, study PRJNA631951) | gut metagenome | biome: gut microbiome; feature: rumen; material: AP-attached | host: Bos | place: Iran: Karaj | collected 2018-10
CTTTCAATGTTTATTGCGGAAATAGCTCAGTTGGTAGAGCACAACCTTGCCAAGGTTGGGGTCGCGAGTTCGAGTCTCGTTTTCCGCTCGAAGAGCAAAACGAGCTCAAGTTTCTAAAAGCATCGAGTTTCGTTTTTCCGCTCAAATATATAACGAGACTCAATGTTGGCATTGAGTCTCGTTCTTTTTGTGTGTATTTTTTATCTTCTTCCCCGTGATACACTTCCTCCACTGCTACCTCCTCTTGAACCACCGCTGAATCCTCCTCTTGAGCCATCGCTGAATCCTCCCCTGCTTGAGCTGGGATTGTTAAATCCTCCTCTGCCAGGGTTTGATACGCTTGGTCTGTTATAGCTTCTGTTTGATTCTGAATATCTTGAGTTGTTGACGCTACCTCTTGAGTTGGGGGTGCTAGGACTACTGTAGTATCCTCTGCTTGTGCTTGTGTTCCTTGAACCTCCGAAATCTCTATTGTGATTGTAGTTTCTTGTGTTTTCGTTGTATCTGTTTGTGTCATAATTTCGAGTAGAACGGTTTTCTGTTCCATTGTATCCTCGCGGTTTTGTGGTGATGTCGCCCCTTCCATAGCCACCCCTGCCATGATAATCGTTTCTGGAATTTCTTGAACTGCTGTTACTAAACGAGTTACCTCGGTCAGTTCTGATGTTTCCTCTGTCTGGAACATCAATGTGATAACCATTCCCATTAATTCTGCTTCCCCTACCGGATGAGAAAGAACTCCTTCCTGTACCTCTTGCGGTCCTTACTGCTATTGGCTGATTTCCACGCAAGCCTCCATTCCATGCTGGGCGCCTGTCTGCATAAAAACCATTATAATGATGAATGCGTCCATGCCCACCTCGATAACTATAATAAACAGTAGGGTAGCTATAATAGAAGTAACCATGATTATAATGAGTGTAAATAGGGAAATACCATCCGTTAGGTCTCCAATATACGGGGCGTATAAAGTAATCGGCTGCTAGCATGATGCTGTATTGCCAGTCGTAAAGTATATGGCGGAAGTCTGACAGGCGATATGAGAGATAGTCTCCATACAAGTCTGCTTCGCTGTTCAGCGATAAGAAGTAATCCAGATTAATTTCGTAGGCATCATTATACTGCTGATCGTTCAAATTCAGTTCGTATGCCATCTTGTCGGTTAAATACAATGCTTCCTGGCGTGCTTGCTCGTAACTCATTGCATGAGCGTTTTGCCATGATGCGATTGTAATAATTAATGTAATAATGTACCTTTTCATAACTTTTGCAAATTGTTTCTGGTGCAAAATTACAAGATTAGGTACAAGTGGAAAGTGGATTTTTCCTATTCATTGGTAGGAATTTCCTTATACTTTATAAAAAGCATTGAAAAAGGAAACAATCTTGATCTATCTTGTCAAGGTCTGCTTTTTGCCTGAACAGGCCAAAAACTGTACTTCCACTTCCACTCATACAAGCATAGGAAGCACCTATTTCATATAGTTGGTTACGAATACTTTCTATCTTTGGATGGTAAGGAAAGACACTCTTCTCAAAATCGTTATTTATATATTCTTTCCAATTTTCAACAGGCCTTTTAACTATCTCAGTAATAGAGTATTTAGATGGTTCAGCTTTAATTAAAGAATAGGCTTCTTTTGTGGAAATGTGATCGTCTGGTTTTACCAACACTAAATGCCATCCCGACAAGTCTAACTCAATTGGCGAGAACACATCACCTATACCTTCGGCATATACTGGCTTACACTGAATAAAGAAGGGACAGTCTGCACCCAATTTTGCAATCATCCTTTCCATTGCCTCATTTGAAAGATTCAATGATAGATTCTTGTTTAATACCTTCATTACTGTTGCTGCATCACTGCTTCCTCCGCCTAATCCTGCACCACTGGGGATGTTCTTCTTTAATGAGATGTGAACAGGTGGGACTTTGAATCCATTCTCCCTCAACAGCCTGACAGTTTTCAAGACGAGATTCTCATATGGATCTCCTTCCAGTTGATGGCCAGCAAGGTCAATGCCATCTTCTTCTGCGGTGCAAATGGTTATTTCATCAAAAAGCGGAACAGGATAGAAGATTGTTTCTAAATTATGGTAACCGTCTTCACGTTTCGAAACAATGTTCAATCCAATATTGATTTTGCAGCATGCAGTTGTCTTAATTGTCATAATAATCTTGTTTTTTATGCAAAGTTACTTCTTTGAAGTATGTCTTATGGCGTACGTATACTTAAAAAGTGTTAAAGGAGACGGAGCATTCTTTTTTTATAATGTATATACGGAAAAATGTTCGTACCTTTGTGTTGGAATATAATACATATATGGTACGAGGAGTAACAGAAATTATTCATCACAGAGGAGTTGTCGAACGAATCGATGGCGATAAATGTTATGTCCGTATTCTGCAGCATACCGCATGTGCAGGATGTGCTGCACATAAATTATGCAATAGCAGCGAAAGCAAAGAAAAGATAGTTGAAGCCTTATTGATAGAGAACGGTTTAAAGATTGGAGATGCTGTAGACGTCGAAGGAACTGTTTCCCAAGGCCTTCATGCCGTTTATATATGTTATTTGATTCCTCTGGTGCTCATGGTGATTTTCCTGTTTCTTGGAACCCGTATTGGGGGTGATTTGATGGGCATTACGTTCTCTATGCTATTTTTTGCCATATATTATTTTGTTCTTTATATTTACCGAAGTAACATAGGCAAACATTTTGGATTTACTGTCCATAAAATTTAATTACGGAAATTAATTAATAAACAAAAACAATAATACGTATGAATTTAATTCTTATTGCAGTAATCGTGTTGGGTGTGATTGGACTGGTCTCTGCACTAGTTCTATATATCATTTCCAACAGATTTGCTGTACATGAAGATGCACGCATTGGCCAAGTTGCCGAGGTCTTGCCTCAGGCTAATTGTGGCGGTTGCGGCTATCCTGGTTGTTCTGGGTTTGCTGCTGCCTGCGTTAAAGCTGCTGATGCAGGTAGTCTTGACGGGAAATTCTGCCCTGTAGGAGGACAGCCTGTTATGGATCAGGTAGCAGGAATCCTTGGTCTTGCTGCTGTAGCAAGTGCTCCCAAGGTTGCTGTAGTTCGTTGTAATGGAACATGCGAGAATCGTCCTCGTAATGCCAAGTTCGATGGTGCTCAGAGTTGTCGTGTTCAACAAATGACAGGCTTAGGTGAAACAGGTTGTGGCTATGGCTGTCTTGGATGTGGCGACTGTGTAAAGAAGTGCCAATTTGGTGCTCTTACGATGGATCCTTCCACAGGACTTCCTGTTGTTGATGAGGAGAAGTGTACGGCTTGTGGTGCTTGTGCAAAGGCTTGTCCGAGGGGAATCATTGAAATTCGTCTGAAAGGTCCCAAGGGTCGTAGGGTAGTGGTTCTCTGCAACAATAAGGATAAGGGAGCTGTTGCGAACAAGGTATGTAAGGCTTCTTGTATTGGTTGCGGCAAGTGTGTGAAGACCTGTGAGAAGTTTGAGGCCATCACACTCGTGAACAATTTGGCTTACATTGATGCTGAGAAATGTAAAATGTGCCGTAAGTGCGAAGAGGCTTGTCCCAAGGGTGCTATCCACGGCTTCAATTTCCCTCCTCGCAAGCCCAAGGCAGAAGAGCCGGCACAGCCTGCGCAGCCAACAGAGACACAAACACAAGAAACTAACGCATAAACAGTAAGCAGAAAGTATGAAAACATTTCACATAGGCGGTGTTCATCCCGCAGAGAACAAACTGTCTGCTGGCAGCCCTATTCGTGAGGCTGCTCTGCCCAAGCAGGCTGTTTTTAGTATGTTCCAACACATTGGTGCTCCAGCCAAGCCTATTGTTCAGAAGGGCGATATGGTTAAGGTAGGTACCCTTTTGGCTGAGGCTGGGGGCTTCGTAAGTGCTCCTATCTACAGTTCCGTAAGTGGAAAGGTCAACAAGATAGATGCAGTTCTGGATGCTAGCGGTACACGTCGTATGGCTGTTATTGTAGATGTCGAAGGCGATGAATGGGAAGAGAGTATCGACCGTTCAAAAGACCTTGTACGTCTCTCAGATCGTCCGGAACTCGATGCTAAGACCATTGTTGAGAAGATAAAGAATGCAGGTATTGTCGGACTTGGAGGAGCCACTTTCCCCTGCCATGTTAAGTTAACTCCTCCCCCTGGTTGTAAGGCCGAATGTGTTATTATCAACGCTGTAGAATGTGAGCCTTATCTAACTGCAGACCACCGACTTATGTTGGAGCATCCCGATGAAATTCTTGTCGGTGTTGACCTCATCATGAAAGCTGTCAATGTCACCAAGGGTTACGTTGGTATTGAGAACAACAAGCCTGATGCAATCAAACTTATGACGGAGAAGGCCAAGCAATATCCCAACATAGAAATTGTTCCCCTTAAGGTTAAATATCCTCAGGGTGGAGAAAAACAGTTGATAGATGCGGTTATCGGTCGTCAGGTTCCAGCACCTCCAGCTATACCTATTAATGTAGGTTCTGTTGTGCAGAACGTGGGTACAGCTTTTGCTATTTATGAGGCTGTTATGAAGAATAAACCTCTCATTGACCGTATCATCACCGTTACGGGTAAGAGTGTTAAGAATCCCAGCAACCTTTTAGCTCGTTTGGGTACACCCTTCCAGCAGCTTATCGACGAGTGTGGCGGATTGCCAGAAGATACAGGTAAGATTATTGGTGGTGGTCCTATGATGGGTAAGGCGCTACTCAGTCTTGATGTTCCCATGACCAAGGGCTCCAGCGGTCTGCTTCTTATGAACGAAAAGGAGGCCCGTCGTTCTGAGCCTCAGCCCTGTATCCGATGCGCCAAGTGTGTGAGCGCTTGTCCTATGGGGCTTGAACCTTTCCTGTTGAGCAAAGTAGCTGCAATGGAAGAGTGGGAGATGGCTGAAAAGAATGATATCGTAAGTTGTATTGAATGCGGAAGTTGTCAGTTTACCTGCCCTAGCAAGCGACCATTGCTTGATATGATTCGTGTTGGTAAGACAACAGTTATGGGTATCATTAAGAGCAGAGCGGCTGCTAAGATTTGAGAGTTTAGAGATTAGAGTTTAGAGTAAAGAAATATAAGAAATGAAACCAATTATATCATTGTCACCACATGTTCACGGAGGCGATTCCGTTCAGAAGAATATGTTTGGTGTATGTATAGCCTTAGTGCCGGCTCTTATTGCCAGCCTATGGTTCTTTGGCCTTGGAGCTGCTATTGTGCTAACCACATCTGTTGTCTCCTGCGTTTTCTTTGAATGGGCCATAACAAAGTTTATTCTTGGCAGAAATACTTGTACGATTTTGGATGGTAGCGCCATTCTAACAGGTCTTTTGCTCGGTTTTAATTTGCCCAGTAATCTGCCCATTTGGATTATTGTCATTGGTGCTCTATTTGCTATTGGTGTTGGTAAGATGACCTTTGGCGGACTCGGTCAGAATCCTTTTAATCCCGCCTTAGTTGGACGTGTATTCTTGCTCATTAGTTTCCCTGTTCAGATGACAACTTGGCCCGAAGTTAATCAGCCACTTGCTTATACTGATGCTACTACAGCAGCCACTCCTTTGAGTATTATGCAGGAAGCTATTACTTCAGGTGATCCAACGGTTCTGAGCAAACTTCCCAGTTTTATAGACATGTTTCATGGAGTAACCGGAGGTTCTTTGGGTGAAGTTAGTGAATTGTGTTTACTTGTTGGTTGTCTGTTTATGTTATGGCGTAAGATTATCACCTGGCATATTCCTGTAAGTATCTTGGGTACTGTAGCCCTTTTTGCAGCTGTTCTGCACGCTTGCAGCCCTGTATATGCAATGCCTACACAGGTTCTCTGTAGTGGTGGTCTGATGTTAGGTGCCTGCTTCATGGCAACAGATTATGTAACATCTCCCATGACAGCCAAGGGACAGATTATTTATGGTGTTTGCATAGGTCTTCTTACGGTTATTATTCGTAACTGGGGTGCTTATCCCGAGGGTATGTCGTTTTCCATTCTCATCATGAATGCATTCACTCCTCTTATCAACACCTATTGTAAACCTCAAAGATTCGGAGAGGAGGTAAAGAAATGAAAAAACTTAAATCTACATGGTATAATATGGCCGGTGTACTTACCGGAATTGCTTTGGTTGCCGGTGCTGCTCTTGCCTCCGTCAACGAGTTGACCAAGGATACTATTCAGCAACTGAAGGAAAAGAGCGAGCAGGATGCTATTGCTCAGGTTCTGGGTGGTGGTGATGTAAAGGTGCAGCAGATAGATACAGTTTCCTATAACAGTTGTAATTATATTGTTATGAATGCTGGCGAGAAAGGTGTTGCCGTAAAGGCTGTCGACCCTCTGAACGCTAGTTTTGGCGGAGGGCTAACCATTATGGTAGGTATTGACCCTAATGGAATTGTCTTGGGATATAGCATTCTGGAGACGCATGAGACTCCAGGTCTTGGTGCCAAGGCCAATGAATGGTTCCAGAAAGGACAGAAGGGTGACATTATTGGGCGTAATCTTACTGATAAAGAACTCACAGTCAGCAAGGATGGCGGAGATGTTGATGCAATCACCGCCAGCACCATTACATCACGTGCTTTCCTTCGCGCAGTGAATGCCGCTAATCAGGCTTACCACAATACATTGGTTAAGGAAGACAATGCTGATGGTATTAGTGGAGCCAGTCAACAGAAACATAATTAATAAGGTAAGGAGGAAACGTTATGAATAATATGAAAGTTCTACTGAACGGAATTGTCAAGGAGAATCCTACCTTTGTGCTTCTCCTGGGTATGTGTCCCACATTGGGAACTACCAGCAGTGCTCTTAATGGTATGAATATGGGTCTTGCTACCACAGCGGTTCTCATCTTCAGCAACCTAATAATATCTCTTATCAAGAACCTCATCCCCGATATGGTACGCATACCATCTTTTATTGTGGTGATAGCTTCTTTGGTAACTATTCTGCAAATGCTCATCAAAGCCTATGCGCCAGAGGTGGATGCCAGCCTTGGTCTGTTTATTCCTCTGATTGTAGTAAACTGCATCATCCTGGGACGTGCCGAGGCCTTTGCTGCAAAGAATGGTGTTGTAAGCAGTATCTTCGACGGCATAGGAATGGGACTTGGTTTTACCATTGCCCTTACATTATTAGGTGCTGTTCGTGAAATCTTAGGAACTGGAAAGATTTTCTCTCTCTCACTCTTCCCTGAGAATTATGGTGCTCTTGTCTTTGTGTTGGCTCCTGGAGCCTTCATTGCTTTGGGTTATCTTATTGCAATAGTAAACAGAATCCGCAAATCGTAAACTATTATGGCATACATTCTTATATTTATCACAGCAATATTTGTTAACAATATTGTCCTGTCGCAGTTCTTGGGAATCTGTCCCTTCCTTGGTGTCAGCAAGAAGGTTGATTCCGCCATTGGTATGGGAGCAGCCGTTGCCTTTGTGCTAACGCTTGCAACCATTGTTACCTATCTGATTCAGAAGTATGTGTTGGAAGCTTTTGGCTTGGAGTATCTGCAGACTATTGCTTTCATCCTTGTTATTGCCGCTTTGGTACAGATGGTCGAGATTATTCTCAAGAAGTCAGCTCCAGCGCTTTATCAGGCACTGGGTGTCTTCTTGCCTCTTATCACCACCAACTGTTGTATTCTAGGTGTTGCTATTCTGGTAGCCAACGGCACATACGCCTCTCAGGGTTTAGAACCTAATCTGCTCACAGGTGTTGTATTTGCCCTTAGCACAGCTATAGGTTTTGCCCTTGCTTTGGTCGTATTTGCCGGCATTCGTGAACATCTTAGCATGATGAACGTGCCCAAGGGTGTTCAGGGTATGAGTATTGCCCTCGTAACAGCAGGACTTTTGGCAATGGCATTCATGGGATTCAGCGGTGTAGATAATGGTCTGAAAGCATTGTTCGGACTGTAATAATTTGAATTTATTAATTTTGAATTAAAAATATGAACATTCTATTAACTGGTGGCGCAGGATATATTGGAAGCCACACTCTTATTGAGTTAGATAAAGCAGGCCACAGTGTGGTTGTTGTTGATAATTTCTATAATTCACAGCCCGAGGCTATTCGCCGTGTCGAAAAGATTATCGGTCATAAAGTAACGCTTATCGAGGCAGATATTCGTGACCGAGAGGCCATGAATAAGGTATTCACAGAACACAAGATAGATGCTGTCATCAACTTTGCCGGTCTTAAGGCTGTTGGCGAGTCCGTTGCCAAGCCCCTGATGTACTATGAAACCAACATGAATGGTGTATTTGTGTTGCTTGATGTAATGCGTCAGCATGGTTGTAAGAATATCATCTTCTCCTCCAGTGCAACCGTTTATGGCGATCCAGCCATTATTCCTATCACAGAGGAATGTCCTAAGGGCCAGTGTACCAATCCTTACGGATGGACTAAGTCTATGATAGAGCAGGTACTGATGGATGTTCAGAAGGCTGATCCTGAGTGGAACGTTGTCCTGCTGCGTTATTTCAATCCCATCGGTGCTCATGAATCCGGTCTGATAGGAGAGAACCCCAATGGTATTCCCAACAACCTGATGCCTTACATTACGCAGACAGCCATCGGTATCCGCAAGGAACTGGGTGTGTTCGGCGATGATTATGATACTCCAGACGGGACTGGAGTTCGTGATTATATTCACGTTGTAGACCTTGCCAACGGCCATGTTTGTGCGCTTAAGGCTATTCAGGAAAATAAGGGCCTGGCCATTTATAACCTTGGTACGGGACATGGATATTCCGTCCTTGATGTTGTTAAGGCATTCGAGAAGGCTAATGGCCTGAAGGTTCCCTACGTTATCAAGCCTCGTCGTCCGGGTGATATTGCTACCTGTTATTGTAATCCCGCTAAGGCTAAGGCAGAATTGGGCTGGGAGGCTAAGTTCGGCATAGAAGAAATGTGCCGTGACTCCTGGAACTTCCAGAAGAACAACCCCAACGGATATGAATAAAAAGATGTAACCTTATTTCTATATTTATATATGAAAAAGATTCTATTAACATTTATACTTGCTGCATTGGTTTCTTCTGTGGCAAAGGCCGAGTCTGTGAGTAAATCGCAGGCCTTCAATACGGCTCAGCAATATTTACTCTCAAAGGGAAAAATTCTTAACCAACGCAGGGAACCATTCCGTTCCGTTAGAAAGGCCGATGATCAAACGCAGAGTGCATACTATTATGTATTCAATGCCGAGGGCGACAATGGTTATGTAATAGTTTCGGGTGATGACCGTACTCCGGAGATTCTGGGTTACGTTGATAAAGGTTCTTTCAACGAGGAGATCATACCAGAGAACATGAAGTCATGGCTACAATTATACGTAGATCAGATTAAGTTCCTTGCTGACAACAATATCACTGTAAACAAGCGCGCCATAAAGGCCAGGGCTTTGGCACGTTCCACTCGTCATAGTATACCGGTACTTATAACCTCGCGATGGGATCAGGGAAAACCATATAACATAACTTGTCCTAAATACTATCTTGAGAATGACGAGAAAGAAACTACAGCGCTTCCTTTAAAAGAAGGTCCTGCAGCAGGGTGTGTGGCTACTGCAATGGCTCAGGTAATCAACTTCTACAAGTATCCTGCTAAGACGAAAGCCGTTATTCCTGCATATAGTATCACATACACATCTAAGAAGAATGGTTCACAAAAGACTGTTTCACAGAAGGCAATTGCACGCAATACACCTATTGATTGGGATAATATGCGTGATACTTACGATTGGCCAAGCGGACATGTTGCTAATGCACAGGATTCTGCTGTTGCCAATCTGATGCACATGTGCGGTCAGGCTGTTCAGATGCACTATGGTCCTTCTTCAGGAGCTAACTTCAGTGCCGAATCTTATATCAACTACTTCGGATATGATGACAGCGCTTATGTAGGTGAACGCAGTAATTACAGTATAGATGAATGGTTCGAAGCTATTTATGAAGAGTTGGCACAGGGTTATCCTGTTCTATTCTCTGGACATTCATCCGGCGGTGGCCATGCCTTTGTTATAGACGGCTTCGATGGTGAGCAGCTCTTCCACCTCAATTGGGGATGGAGTGGCGGTTCCGACGGTTGGTTCCTTATCGGTATTCTAAACCCAGGTGATAACAGCGGTATAGGTGCCAGCAGTAGTAGCGATGGTTATAGCATGAGTCAGCGTGCTATGTTCAACCTTCGTTTGCCTGATAATGTAAGAGTGGAGAAGTCCACCTGTATGACTATCCATGATATCACAGTTTCTGGCACTACCATATCTGGTAAGTTCATTAACTGGACTGGTGCAAGCAATAGTTTTAATACAGGTATTGTTAAGATAAATGATGATAATACCCTTTCACTGGTAGGTTCTTCTCAAACCATTTCAGATATTAGTAAGAACATATATCAGACAAAGAGTTTTAACATTAAGGGACGTCTCCAGCCCGGAACATACCGTCTTTCTCCTGCCAGCAAGCTTACCAGCAACAGAATCTGGCGCCCAGAGTTAGACCTGAAGCGTAATTACATTCTTGCCGAGGTGGACTCCACTAAGAAGATTACTCTTACCTACGTTCAGCCAGTTGAAGCTATCGGCGTAGATACCATTGTCTTCCCAGGTACCAGAGCTGTAAACGAAGAACAGGAGATTAAGGTTACTTTCCGTAATTATGCCGACGAGTTCTCGCATACTTGTTACCTTTATGTTGGTAAGACTCAGGTTAAGGAGGATTCCAAGAACCATTCTATTGTTAATATTAAGGAAGGTGGTACCGCAGATGTTTCCTTTTTCTATAAACCTACAGAAACAGGAACCTACAACATCTGGATTTGTCGTGGCAGCGACGGTTCTGGAGTTTTGGGCCAGACCACAATGGAAGTAGTTCCTGCAGCTCAGGCTCATAAGGCAAGTCTTTCCGTTAGTGGTTTCAATATTCAGAATTCGGCCAGCGGAGTAGTCTATGGTAATAAACTTGTGGGTACCATTACAGTAAAAAATACAGGTAAGGAAACATTTGAGGGGAACCTTAAGCTACAAGTTTGGCATCAGCCCAGGGGAAGCAATACAGCATGGAGTTCAACGTCAACGGGCGTAGAAATGTCTATTGCACCTTCCAAGACCGCTACAGCATCTTTCCAGTTTAATAAT
>JAEEGF010010982.1_pt1 | contig 11147 bp, 7 predicted proteins | sample 9134171 | NCBI WGS metagenome assembly JAEEGF01 (sample SAMN16246542, study PRJNA631951) | gut metagenome | biome: gut microbiome; feature: rumen; material: AP-attached | host: Bos | place: Iran: Karaj | collected 2018-10
TAGGGGACAATGGCGTTGTTTCAAAGGGTTTTCAGGGAGAGTTCGGGGACTATCCCTGCGTTTTGGGTGCCGGCGAGCATGTCCAGAGCCGTCGTGACCAGCGTCTGCAGGGCGTCCGTCACTCCTTGGCTGAATCCGGCATGGGGCCAAGAGCCAGTCTCGAAGGCAGGAACAGATCCTGCGTGGTGCACCCTTGGCGAGGCTGGCTGTCTGCCTTTACGTTCGCCCTCATGCGCCATAGGCCGAAGCTGGGCTCAGGCAGTCCTTCCAGCCCGCCGTACGTCTCGACCTTCTGGGGCCCGTGTCCTTTCAGACGGTGGCGATATCCAGCTGGAACGCTCCGGCTCGGGCCGCTCCCAGTCTGTGCGCACCCGCAGGCTGTGACAAAGCGCGTAGCCGCTTCGCGGGAAACGAAGTCCAAGCCCCCGCAGGAGGCGTCGTTGCGGGCGTGGCGGCGTCTGCACTGGCTGTGCGGGGCTTGGAAGAGCCTTGAGCGCGATGCGGCATCCGCAGGGCAATGGTTGGGCAGGCAGGGAGGCAGATAGCCAGCCCGGCCCAGCCAGGCAGACAGTCTGGCAGAATGGCAGGCAGATGCCGGTCTGGCGCCCGTGCAGGATATCGTATACCATGGGCCACGCTTCCTGTTCCACGAGGCGCATTCGCCTTGCCGGCTCCGGGCGTGGCCCCGGCGCCTTTCCTTTTGCCTGCTCTGGAGCCCTCTCATGAAACGTCTTCTTCCCGTGGCGCTCAGTTTCTGCCTTGTCCTTGGATCCGGTTTTGCCTCCATGGCGGCCCCGTCTGGCGAAGGGGGCGGACAGTCCGCCAAGACGACCCAGAAGGCCGGCAAGGACGCGAAAACGTCAAAGGACGCCAAGGCCGGCAAGAGCCAGAAGGCTGAGAAGGATCAGAAGCCGGGGAAGGCCGGCAAGTCTGGCAAGGACGCTGGCTCCGGCAAGGATCAGAAGCCTTCCAAGGACCAGAAGTCCCGCAAGGATCAGAACGCCGGGAAGGATCAGAATGCCGGGAAGGATCAGCCGTCTGGGAAGAACCAGCCTGCTGGGAAGGAGCAGAAGGCCGCCGGCGCCGGCAAGGACAAGAAGGAAAAGGCCCAGAAGGCCGAAGCCTCCGGCAGGGACAAGCCGGCGGAGAAGGAGAAAAGGAAGGACAGCGCGGCTGACTGGACCGAGGTCTGGACTGCGGGCACGCCAGCCCAGATCGAGGCTGCCGTGCAGGCCGGCGCGAACCTCAAGGCCAAGGGGAGCAAGGGCCTCTATCCGCTCATGCACGCCTCGGCCCACAACGAGGATCCCGAGGCCGTCGAGGCCATGATCCGCCTGGGCGCCCGCCTCGACGTCAAGGGCAAGGACGGCAGCACCGTGCTCTTCTTTGCCGCCTCCTCCAACCCCAATCCCGACGTCGTTCAGCGCCTCCTTGCCCACGGCATCAATCCCAATGCCGACGACTACCTCGGCAACACGGCCCTGAGCTACGCATCTGCCCGCAATCCCAATCCCAAGGTGGCGGCGGCCCTGCTGGACGGAGGCGCCGACATCGCCTCCGCCAATGCCAAGAAGTCCACGCCCCTCCACTTTGCCGCCGGCTACAACCGCAATCCCGCCGTAGCTGAGCTGCTCCTCGCCAGAGGGGCTGCCAGGGACGCCCAGGACGCGGCCGGCATGACGCCCCTCATGCTGGCCCTGGCCAAGAATGCCAAAACTCCCGGCATGGCCGAGGCACTGCTGGCTTGCGGCGCCGACGTCGGCACTGCCAACGCGGACGGCCAGACGGCCTTCATGCTGGCTGTCCGGGAAGGCGCGCCCAAGGCCCTGCTCGAGGCCCTGCTCAAGGCAGGCTGCGATCCCAAGGCCAAGGCGAAGAATGGCGCCTCGGCGCTCTCCTTTGTTCTGGAGGGCGCCAAGGCCGGTCCCGAAACGCTGGAAATTCTCGATCTTCTTCTCAAGTCCGGCTGTGATCCCAACGAGCGCTACGCCCGCGGCCACACCCCGCTCCTCAAGGCCCTTACCGGTCGCAAGGACGCTGCCGAGATCCGGGCCCTGCTTGATGCGGGAGCCGATCCGGCTCTTGCCGACGACAACGGCATCACGGCCCTGCACTGGGCCGTGCTCGCCAACGTGCCGGAGGAAGTCCTGCGGCTCGTCGGCGCCAAGGCCGACGTCAACATCAAGGACGGCAGGGGCGGCACCCCGCTCCAGCTTGCCGTGCGCATGAAGCGCGGCGCGCGCTTCATCTCCGTGCTTCTGGAGCTTGGCGCCAGGCCCGACGAGACCGATCCCTCAGGCTCCACGGCCCTCATGTACGCCGCCGGCATTCCTGACAACGGCTCCGTGCTCGAGGCCCTGCTCAAGGCAGGCGCCTCCGTCGGCATCAAGAACCGCGCCAGGGAGACGGCCCGCGACTTTGCCCGCAAGGCCGGCCACAAGGAGAACATGAAGGTCCTCGACAGGGCCGGCGGGGAATAGGGAGCTTTCGTCCGTGTACGCCGGCACCCTTGACCGCTTCATCCATGCAGCCCGCGGACGGGCCGACACCGAGGCCATGGCCAGCGTGTGGTCGGAGCTGCGCGAGGAGCTGGCCATCATGCGCCGCAAGGATCCCCGGGAGCGCGTGCGCGTCTGCCTTGGCGAAGGCTTCGTGCACATGCTGCCGGCAGGCCTCTACCGCTTCCTGCTGGAACTGGCCGCCGGCGTCCTCGGCCACGTGCTCTCGGCTGCCGAGACCTACCGCGCGGCTGCGGCAAGGCCTCAGCGGCGCATCCTCGAGGTGCTTGAAAGCGGCGCCCTGGCCCGCATGCTGACCTGCCTCGTCTGGCGCGGGGTGGCTGCGCGGCTTGCCAGAGGCGCCTGCAGTGCCGGGGCTGGCGCAGTCTCCGTGCCGCAGGCCATAGCCGATCTGGTCTTCCGGCACATGCTCCTGCAGTCCTATCTCAACTGCCGGGAACGGCGGGAAAGTCCGCCGCGGCGGCTTGAGGATCTGCGCGCGTCCCTGGCCAGCTGGGAGGCGCTGGCGCAGACCGACGCTTCAGGCCTGGAGGACCTCGAGGCGGAGCAGGACATGCTTATGGAAGCCTGCCGCGAGGTGCTGCCCTGGACTGAACCCTGCCGCATCGGCTCGAAGGAGGAGTGGGAGCAGGCCCTGCAGGCGCTGGAGCGCTGCCGCAGCCGGGCCGTCGCCTTCTGCCTCGGGCTCTTGGCCAGCGCGGCCGAAGTCGGCTCCGACGAGGCCGCACGCCTTGCGGGCGCCCTGCCACGGCGGGGGCTGGGGCGTCTGGCGGCCCAGGAGGCCTTGCCCGTGTGGAACGAACGCTTCGAACACTTCGAGGACGGCGACTGGGACTAATGTGTGGGGCCTGCCCTGGCGCAGCCGCTTTGCGTGGGAGCAGGGAGCCCTTGCCGAAAGCGCGCCATGCCGGTTGACAGCCGGGCCTGCGCTCTTGGCAAGCCCCCTGGTCTCGCTGGATGCGGCAAATCGGCCGGAAGCTGACAGGAGGCTGACAGGAAGCGGGAGACGCCGTGCTTGGGGGCGAGCCTTCAGCAGGCGGCTTGTTCAGGCCGTTCCTGCACGGCCCTTCCTGCAGCGCGCTCCAGGCGGTGTGGCGACTGGCTGTCGCTTCGCCCGCAGTCCCAGGTCAAGCGCGGCAAAAGGCGCCTTACGGGCACAGCCAATCCTGGCCCCTGCGTGGTCCGCGAGGCCTGGCTAGGCGATGAGGGAGAGGATCTCCCCGCCCAGCTCTTCGGGCGTCAAATTCTTCCGGCAGGCAGGCAGGTTGCCGGTCTTCCAGATGAAGTAGGGAGTGCTGGTGTCGCCCCTGCTGTCCAGGGAGGGCAGGATGGGCTGGTGGTCGCCGTAGAGGGCGAGCACGCCTTCGCGGCCGGAGTCCGTCATGGCCCGGCGCATCAGGTCTATGGCCCGGCTTTCCTGCTCGAGGTGGACCAGGTACTGCCAGAGGTCTTCGGGCAGCTGTCCGCGCTCGAAGGAGGCCTGGCGCTCCTCGCCGGCGGCAAAGCGCCTGACGCTCCAGGGGCCGTGGTTCTCCATGGTGATGACGAAGCAGAAGACCGGCCTGGCCGAGGCCTTGATGTAGTCCGCCGTCCACTGGGCGAGGGCCGTGTCCGAGGCATGGGGGCCGAATTTCGGCAGGAAGCCGAGCTCGTCCATGGAGAGGAAGGTGTCGAAGCCGAGGTAGGGCAGGACGAGATCCCTGCGGAAGAAGGTCTTGTAGAAGGGGTGGACGCAGACGGTGTCCCAGCCCTGGCGCTTGAGGTGCCAGGCCAGCGACCACACGGGGCGCTTCTGCGCCGGCAGGTAGGGGTTGAAGGCGTCGGCGCGCAGGACCGAGGGATCCCTGCCCGTGAGCACGCTGTGCTCGGTGCGCATGGTGTAGGCGCCGACGGCGGTGACAAGAAGATTGCCGCTGACTGAGGAGGCGAGAATGTCGTCGTAGCCTGCGAGCACGCCGGCCGGGATGTCGCTGCGGAAGCGCCTTGGATCGCAGAAGGATTCGGACTGGACCAGCACGATGTCGGGGCGGGACTGCTTGCGGGCGAGTACGGCTGCCGGCCAGATCGTGCCTTCGGGCGCCTTGGCTGCCGGCGAGGGATCCTGGGCCCGGCGGGGCAGGGTGTCGAGCAGGTGCAGGAGGGCGGCCCCGAGCAGGCCGAAGGAGGCCGCATCCTGCTTGGGGTCGAAGCTGGGCTTGAAGCGGGTGCAGATTCTGGCTGCCAGCTCTCTTCCCGGCGCCGTCTGCGCGAGCTTCCAGCAAGCCCATGGCAGGGAGGCCGCGGCAAGGGCCGCCAGAGGCCTGGAAGGCGCAGGCTCGCCGGCCCGGCAGAGCAGGGCGAGGACGACGAGCAGGGCCGTCAGGCAGGCCAGCATGGGCCGCCAGGGCAGGTAGAGGAAGTAGAGGCCCGGCGTGCGCACCACCTGCCCGGCAAAGGTCGTGTCGGACCACACCAGAGGCTCGCCGGCGAGCACGGCGCGCTTGGCTCTGTCTATGGTGAAGATGACGAGGATGAAGAGGCAGACGAGGAAAAGGGATGCGTAGAAGCGGCCGGTCAAAAGGTAGACGGGCAGGAGCGGGATGGCGAGAAAGGCTGCTGCGCAGAGGTCGGCAAGGCGCCTGCCGCGGGCGGGCAGGCGTCCGCCGGCGCTGGCCCTGTGGGCCCAGATGCAGGCTGCAAGTGCAATGCCAAGCAGGAGAAGGGAGGACATGTGGCTGCGTTCGCTCCTGAAGAGGGATGCTGGTGACGCGTTGCCGGAAGAGCCGGACGCATCGGGGCAGGCAGACGTTTTGAACAAACGATTATCCCCCAGAAAGACCGGAATGTCCATGTATTTGCGAACGCTCGCTCGTCCCCATTGCGGGCTTTGGCGCGCGGAGGTCTGGGGCGTGCCCGTGACGCAGGCGCTCTGCCCTTCCTCGTGCGATGCTCCTGGGGCTCTCCTGGGGCTCCGTGTCCTTCAGCGCATGGCCTGCATCCAGGGCTCAAGGCGGACTTCGGGGCTCCAGCGAGGACTGAGCTGGGGAAAAAGCGTCGCTTCCGGATCGCTGCCGGCAGCGCCGAGGAATTCGTCGGCATTGACCCAGAGCACGGCGCGGCGCCGCGTCGGGGCATTGTACACGACGGTTCTTGAAACAACCTCGCCGAAAGCTTCGCTGACTTGCGCGATGGTCTGCCTGTTCTTCAAATGCTTCGCTGCCTCGCCCCGCATGGCATCGGCATGCTTCACCTCGAAAAGCGACGTGCGGGGCGCCGAGGGGTTGCGCTCGTCGATGACGGCAACGTCGAACTCGGCGGTTTCGCCAGGCTCGGCATCCCACTCCAGCCGGCATATGCGGCAGTCTTCCGGGAGGATGTCCTTGAGGTCGGCAAAAACTGCGTCTTCAAGCATCTGTCCTTCAACGACGCTTGTCGAAGCCCGCAGGAAGTCCTGCTTTGCTATGGGGGAGCCGTTGATGTGCAGGATGTTCCAGACAATGCCGCAGGCCAGCTGCATCTGACCGGAACGGATTCCCGGCTGCGTCTGCAGCATCCGCGTCTTTTCTTCATAGAGGGGAAGTCCGCGACGCTTTTCCGGATTCGTTGAGGACATGAGCAGTACGTCCGCATCTTCGAATACGTTGATTCGAGGCAGGTATTTCAGGATAGTTTCGGATTCCTTCCTGGTGATGCCAATGCCTTCCTCAGAAAGGCAGAGGCGATCTTCGATTTCCTGCAGGACGGCTTCCTTGCGCTCCTTGACGTATTCCTTGGATTTCCTGTCCAGTTCGCCGGCAGCCTTGCAGGCTTCGAAGAAGCCGCTCTGGGCGAAGCGGCGCCTGAGCGCCTGCTGCGCGAGCGCGTGGTTCTGATCCTGCACGATGCGGGCTATCGCTTCGGTGAGCCGTCCGTCCTCCCAGAGAGGACGCAGGATCCCGAATCCCGTACCGGAGGCGTGTCTGGCGAGGGCATTCTGGATGCTGAGGGCGATGGCCGAGTAGACATAGAAGTCGACAGACGCCACGTCGCGGAAGGAACAGCCCGATTCGGAAACAAGGGCTTGGGTGGTCGCCAGTCCGTCGAAGTCGAGTATGCCCCCGTAGCGGATATAGTCTTTCACCGCCAGCCGTCGCCCTCCGCTTCCAAGGAGTCGCCGCCATTCATGGAAGGGGATGCGGGTTGTGCGGATTTCTTTGTAGCGGCCCTCGAGAAACTCCCGTCTTGCAAGCCACATGGACAGGGAGTCCCTCCCGAGCAGAACGATGTGGCACCCGCGAGCTGCCGGTCCGTCGGCCATTTCTTTCGCCCAGGCGGGAAAGTCTATCATCGAGGTGCTCTCGTCGACGATGAAGCAGCGGTAGCCGTCGTCGTAGAGCTCGTCGACAAGCGCCTAGACAGGGAGGGAGGAGACGGCTCTTCCCTGCGAGATGTTGAGCAGAGCGGTCCGTTCCAGCTCTGCTTTCGGCGGCTCGGCGCAGGCCTGCTTGCCATGACGGTTTTGCCTGTGCGTCGCAGACCGCTGAGGAGCATCACCTTGCCGGCGGGGTGCGAAAGGTACCGGCGAAGGATTCCAAAGCAGTCACGGCGGGGAAGGGCCCTTGCCTCTTCGATGGCGTTGAGCAGCTTGCTGCCCGTGAGGACTTCAACGCCAGGCATGTGGTCGAAAGCCATAGTCCAGCTCCGTGTACGAGACAGAGAGGCGAATGGCATAGACGAGAAGTCAATGCTCAGAAAAAGAACTTTCTCTGCGTTCCAGTAGCCTTGTGCAGTTTTCTTCGATCTCCCATGCTGGAGCCGTGCGCAGACTTTTCTGGCTTTGCTGCGCAAGGCCTGCGCTGTCAGGAAGCCGAACAGTCTGGGGAAGGATGCCATGGCGGCATTGCAGAGGCAGTCCCTGCCAGCCTGCGGCCGTCGGCGATGATTCTGACGTGCTGCACAGAAGCTCTTCCTGAGAAGGACCGCAGAACTCGTGGCGTGGTTGCCGGCGACCTTGCCGGCCAGGCATGGTGCAGGCCTGGTGCGGGTTCCCGCGGCGTGGGTCGCACGTGGGAATCGGCCGTGCATGGGCTTCTGCGGCATGGCACAGTGGAGCTCTGGCCCGGTGGAGATCAGGACTGAAGAATGGTGGCTGTGCCGGTGCTGGGCAAATCAGCGCACCCTAGGCCTGCGTCAGCCCCATGCGGACGAGGGATCCCTCGACGGCTTCCGCTATGCCCTGGGGGGAGTAGAAGTTGCCGCGCACGAGGGCGCTGATCTTGATGACGCGGACAAAGGCCCCGACGAGTTCCATGTCGGGTGCCGGCGGATTGTGCCAGAACTCGGCAAGGGGCATCTCCTCGGCGCTGGTGGCAAGGCCGGGCATCTTGTAGACGGCCTGGCCGAGGCAGTACACGGGCTTGCCCTGGCGCAGGGCGGAGAAGCCCACGGTGCTGTTGCACAGCACCGTGGCGATGCTGCGCTGGATGAGCTCGTCGGCCTCGATGCCGTCCTCGAGGAATCGCATGCGGGTGGAGCAGCCGTTGGCTTCGCCGATGGATCGCATGTACTTGCGGTAGTTGATGAGGCCGTTGTCGAGGGGGTGGTTCTTGATGACGAGCAGGGTGCCCTTGGGCGCGTTGCGCACGAAGTCGGCCACCACGGTGGCGATGGACTCGAGGACGCCTGAGAAGGGCGACCAGCGCCGGATCTGGGAGTCGGCATCGAGCTGGAGGGGCATGAAGTAGAAAGGCGTCTCCTCGGCCACGATTTCGCGCCAGGTCTTCCTGGAGTCGATCATGCGGCGGTTCTTGCGGAAATGCCTGGGGAACCAGCCGATCAGCTCCTTGCCGACGATGTAGGGCCTGTGGGTCTTGAACCAGGGGTACTTGAAGAAGCGCACCGTGTTGCCGAGGTGGTGGCGGGCCGCCTGCTTGAAGCGCACGTCCCTGCCTGCCGGGGCATGGGAGTCGCGGGGGACGGCGATGCCCTCTTCCTGGAAGCGGCGGTCCAGGGCCAGGATGGCCTCAGGCGTCTTGGGCAGGCTGGAGGTGCCGTTGACGCCGCCTTCCTCGAGGGTCACCCAGTTGGGGCGCAGGTAGCCTTCTTCGAAGACCCAGATGCGCAGGCCGCGCGTTTTGGCCAGATTGACGGCATCGAGGTGGAGCGGGCGCCAGTCGCCCTGGAGGACGATGTCGGTGGTGCCGAAGCGCTTGTAGAGGCCGGCGATGAAGGCAGGCCAGGCTTCGCGGGTGGCCTTCCAGCCGCGGTAGCAGACGGTGTCGGCCTGGGAGGGCCAGAGGAAGTCGTCGCCTCCGCAGACGTTGACCTTGCGGACAAGGCAGCCGGCCTTTTCGACGGCGCGGCCGAGGGTGTGGAAGAAGGGGCTCTGCGGGCCCTGCAGGAAGAGGAAGGATCGGGTCATGAGCTCAGCTTTCTCAGGCAGCCCAGCACGCAGGCGCGCAGGCGGGCATAGTTGCGCAGGAAGAAGCCTGCGTTGCGGAGGGGGGCCTTGCGCTCGCGCAGGCTGCTCTGCTCGGCGAGGCGGAAGCACACGTGCTCAGGCGTGGTGAACTGCCTGAGCTCCCAGTCGTAGTAGGAGGGGTAGAGAATGAGGGTGCCGGCTGCCAGATCGTCCACCGTCAGCCTGGCCTTGCGCCGGGGATGCTCGGCGTGGTCTTCGGTGAGGCCCCAGCCGGCGTAGAAGGGCTGGCCCCAGCAGGCCACGGGAATGCCCCGCAGAAGCGCCTCGAAGCCAGTGAGGGAGGTGAGGGCGTGCACGCCGTCGACCTGCTTGAGCAGGGCGGCCATGGGCACCCGGCGCACCACGCGGTCGCAGAGGGAGAGCGCATCCTTGTCGCGGAGCCGGCCCTTGCGGGCGTTCTGATCCACGTCGGGGTGGGGCTTGTAGATGAGGTAGGCGTCGGGCTCGGCCCGGCGCACGGCTTCGAGCAGATCCCTGTTGGAGCGTATGCCGCCCCCGCCCGTGCGCACCGAGGCGTCGTTCTCGACCTGGCCGGGCACGAGGATGATTTTCCGGTCCCGGGGCAGGTCTTCGATGCCGCCGGAGAGGCCCGCGTCGTACTTGGTGATGCCGCGGGAGACGATGTCCTTGACGAGCAGGCGTGCGCGGCATCGCAGCTCCTCGCGGTCCGGACGCCCGGGCATGCCGTTGAGAATGTCTTCCAGATCGCTTGGCCTCGAGGGATCGTAGTAGATGCCCTTCCTGTCGAGCACCAGCGAGTAGGGGTAGCGGAAGTCGGATCCCAGGCCCACGGAGCGCAGGAAGCCGTCCTCCATGCGCGTGAGCGGCACGCCCGCCTCGGCGCAGATGCGCTGCACGTCGGGAGTCACCTTGGAGGACCAGACGACCACGTCGCCGCCAAGCTTGGCGGCAGCCCTGGCCGCTCCGCCGACGGTCCAGAAGAACTTGAGCTTCCGCCCCTCGGTGCACTGGAGATAGGCCTTGGCATGGGGCCGCTTCCAGAACTTGAAGCCCGCGCAGCAGTGCACCCCGCGGTTGCGCTCGTTCTGGCGCCGCTGGGCTGCCAGCAGCCTGAGTGTCTCCCTGGCCGTGCAGGCCTGCCTGCGCACCGGATCCCAGTAGCGGGCGTAGACGAGGCAGGCGGCGGCAAAGATTTCCCTGACAGTGCGCCGCCGTGTCCGGCGGGGGCAGGTGAGCCTGTCGTCCGTGGCGCCCCAGCCGGCGTAGAAGGGCATGCCGAAGCAGACCACCTTCTTGCCCAGCAGCAGGGCCTCGAAGCCGAGCTGGGACGTGACGGCGTAGACCACGTCGCAGCGGCGGAGCAGGGAGACGGGCGAGCAGGCGCTGGCGATGACGCCGACGCCAAGCTCCCTGGCAGCCTTGGCCAGATAGCCCTGCTTCTTGCCGCAGAGCACGTCGGGGTGGATCTTCACCCGGACGCTGGCCTTGGGATAGCGGGCGCAGGCTTCCTCGAGCATGAGCCGGAAGGAGGCCTTGTCCGCCAGGCCGCAGGCCACGCTCCTGTCGCCGGCGGTCTGGTCGGCCACGAGCACGCGGGGGCCGTCGACGCCCTCCCAGGGATCGCCTTCCAGCGGGGGCTGGGACTGGTACTTGCTCAGGTCCTGGCAGACAATCTCGGCCATGCAGGCATCGGCCTCGGCCAGAAGCTCCTCCGTCTCCCAGCCGCCCTGCTCCAGCAGGCGCTCCAGGGCCGAGGGCGCGGAGGCGTCGTAGTAGACGCCTTCGCCGTCCACGCAGAGGGAGAGGGGGGGCGCCCCCTTCACGCCAAGATCCAGCGAGCGGTAGAAGCCGTCCTCGATGGCGAGAAAGCGGGAGCCGAAGTGCCTGGCCCAGCGCCTGGCGCGTTCGCCCGACTTCTTCCGGCCCCAGCCGACGGCCAGGGGCTTTCCCTGCGCCAGTTCGGGGGCGAGCACTGCCTCGCAGGCTTCGCGGGGCATTTTGCGGGAGAAGAAGGCGAGCTTGGGGGGCTGCATGGCGCGATCCGGGGGGTATGCCAGGCTAGCGCCACAGAGGCACGAGCACCACGCCTGCGGAGACGGCCACCTGGTACATGATCTGGACGATGTCCTTGAGGATCTGGACGCCCTTGGTGTCGTACTCGGGCAGGATGAGGAGCTGGTCGCCGGGGCCTATGCCCATTTCCCTGGCGTAGCCGGTCTCGCCGTTGG
>JAEEGF011657033.1_pt1 | contig 11147 bp, 8 predicted proteins | sample 9134171 | NCBI WGS metagenome assembly JAEEGF01 (sample SAMN16246542, study PRJNA631951) | gut metagenome | biome: gut microbiome; feature: rumen; material: AP-attached | host: Bos | place: Iran: Karaj | collected 2018-10
ACAGTATCAAACTCAATGAAGGATTAAAGCGTGTCGGCAGTCTCGCATTTTGTGGAGATTGGATATTAACAGAAATTGAGCTGCCACAAAGCCTTGAGGATATTTCGACTGACGCATTCTACTGATTACTCTTTTATATGCACAAGCCCTCCGCGAAACCTGCGGAGGGCTTGTGTTTTGTTATATGCGGTTCAGGCAAATGCTCTGAGCAGCAGTCCCGCTGCGATGAGAACGGCGCCCACGGTTATCCAGGGCATGAACGTCCAGCCGTGCTTGGAACGTTTTTCCATTTTGATCTGGCTGTACGTGCGCAGATCTTCGAACCTGCGGGTGCCGAACTTGGAAAACGCGTAGCCGAACACGTCGAAGGTGCCGTTGTAGCTCACGCACCACAGCAGCCCCAGCAGCACGCACACCGCGCCCGCCGTGGTGAGGGCGGAGTAATACGAAAACAGGTGCGTAAAGCTGCTTTGGCACAGCACCGCGATGGCTACCGCCGCGCCGATAAGCGCAGCGGCCAGGTAATGCCCCCAATGGTATCTGAACAGCCGGGCAGTCAGGCTCATTTCTTAAGCTCCGCCTGGTAGCGCTCGAACTCTTCCTGGTTGCAGTACACGAAGTGGTCCCTGGTCAGCTCCCTGAGCTGCGGCAGGTCCCCGTTCTCGTAGTGGTGGGTCTTGGCGGGATCGTACGGGATCCTCACCCTGGTGCGCTCGGAGCGGGGGTTGGGCTTGGGAATGGCGGACAGAAGCGAGCGGGTGTAGGGGTGCATGGGGTTCTTGAACAGCTCGTCGCTGGGCGCCTTCTCCACCACCTTGCCGAAGTACATGACCACGATGCTGTCGCAGAAGTACTTTACCACGCTCAGGTCGTGAGCGATGAATATGATGGACAGGTTGAGTTCCCGCTTAAGGTCGTTGAGCAGGTTGATTATCTGCGCCCTTATGGACACGTCCAGCGCGCTTATGGGCTCGTCGCAGATGAGCAGCTTGGGGTTCATGATGAGCGCGCGGGCGATGCCGATACGCTGCTTCTGACCACCGGAGAATTCGTGGGGATAGCGGCTGGCGTGTTCCTCCACCAGGCCCACCGTCTCCAGCATCTGCACCACTTTTTTGTGGTTCTCCGCCTTGTTGTGGAAACCCTGTATGCGCAGACCTTCCTGTATGATGTCCTCCACCGTCATGCGGGGATCCAGGGAATCGACAGGATCCTGGAAGATCATCTGGATCTCGTTTAATAGCTTGCGGCTCACATGCGTGTTGTCGAACTTTATCTGGCGGATCTTAGCCTTCTGCTCCACCTTGGTGTAGTGCAGGGTATCCTTGATCTGCTTGATCTCGTCGGCGTCCGTTGAAGCGGAAAGCTGCTTGAGCTTCTGCTTGCCCCTGATGCGCGTCCACTTGATCTCCTTGCGGTTCCAGCGGGTGCCGCCGCTGATCCTCACGCCCCGGTAGTATATGGAACCGGAAGTGATGTCGTACAGGCGGATGATGGAACGGCCGGTGGTGGTCTTGCCGCAGCCGCTCTCGCCCACTATGCCCAGGCACTCGCCTTCCTTAAGGTCGAAGGACACGTTGGACACGGCCTTCAGTTTCTGGCGCTTCGCGCCCTTGCCGAAAAAGAAGAACTGCTTTAAGTGCCTTACGGACAGGAGTATCTTCTGATCCCTCAACTCGGGCTTCTGCTTTACGTGGGGATTGATGTGGTAACGGTGGTTGAACTCATCAAGGGAGTCCACCGCGGCGTCAAGTTCCTTTTCGTCCTCGTGGTCGTCCACCAGTTTCACGCTCTCGGGGATCTCGCTTAATGACAGCGCCTCGCGGTTTTCTTCTTTGGAGTTGTCAAGTACTTCTTTTATCTTGCTCATTTGCCTTCCTCCCCCAAAGAGATCTTGATGCGCTCGGACACGATCTTGGGCATTTCGACCTTGGGAGCCCGCTCGTCCAGCAGCCAGGTGGCCGCGTAATGCGTATCGCTCAGCTTGTAATACGGGGGTTCTTCCTCAAAGTCGATGTTCATGGCGTACTTGCTGCGCTCAGCAAAAGCATCGCCTTTGGGCGGATGTATCATATCCGGCGGCGTGCCAGGTATGGATTCGAGCTTCTCTTTGCTGTCCACGTCGGGTATGGAGGACAGCAGCGCCCAGGTGTAGGGATGCTTCGGCTCGAAGAAGATCTCGTCCGAAGTGCCATATTCCACTATCTTGCCCGCGTACATGACCGCGACCCTGTCCGCCATGTTGGCGACGACGCCCAGGTCGTGGGTGATGAATATGCAGCTTAACTGCCTTTCCTGCTTGATGCGGTTGATGAGCTCCAGTATCTGCGCCTGGATGGTCACGTCCAGGGCGGTGGTGGGCTCGTCGCAGATCAGGATGTCGGGGTTGGCCGCCAAGGCGATGGCGATAACGATACGCTGCCGCATGCCGCCGGAGAACTCGAAGGGGTACTGGTTGTACCTGAGCCGAGGCTCGTGGATGCCCACCTCCTCCATGAGCTTGATGGCCTTCTCCTTGGCCATGCTCTTGGTGACCCGATAGACCACCTCGGAGGCCTTATCCCTGAAGTGCTTGACCAGCTTCCGGCTCCGCTCGTTGAAATCCACGGACGAAGAGTCGGCCACGTACTCCTCGTAATGCTCCTTCAGTCGGTCGATGATGGTGAGGATGTTGGCGCGCAGCTCCTCCTTCTCGTAGATCACCTTGGGAACGACCTTCCAGGTGACGGTCTTGCCCCGGGCGATGAGCCGCTCCCGCCGCTTGGTCTGGCGGGCGAAGCGGGCTTCCTCCTTGGGGTTCCGTTTGAGGTAGTAGAAATAGTTCCGGATGGCGTTGGACAGGGCGTTGCGGAAGGTGTACGCCCGGCTGTCCTTGATGTACTCGAGGCGATCGATGGACCCTTCGATGGCGTCGGACAGGGTCTTGCACTTTGCCTTGGCGTCGGCCTTGGTGAAGTCGGTGCTGAAGAAGGCGTGGGCCTCATCCAGCATGGGCAGCACGGCGATCTTCTTGTTCAGCGCGGTCTCGTAGGAGTAGGTGACGGCCTTCTCCTCCACCTCGCGGAACCGGTCCAGGAACTTCTCGTTCATGAACTTGCGGGCCACGGTCTCCAGCTCGCTCTGGGGCCGATCCAGCTTGGCCTCGGGATCGAAGAGCTTGTAGTAGGCGATGCTGACGAAGTCGGGCCGCTCCTTGCCGGTGAGCTCCTTGAGCAGGGTCTCCAGCTTCTGCATGACCTCCACGGCGCCGGTCACGTCCTCGGTCTTGGGCACGTAGGCACGGGCCGCGTCGCCCAGCTCGTTCCCCAGGCTCTCCATCTGCTCCTCCATGCCCCGGGTGAGGAAGGGGTCGCGGATCTTATGGAGCCGGGACTTGTAATCCCGCAGCAGGCCCTTCACGTCCAGCTTCTGCTTTTTCTCCGCCTTGAAGAGGAAGTCCTCGGTGTAGGAGAGCAGGTCCGCCGCGCCGGTGTAGGCGATGTTGTAGGCGTTCTCCAGATGGTTCGCTTCGAGGCAGGTCTTGTCGAAGGTCTTGCACAGCTCGTCGGCCTCGGCGGCATTGCTCTGACCCAGGGCGTCCACCATGCACTTCTTCAGGATGGCCAAACGGTCGTTGAATTCCTTCTTGGCCTCCCGACGGTTGGTGCTGCTCTTGAGGAGCATGGCCTCGGTGATCTGCTTGCCGATCTTCACGATGGGGTCCAGGGAGGACAGGGGGTCCTGGAAGATCATGGAGATCTTGTCGCCCCGGATGTTGTGGAAGTCCTCCTCGCTGATCTTCAGCAGGTCCTTGCCGTCGTAGAGGATCTCGCCGCCCTCGATGATGGTGTTGCCGGCCAGGATCCCCAGTATGGCCTTGGCCGTCACGGACTTGCCGGAACCGGACTCGCCCACGATGGCCAGCGTCTTGCCCCGCTTCAGATCCAGGGAGATGTCCCGCACGGCCTTCAGGGTGCCGGCCTGGGTGCGGAAGGATATCTTCAGGTTTTTGACTTCTAAAATGTTATCCATACGTCAATCCTCCACGTTGCGCAGGGACGGGTTGAAGGCGTCTCTGAGGCCGTTGCCGAACAGATTGAACGAGATCTCCAGCAGGGAGATGAACAGAGCCGGCAGGATCATCAAATGGGGATAGTTGGTCCAGATGGCGCTGGCGTCGGCCAGCAAGGTGCCCAGGGACGTGGTCTGGGCCGTGCCCAGCTTGACGATGCCCAGGTAGCTCAGCATGCTCTCGCTGAAGATGACGCCGGGGATGATCAGGGCCGTCGAGGTGACGATGGTGCCCAGGGAGTTGGGGAAGATGTGCTTCCAGATCAGGCGTCTGTCCCGGGCGCCCAATGTCCTGGCCGCCAGGACGAACTCCTGCCTCTTGAAGCGGTAGAACTGGGTCCTCACCCGATAGGCGATGCCGATCCAGCCGTTCAGGATGTAGGCGAACAGCAGACAGGGTATGGCGCCCACCTTGGCCGACAGGTGGATCTGGAAGAGGGTGGCCACGATGATGAAGGGCACGCCCTGCAGGATATCGGAAAGCCGCTCCATCAGCAGATCGACCCAGCCGCCGTAATAGCCCTCGATGGCGCCGAAGGTCGCGCCGAGGATGAAGTTGATGACCGACACGCTCACGGCCAGCAGCAGGCTCAGCCGAAGACCGCCGGCCAGGCGGAGCATCAGATCGTAACCCTGGCTGTCGGTGCCGAAGAGGTACCGGGGCTCGAAGCCGTTTTTGTAGATGTAGTAGTGGCTGTAGAGGACCCGGACCTTATAGCCCGCGGTCTCCAGGGTGCCGCCGCCGGTGTACTCATAGTAGATGGGGTCGCCGTTGGCGTCCCGCTTGTAGTTGTCCTCCAGGACCATGCCGGGGGCGTATTCCAGCTCCTTGATCTTGCCCTTCTCGTTGGTGTAGACAGGCTGATACTTCTTGGTCTTGTACCAGTTGTTGGCGTCCTTGGGATCCAGGTTGTAGGCATTGTCCTCCACCAGGGGGTACAGCAGGTGAAGCCCGGTCTCGGCCTCCCAATCCCGCATCTTCTGAAGCTCAGACTGCTCGATGCTCTTATAGAGGAAGCCCACCTCAGCGTAGGCGTTGATGCGGCCATGGTAATACCGCTTCTCCTTCTTGCTGGCGTCCAGCCGGACCTCCGGATCGCTGATCTCCATCATGGGCTGCTGATCGCTGGCCAGGCCCTCCTCCAGCGTGGCGCCATGGCCGTCCCAGTCCTCGGCGCCGATGCCGATGGCGATCTTGGAGATGAGGCCCGGCTCGGAGAAGTCGCGGTCCACGCCGCCGTCCATGAACCCGTCCTTGTTGAGACCGTAGATGTAGGGACCCTTCTTGGCGTAGTAGGCGTCCATGAAGCTGTTCTCATTTTTGGTCAGGAACGGGGCAACCACGGAGAAGATGAAGATGATCAGGATGATACAGGCAGCCGCCACGGAGGCCTTGTTCTTGCGGAAGCGGATCCAGGCATCCTTAAAGTAGCCGATGGGCTTGTCGTCAAACTTCACGTCGGTAAGACGCTCGCCCATGTTGACGAAAGTAAACTGCTCGGGGCTGATTTTCTTATTCTTGTCTGCCATCTTACCGTTCCCCCATTCTGATGCGCGGATCGATGAATCCGTAGCTGAGGTCCAGCACGATACCGGCCAGCAGGCCGATGAAGGTGTAGAACACGCAGTCCATCATGAAGACATCGTAGTCGAACAGGTTTAGCGAGCGGATGTACAGCTGGCCCACGCCGGGGATGGAGAAGATCCGCTCGATGATCAGGGAGCCGGACAAAAGGCCGATGAACTCGGACAAAATGCTGGGCAGGATGGGGACCATGGCGTTTTTCAGCGCGTGGCGAGCCGTGGCCTGGGCCCGGGTCAGGCCCTTGGTCCTGGCCAGAAGCATATATTCGCTGGTCAGCGACTCGGTGAGCTCCGCCCGGACGAACCGGGTGTAGCCCGCGATGGAGCCGAAGGAGAGAGCGATGACCGCCGGGATCATGCTGACGAACATCTTTCCCGTAAAGTAGGAACCGCCTGCATCCGCCAGGGAATACATGGTCAGCGGCAGCCAGCCCAATTTGAAATACAGGAAATACTGAACGAGGAAGGCGTATACATAGCTGGGCACGGAAATAAACACCATGACCAGGGTGCTGATCAGGGAGTCGTCCCATTTGTTTTTACGGATGGCTGCGTAGACGCCCAGCGCGATGCCCACGGGCACCGAAAAGATCATAGAATACAGGTTGACCAGCAGCGTGGGCAAAAAACGGCTGGTGAGCACGTCCAGGGCCGGCTTGCGAGGCGCGATATACCAGGAAGTGCCGAAATCCCACTTCGTAAAAATGTTTTTGAGGTAGATGCCATACTGGGTCAAAACGGGCTTTTTATAGCCCAGCGCTTCCCAGCGAGCCGCGATGGCCGCCGCCTGGGTCTTGTCCGTGGGCATCTCCCGCGGCAGGATATGCACCAGGATGAATGTCATTGTCACGATGATGAAGAGTGTAAACACCATCAGGACAAGTCGTTTTATAACATATTTCAGCACCGCTCTTGCTTCTCCTTATTCTCTCTTTACGCACTGCGGGAAGGAAAACGGACGATTGCGGGGGATTTTTCCCTTAAATAACACATCCGCAGGGGGGAGAGCCCCTCCCCCCTGCGAAGAATGTCATGTTTCAGGCGGATTTGAAAGGGTTCAAACCCGCGGGAACCTTATTCGTAGTTCAGCGCGCCGTTCTGGCTGGCGACGAACGCATCCCACTCGGCATCGTCGTAGTTGTACTTCATAAGCTCGAGACCGCCCCAACCGTAGGCCAGGTTGTAATCGGGGGTGTAGTAGTCGAGTTTGAAGGAGAGCATGGTGCAGGTGGTGGAGGTGGCCAGAGGAATACGATAGTACTTCTTCAGGTACTCAGTCTCCATCTGAGCGGTGATCTGCAGCTTGAGCTGGTTGTCCTCAGCGGCGTACTCACCGGTACCGGTCATGGAGTTGGACCAGGCCTGCCAGGTCTTGGTGACTTCCTCACCGTTGACGGTCAGGGTCAGGGTCTCGGTGGCAGGATCCCAGCAACCGGCCTCGTGGATATCCACGTAGTCGGGGTCGCAGTAGACGCGGAAGTTACGGAACGGATACAGAGCCGCACCGCCCCAGGCGCCGTAACCGATGGCGTACTCGCCCTTGGCGGTGTCGCCGTACCGGTCATTGATGTTGCCCAGAGCTTCCAGGGTGACCTTGCCGAAGCCGGAACCTTCCACAGCGGCGTTGATGTACTTGTTCATCAGCTCCATCTGCTTGTTGTCGGCGGAATCCAGGGCGCCCTTCTTGTAACCGACGCGGATCTTGATCTCCTCGCCCTCTTTGTAGAGGCCGGCCTCGACCAGCTCCTTGCAGGCCTGAGCCATGAGCTCCTTGGCCTCGGTCAGGTTGTAACCGTTGATGGACTTATAGGCATCCTTCAGCGTGGCATAGGGGGTGCCCTCGCCATACTTCACCTCGTAGAGGTCGCAGACAGCCTGCATGGCCTCGTCGGAGGAACGGTAGGAGGACTCGGGGTTGTTGTAGAAGTCGTAGTAGTACTGGTCGTTCATCAGACCGAAGGAGGGCTTGAAGCCAGCGGTGGCGGTGACCCACTCAGCACGGTCGATGGCAAGGCTGAAGGCCTTACGGAAGTTCACGTTGGACATGACGACGGAGTTCACGTTGCCCTTGGAGTTATCCATCTCCTGGAGGGCCTCCAGACCGGTGTTGAAGAAGAACGACATGGTGTAGGTCTCGTCGGCCTTGTACAGACGATCGGAAGCACCGTAGGTGGTCAGTTCCTCAGAGTTGGGCGCCCAGCTGACCAGCTCGCCCTTCAGGAAGGCCTGCTTGGCGGCATCGTCGTCCATGACGTTGATGACGATCTTGGTGGTCTGATAGCGCTGCACGTGCTCGCCGTCCACCAGGTAGGGCGTGTAGGACAGGAGCGCGCCGTTGGGCTGCTTCTCCCAGCCGTACCAGTTCTCGTTCTGGGTGAAAACGATCTGCTTGTCCTCCTGGAGGGACTCCAGCTTATAGGGACCATAGGACATGGAGGTTTCCACGGAGGTGCCGTAGTCGGTGGTGACCAGGGAGCCGGTGGTGTCCTTGCCAGCCTCATAGAGGGGCTCGTAGACCAACCAGGTGGAGGTGAAGGAAGTGAGGCCGTAGTAGTAGTCGATGGGATTCTCCATCACGTAGTAGATGGTGTAATCATCGGTCTTGTACAGGCCGACCTTCTCAAAGGGCAGGGCCTCATAGGTGCCGGTCACCGCGAAGCAGAATTCCTTCCAGGCTTCGGGGTTGCTGTCACCGAAGTTGACGGCGATGGTGGTCAGATCAGCGATGATCTCGTCGGTCACGGGGACGTAGCCGGCGGTCTCGGTGAGCTTGGTGAACAGGTCGTTGCCCTCGGCATCCTTGTAGTAATCGGCATAGCCGGCATCGTAGTAGTCCTTCGCGGAGTTGCCGCCGAAGAACACGCTGGGCAGGGTCAGATCGAGGAAGTACTCCTCCACACCCTCGAGACCGGCGGCGTCGCCATAGATGGGCTGGCCGGCCAGGTCGGAGTTGTAGTACCCGTTGCCGCCGGCGATGGCGGACTCACCGGAGTAGTACAGGTTGGCCCGGTAGTTCTTCATGGCGGGATCCAGCAGCTGCTGCATGGAGTAGATGTAGGAATCCGCATTGATGGGGGTGCCATCCTGCCAGCAGGCCTTGGGGTTCAGCTTGATCTCGAAGACGTATCCGGATTCGATGTCGGCCGCGGTCTTGCCCTCGGGAAGCTTCACAGGATACTTCTCCAGGTCTTCCTTATGGGTGGCGGTCACGTCGTTGATCTCGGTGGCCATCTCATAGATCCACTGATAGATGCCGTCCTCGGTGTTCTCCGCCTGCATGGTCACGAAAGGCATGGAGAGGTAGCTACGGATGGTATCGTCTGCGTTAGTCTCCCAGGTGTGGGGGTTCCAGTTGTTGCCCAGGCTGCTGGAGTAATCGTTCATGGTATACTCCTTGGCGGGCTCCATGGGCTCTTCCGTGGCGGGAGCGGGCTCCTCCGTGGGCTTCTCTTCGGCCTTGGGGGCTTCCTCAGCCTTGGGAGCTTCTTCCGTCTTGGGTGCTTCGGCGGTCTTCTTGGAGCAGGCCACAGCCAGGCCAAGGACCATCAGCAGAGCCAACAGGATCGCTATTGTCTTTTTCATCTTCTTTCCTCCTATGTTTATTTTTCTCCAAATGAGAAATTGGGTTCTTACAGTCTGTTTACGAACGACGGCCTTCATACGGCCTCCCTCACCCTGCATCGTGACCTTAAGGTGGCGAAAATATGGCCTTTATATGAATTGCCAATAATTATACCATCCGTTTTCCCGGTTGTCAAACCGAGGTCCCCAAAAGCGCCTATATATTTTCGGTATTTTGCTCCTGTTCCGTATCTTTTTTTGTTATTATGCAAAATTATCGTTTTTCATGCAGAGCTTGACCGTCTCCTGCCGACGGTTGACGGAAGGCTTCTTTGGTGATAGCATGGGGTTACACATATAAAGAAGAAGGGTGAACCCCATGTTCAAGCGATTCAAAAACCTAAAGGCAAAGACTCTGCTCGTCCACCTCATCGTCACCCTGGCCTACCCCGCAGCCAAGGCGGTCACCAGCGAGGACCATGGGCTGCTGGTCTTTTGCGACGTGCTCACCATCGTGGCGGGGGTCCTTTTGATCGCAGGCGTGGTCTACGGTTTGGCCATCCACGGGGACTTCGACATCGCTGGCTACACCTTCCGGCGGGGTCTGCGCAACCAGCCAAAGCAGACCTACGACACCTACCGTAAAAATCTGAAAGAAAAAAGAGAGGATGCTTTTAACTATCCTCTCTTCCTTGGTCTCGTGTATATAGCGCTTTCGGCGTTCATCGCCTGGGTGCTGCTTTAGTTTTCCTTCAGTTCCTTCTCCATCTGAGCGATCTTCTCTTCATAGCCTGCAAACTCCTTCGTCGTGGCGTACACAAAGTGGCCGGGACGGATCTCCTTCATCGTACGCTTTTCGCCGGACTGATCCAGCTTGGAAGGATCGTAGACGATGGCGTGCCTGTCCCGCTCCACCACGGGGTCGGGCATGGGCACGGCGGAGAGCAGGGAGATGGTGTAGGGATGGAGCGGGTACTTGAACAACGTCTCGGATTCCGCGATCTCCACGATCTCACCCAGATGGATGACGGCGATACGGTCCGCGATGAACCGGACCACGGACAGATCGTGGGCGATGAACAGGTAGGTCAGATTCTTCTCGGCCTTCAGCTTGTTCATCAGGTTCAACACCTGGGCCCGGATGGACACGTCCAGAGCGGAGATGGGCTCGTCGGCCACGATGAACTTGGGGTCCATGATCATGGCCCGGGCGATGCCCACGCGCTGGCGCTGGCCGCCGGAGAACTCGTGGGGGTACCGGGACTTATGCTCCGGCAGCAGACCCACGTCCTGCAGGGCCTTGTCCACCTTGGCGATCCGGTCCTCTTCATCCTTGTACAGATGGAAGTTGTACAGGCCCTCGGACACGCAGTACTCGATGGTGGCTCGCTCGTTCAGGGAGGCGGCGGGATCCTGGAAGATCATCTGGATGTTCCGGACCACGTTGCGGTCCTCCTCCCGGCTGATCTTGCCGGAAATGCGCTTGCCCTCGAACTCGATCTCGCCCGCGCTGAGAGGGTTGATCCGGAGGATGGCACGGCCCAGCGTGGTCTTGCCGGAACCGGACTCGCCCACCAAGGCGAAGGTCTCGCCCTTGTAGATGTCGAAGTTGGCGTCCTTCACGGCCACGAACTTCTTCTTGTGGCCCTGATCGAAGGAGATGTCCACGTGCTTGATGGAGAGGATGACCTCCCGGTCAATGGAATTATTCGACATGGAACGACCCTCCCTTATCCGTCATCTTCTTGATCTTCTCATGCAGGTTTTGGATGGCCTCAGGCTTCTCCAGCTTGGGGGCCCTGGGATCCAGCAGCCAGGTCTTGGCGAAATGGGTGTCGCTGACCTGGAAGAAGGGCGGCTCCTCCACGAAGTCGATCTTCAAAGCATGCTCGTTCCGGGGCGCAAAGGCGTCGCCCTTGATCTTGTTGTACAGGGAGGGCGGCGTCCCGGTG
>JAEEGF012143471.1_pt1 | contig 11145 bp, 7 predicted proteins | sample 9134171 | NCBI WGS metagenome assembly JAEEGF01 (sample SAMN16246542, study PRJNA631951) | gut metagenome | biome: gut microbiome; feature: rumen; material: AP-attached | host: Bos | place: Iran: Karaj | collected 2018-10
GGCTGTTCGTGGATTTCCTTTAACATAAAATGTGCAAAACCGCCCTTTTCTGCGCTGGAAAGATCCCATTCAACATGAGTCGGTTCGCGGTGGATTTTTTCGCCTTCGTAATTAAAAAGGTCAACGTGGTCCTGATACAAAACGGCAAGTTCTTTCTGTTCAAGATAATAAACATCCCGGGTGTACTCTAAAACTGCAGGAACATCACTTGCAATAAAGTTTTCGTCCTTTCCGAGGCCTACGATAAGAGGGCTTTCCTTGCGGGCAGCGATTACGCGGTCAGGATAATTTTTGCATACAACACCTAAAGCATAACTGCCTTCAAGGCGGTGGAGGGTTTCGAGAACTGCCTTAAAGAGGTCATTTGTTTTTTCGTAAAAATAGTTGATAAGGTGGGCAACTACTTCTGTATCAGTCTGGCTTTTAAATACTACACCCTGCTCCTGCAAAAATGCCTTGAGTTTTGCGTAGTTTTCGATAATTCCATTGTGAACAACGGCAATAGTGCCCGAAACATTTGTCTGCGGGTGAGAGTTTACATCGCTTGGTTCGCCGTGTGTTGCCCAGCGGGTATGGCCGATTCCGACATTGCCGGAAACAAATTCAGGAGTTTTGGCAACAAGGGCCTGCAGGTTTTCTTCATTTTCTTTTTCTGCAAGAACAGCATCTTTCTGTTTTGACTGTTTTACAACCTGGTCAGTTATGCGTTCAACGAGGAATTTGAGGGCGCCCTTTGATTTTTTAACGAGAATCTCATTATCGTCTTTTGAAAGAACAGCGATTCCTGCCGAGTCGTAACCTCTGTATTCAAGTTTTTTAAGACCGTTTATTAAAACAGGTGTTGCCTCTTTAACACCAACATAACCTACAATACCACACATAAGCTTCTCCAAAAAAAATGCCGTTACTTACAAAAGTAACGGCTCTATCATATCGAAAAATGACCGATTAAACAATTCCGTCGAGTGCTTTTACAACAGTCTCGTCGTACATATTTTTCTTTGAAAGTAATTCTTCGATTGCACTTTCCTTATCCATAATCTGTTTGTAATTACGGCGGCTGATAAGCGAGTTGTAACTTTCAACAACGTGAATCAGTTTTGCAATCTGAGGAATATCTTCACCGGAAAGTCCGTTCGGATAGCCTGAACCATCTTCGTTTTCGTGATGGTAAAGGGCAGCATCATTAAAGATGTTGCGGTATTTTTCAGGAACAAAGTCCAGGTGGTCTCCGGTAATATTTACGTGATTGCGGATAATCTGGCGCTGTTCTTCCGTTAAGTTTTCCGAAGCAAGAATGTCTTCCGGAACATCAAGGAATCCTGCGTCATAAACCATTGCGGCACAGAAGTAAAGCATGGAAGTGTTCTGGTTTAAGCCGAGTTCCATTGCAAGTTTATAAACAAGTTCGCTGACGTTCTTTGAGTTGTTCTTTCTCTTTGTAACTGCATCAATCTGAGCACCGAGTTCTTCACATTTAATTGCAAGCTGCTTTAATTCATCCTTTTCTTCAGGTTTCATTTCCGGTGCCGGAAGGGCATCAACACCCCAGCGTGAACTTCCTGCAGAACGTAAACCGCCCATTCCGTCGAGATCAGTTACGTTGCCCAGCAGAAGCTGGTTGTTTGCCTGCTGCATTCCTGCAACAAGCTTGAGTGTTTCTTCAAACTGCATTGACTGGCGGGCACTTGCACGGGCAGCCGCACGGATTCCAAGAATTACAATAATGAATACAACTACGAGAATTGCACAGATAATCAAAACCGCAACCAGAACGATGTGATTTGACTTTGCACTCTTTTCAGAAGTTTCTACAAGTTTGTCACCGAGAACGACGATGGAAGACTGCATGTTTTCCTGGCTCTTCTGAATAGCGTCCATAAAGCTTTCCTGGCTTTTGCGCTGTTCGTCGAGCTGCTGCTGGTACATAGCGCGCTGTTCTTCTTTTTCTGCCTTTTCTGCAGCATCTTTCTTAGCCTGGATATCTGCTTCCTGCTGGGCGTAAATCTCTTTGATTTTACGCTGGATTGAACCATCCGCAATTACCGAATACTTTTGAACATTGTCCGTAACATCAGTAAAAAGTGAATAATTCTTGTCTTTTTTAATTTTATCAAGAACTTTTGAATAGATTTCCGTTGCTACCAGCGTTACATTTGCCGGAATGCCTGTGTTTTCATTAAGACGGAGAACCGCGTTAATCGTTTTGTAAGCTTCCAGATACTGGGCGCTTTCATACTGGGTATTGGCACGCTCCAGATAACGTTTGGTCAAGTCTGCTGTTGCCGACTGAGCCTGTAAAAAAACAGTTGCAAACAAACAAACTGCAGCAACAAAAAAACTTTTTTTATTTGTTAACATTTCCAACTCCAATTGCAAATATTGCCTTAGCTCTATTATCAATTCCGTTTTGTTTCATAAACAGGAGGTCACTTACACCAAGTTTAACTCCGATTTTTGTGCGTTCGTTAATCGCAAGCGGAACAGTAAGTGCACCGCCAAATTCCATGCTGGCCTTTACGTCTTCCATACTGAAGTGGCCGAGACAGTAATCATAATGCAGCTGAAGTCCGGTCTCTCCAAACCTGATGTTATCAAGTCCGATACCGATTACAGGTGTCGGGAAGGATTCAACGGAACCTGTTTCAACTTTACCGTCAGAACCAAGTCCGTAGTATGCAAAGCCTGCACGCAGGAATAATTTATTACTGATTGAATTGAATGAAATCATAGGGATTGCCCTTATGCTGTACATAACTTCTTCTTCACCCTGGCCCATTGTAAGCATGTGGTAATCGCCCTGAACATCAAATCCCATTGTGTACTGGTCTGTGTGATACAAAAGGTCGAGACCAAGCAGAAGTCCGTATTTGATGCTTGAATAAGAAGCTGGGTCTGTAACTTTCTGAAGAAGAACATCAGCAATACCAAACTGGAAATTCCATGTCAGAGAAGAGAACTGGCGGTGGCTTTCGTTGATATAAACTGACGAACCTGAAGCAGTGCTTACAGTCGAATAAGTATTTGATTTTTCGATCTTTTCCTTTGTACGGGCGTTCATTGCGGCAATGCGTTCAGCTTCGAGGCGGGCTCGGTTTTCTTCGGCCTGTCTTGCAGCCTGTTCATTTAAGATTGCGCGGTCAATGTATGAATACAAATCTACGGCGTCAAAGTTTTCGAGGTTGTTGTCGATTACAGCAAGAGATGCCTGGCGTGCAAATTCAAGATCGTCATCGATAATCAGCTGACGTGTCTTTTTGAGGGCGTATGACTCATAGAGAGAATAATCAGGCGAGCCGGTCTGTTTTTTTAAAATATCAGAAACTTTATCTGAAGAACGCTCTGCAAATGCCAGGTTCAACTGTGAATATACAGCATCAAGGCTGTCCTGTGCTGAAAGCGGGATAAATCCAAAGGCAAGAAGAATAAGGACAAGTGAAAGGCCTTTAATTGAATTATTTCTCATGAATACTACCTCTCTAAACAAATAATTTTAACATTCCTGATATTAGAAGTCAAATAACCGTTTAATTTATTGTTGATGATATAAAAAAATTGACGTAGAATATTAGTTATGAAAATTCAATTCAATAAAAAAACAGTTTCCCTGATTGCAGTCATTACCCTTCTCCTTGCAGTTATTATCGGCATATTTGTTCCAAAAAAACAGATTATTGCATTCTATGATTTGTCGGAATTTGAAGTTTCCGGCTTAAAAAGGGCACTTGAAGCCCAGGGGCAGGACGTTTTTAACCCTAAAAAATTTAAATATATTGAATATGATAATTCCCTCGCCCTGGAAAAACAGCTTTCCAGAAAGCCGTCAATTCTTTTTGCCAGAGGCGGCAGTGAATTCAACAGGACAATTACAGCTGCAGGTACAAAGACAAACCTGGTTCTGACAGGTGACCTTTCCGGCCTTACTTCCAGCATGAAAGGCCTTGTTCTTGCAAAAGACAAAAATATCGCGGCAGTTCCGGTACTTTCCAGCAACATGGAAATTGCAGTAAACATGAACCTTTACCGCCGTTCAAGGATGACCACCATCAGCACATGGAGCGACATCGAAAAATTTGCAGAAATTTCCAAAAACAGGGAAAAGGCCGGCATCATGTTTGACTGCAAAAACGCAGACAACTTTCTTGATATGACAGGCGCCCTTATCGAAGCATTTGACGGCCGTGACGCTTACCACCAGGCTGTAAAAATCATTAACGATACAGTGGCAGAAGGTTCAGCATTCAACTCAGGAAAAATCGTACAGAATCTGATGACGATGGAAGGCTCGCCCCTCAACACAACGGTTCAGACATTAAAAAGATGGGATAAAAAAGGACTTCTTCTGTCAGGGACCTTTAATGCGGCTCAGACCGATGTTAATTCGTTCATGAAAAGCGACAATGTAAGCCTTACATTCATCACTCTTTCAACACACCGCCAGATTCCCCGGGACACAATCGAACGCTATACTTCGATTTATCTGCCTTCTGACATCGCTCCTTCCCTGAGAGCCTTTACGGCACCGGCAGTTTACGCCGCCGCATTCAAAAAGAATAAAAAGACTGTAACACTCTTTAATGCTTTGATAAGTAAGGAAGGTCAGGAAAAACTCTGCGCCCAGACCGGATTTGCTCCGGTTCTTGCACAGTGTAAGACAGTTGACCGCCAGGCAGATGACGCACGCTACTGGGTAGCAGCAACAAATCCGCCTTTACAGGGCTTGAGCCGAGACATTACACTGTCCGCTGAACAGAAGGAAGATCTTTCAAAATCAATTCAGGCGGCTGTACGCTTTAACTAAAGTAAAGTGCAGAAACGCTTTTATTGAATTATTTACCGACGCAAAAATGACTGAAGATTGAACCAAGCACATCGTCCGGAGTTACCTGACCGGTAACTTCGCCCAGGCTGTCCAGACAGTCTTCAAGGTCCTGTACCACCGCATCAAGGCCGTAGGAACCATCGGCCGCAATTTTAAGGGCGTGCTCAACGCGCTCCAGGGCCTCGCAGACCGACTGTTTCTGGCGTTCCGAGCCGAGGCCCGTATGTGAGCTTTTTACCTGTGATGAACCAAGGAGAATCTTTTTTACAAGGGTTGTCAGTTCACCAAGTCCCAGACCTTTCTTTGCACTGATATAAACTGAATTCTGAGCACCGTCAAATTCTAATTGTTTGTCAGAAGTATCAATTTTATTAAAAACTACAACCGTCGGAATCGAATTATTGTTTTTTACAAACTCAATGTCCTCTGCACTCACACCCTTTGTGCTGTCCACAAGATAGAGCATCAGGTCGGCTGTCGCAGCAATATCCTTTGTAAGTTCAACACCCCGGGCTTCGATTACATCGTCTGTTTTGCGCAAGCCTGCAGTGTCAAAAAGGCGCGCAGGAATTCCGTCAAAACTTACCCAGCTTTCAATCCAGTCCCGGGTTGTTCCTTCGATGTCGCTTACGATTGAACGGTCTTCCTTGAGCAGCGCATTAAAGAGGCTTGATTTTCCGGCATTGGTTTTACCGGCAAGAACGATTTTTGCCCCGTCCTGATAGATTTTTTCGCTTTTCCATGAATCAGCAAGGCTCTGGAGACGGTCGCGGGCAGTAACCAGATCGTTCTGGTCAAAGCTGTCTGCAATTGTTTCTTCGTCTTCAGGATATTCAATATCAACTTCGATGGCAGCCAGTGTGTCGGTTACCAGAGTTTTGATTCCGTCGATTTCTTCAAAAAGTGAACCGCTCAGGCGGCCTGCGGCGTGAGACCGGCTTGCGTCAGTTTTTGAATCGATAATTTCTCTTACAGCTTCAGCCCGGGTCAGGTCAGCCTTACCGTTTATGTAGGCACGGAAGGTAAATTCGCCCCGTTCTGCGGGACGGAAGCCGTTTTTTATCAGAAGATTGTAAACTGCATTGACAACGCTTACACCGCCGTGGCAGGAAATTTCGCACATTTCTTCGCCGGTAAATGATTTGGGTGCACGGAAAACAGAAACTAGAACTTCATCAATCCGGTTATCGCCCCTGTTTTTATCTGCGTTTTCTCTTTCAACAATCCAGCCGTAAACAATTGTGTTGCCCTCCGCCTCTAAAAGAGCCTTCGGGCGGCTGAATACCCTGGAAACCAGTTGAACACAGTTTTTGCCGGAAGCGCGTACAATGGCAAGGGCCCCTGGAGAAAGAGGGGTCGCAATTGCCGCAATTGGGTCTTCCGGATTATATTTCACGTTTGTCATATTCGTATGCCTGCCAGAGTTTTCTTATATCAGAAATTGAAGGAAAAATCGACTGGCTTTTTGTATCCATAGCAGATTTTTCTGATGTTCCCTGGTCAGGAGTAGAAACCGGCGCTGTATTTACGTTTCTCGGATACAAAAGATTTGATTCTCCGAGAGCAGGCTTTCTGAATTCTTTCTGGGCTTCCAGGGCCGGTCCCGTGTAGGCAGTGTCCCCCACATCAGGAGAAATATCATCATAACGGCCGATATTGTTCCAGTACATATAGCCGCGGTTTACGCTGTCCCGAACGCCGTAAATTTCTTTTTTAACGTATTCGGTGTTGTACCACTGCCTGTCATAGCGTACGTTCAGGTAAAATGCCTGAACCCACGGTCTGATGATGATTTTGTTGCGGCCGATTACAGTGTTCCTGTAAGTGCCGTAGTAGTAAATGCGGTACGGGCGTTCGGAAACAGGTGCGTAGGCCAGAAAGTCCTGTTCAAAATGGCTCGGATAGAACATCGGACAGATGATATCAACGTACTCGGAAAGCTGTTCTACGTCCTGACCGGTTCGTGTGCCTGAACGGTACCATCCGTTTGCGCCGTAAATGTCGATTCCAATCGGAGCATCAATGTTTTTGCGTGCATATGCAAGATATGAAAGCAGGGCACTTTCCTTATCCATTCCCTTGTCCTTCCATCGGAAAACCGCATTGCCCATGTTGCGTCCGTCTGTGGGAAAGCGTATATAGTCAAATTGAATTTCATCAAAGCCGCCGGCAATGAGTTCCTTTGCGATGCGCACGTTGTAATCCCACACCTCCGGCGAATAAGGGTCAACCCAGTTTTCGTCATAGTATGTCATGCGGCTTCCTGTAACTTCGCCGGTCTCTTCGTTTACGATATCTTCCATGCCCTTAGTTCCGACCCACGGGCGGTTTGTAGTGCGGTCCCAGACAGCATATTTGCCGCCTGCGTACTGACTTAAGTTTTTATCCTTGAATACAACAATGCGGGCAATAAGGTAGATTCCATCCTTTTTCATTTCGCTGGCAAAGTGTGCTAAATCTATATGATACTTAGAAATATATCCTTTTTCTACGACAACCGGGTCTTTGGCATCATATCTCAAAAGTCCGTAGTCGTCTTTCATGTCAATTACAATTGAATCAAGCTTGTTGTCCAGAATGATTCTCTTGTATTTATCGATTCCTGCCTGTGTGGTTACATGATTTGCCGGGCAGTAAACTGATTTGCGGTTCAACGCCTTTGACGCATAAGCATTTGTGCAGAGTTCAGGTTTTAAAAGCCAGAGTTCGCTCAACGAAATGCCTTTAGTCAAATCCTTATCTTCAGGAATCCATGCGGCATAAAGGGTGTCATTGTCTGCAAGGCTTTCAAAGCTTGGCTTCCATGCATAATATGAGCCCGGAATGTTTCCCAGACCGCCCTTCTCCGGTGAATATGATGCGATTTCCCCCGGACGGCTGTACAAAAGTTCAGAGCCGTTCCAGAAAAGACCGTCTATAGTGTCACAGGGTTCTTTGCCTGAGTATACAAGTTCACCACGCTTTGTCTGCCAGTTGAATGTGTACAGACGCGGCAAAAAGCTCTGGCTCACATAAATGGTTACGCTCTTAACACCGTCAGCACCGGTCGTTACGACAGGCACAATGTCCGCAATTTCGTCAGGATAGGTCTGGCTTTTAATGTTTTCAAAACCGCCGTTACAGTCAGTCCAGCGCGGCTTTGCAGTCTGCGGCATAATGTAAGAAAATCCGAAAATCGGGTGAGACATAAATACAACTAGGCTGCCGTCGATTGTGCATACACTTACAGCCTTGATTCCAGTTGTACTTGCGCTCATGGAACCCAGCGAATTCCATTTAAGACCGCCGTCGTAAGTGATGTAAACATCGTCCTTTGAAGCGGTTACGAGAATCTGCGGGTTTTCCGGGTGAATTTCAAGATCCTTTAACTGAACGCTTTTGTCAGAAAAACTGATTATTTCGTTATTGACTTCCTTCATCTTTAATGACGGAAGTCCTGTATTTCTTAATTCAAAAGTCTGCAAATCTGTAGTGGTCAAAATTCCGGCGCTTGTCAAAAAGTACCATCTGTCATCAGTGCGGATAATTTTACGCACCTTGCCTTGTGTCCACAATGGAATTGCAGTTTTTGTGGCAGTCAGACGGTAAAGTCCGCTGTCGGCTCCGGCAATTACTCCGCCCGCAGTTGCAGTCTGCACGGTAGCACTTTCGTTTTCCGGAAGCTTGTAAATGGATTTTGAACTTTGTGCACTGGCTACGCACGAAGTAAATAAAATAATAGAACTTAATAAAATAGAGTATGCACGCATATCCTATTTATCGGCGGGAAAAAGGAGTGTTTTTAGGACAAAATTGAACTATTCCAGAAATTCCTGGGCAATGCGGCCGCAGAGCTTTGTAAGCGCCCTGGAAGAAGCCTGTTTTGCATCCGGAGCCCCTTCCCTGCCTGTAAAATTGAATGTGGCAACGATTTTGTCGCTTAAGGGTTCGATAACCGGGCAGTCCAGCGTGTAGCGGACAAAATAATTATTGTCTTTGTGAATGGACGGCTGTTCAAAATTGACTTTAGCTTTAATAAAGTAAGCGGCAGTTTTATAGTCGCCTGAAATTGAATATCCTTTTCCGGAAAGTTTTTCGGTAAGGGCGGCAAAAATTCTTCCGTCAATGTCGTTTTCAACTTTTACAAAGAATAGGATATTTTTTGCAAGTTCACCCTTTTTTAATTCCAGCTGACTGACACTTCCGTAGCTCATCAAAAGTGACTTTGCCCGGGACGGACTGATTACCGAAAGAAGATCCAGGTTGTACTGATTGTCTTTTGCAATGGCGACTGCCTTTTCCATCAGTGCAATTGAATTGTAATCGGTTGAATTTGCGGTGGCCTGCAAAACGAGTTTCTGAATTTCCAGATCGTTTTTCCGCGCCTTCGTTGAATAATAATCGCCCGCCTCAGCCCTGTTTAAAACTGCAAGTGCCGAGTATGAGCCTTTTTTGTCCTGAACACAGTCTTTGATAACGATTCCGGTGATGTGTTCAAAAAGAACGGATTCGTTTACGGAAAGTGACAGCTCGCTTTGCTCAGAGCCTGAGGACGAAGAAGTAAGAAAGGTCTGCTGGTTACCGCTGATGCTCTCGCCAAGGCTCTGGCAGAGGGCAAGTTTTGCGGCGCTTTCAGCATTCTGTCTGTTTGCCCCGGAACCGGTGCCTGTAATATAGTCACTGGCAGGATAGAGGGACTCAATGAATTTTGCGGAGAAAAAACCTGTGCGCGACGGGTTTTCTGTGTCCGTACGGCCTCCCGCGCCCACATTAAAGGTCACAAAGGCGGCCAGTAAGAGCGCAAGTGCAGGAGAACGTTTTGTTTTTGCCATCCGGAATTGAATTTTCATCGCGTTTTATTTGAATTAGTAGCGGTAATTCGACTTTTTAATCAGCTTTTTGATTGATGAATCTTCACCGGCCCAGAGTTTGCGGTTGGTTTCGATGTCAATGAGTTCAGCAGTAACATAATAAGTGCGTGTGCTCTGATTGCCCGCAGAATCGATGATTGTTTTTACGGCACCAATCAGCATAAAGTCAGCGCCTGTTTCGTTACCAAGGCTTTTTGCAGTACTTTCGCTTGCATAGGTCTGCTGTTCGTTACGTTCTGTGCGGATTTCGCCGCGTTCAGAACTTGAAGCAACAAAGTCAACCTTGCCGCTGTTCAAAAGTGCGATTTCAAATTTTTTGGAAATAATTGAAGTATCAATGTGTTCGTCGCTCTGGTTACGGAAAGTTCCGACGATAACGACAGGTTCGCGTTTTTTGCCGTAGGAGAATGCAGAAATTGCTTTTGCGTTTACACATTCGTTAACAAGGCTTTCGGCAACGATACGTACATCAGTATCGTTCCAGTATCCGCTCAAATCAGTCTGAGTAGAAGCATCTATTCGTGTAACACCGGTCGAAGAACCTGTAGAAGTACAACCTGCCAGCATAAAAATTGCAGCGGCCGCAGCAATTAAAGAAAAATGTCTTATCAAAACAAACCTCCATAAAAACTATTTTTGTTCGTTTTAAATATAAGACATTTTGAGCGTAAAATCTACAAAATTCTGAGGCAGGGAGCAGGCCCCGCTCCCGCGGGACCATCGCATCCTAGCGCATCTGTGCGGTTTCGATGTAACCTCCGGCAGACTTTGTGACAGCATAGCCAAGTATTGCATTCTTGGTGCCGTTTCCGTAGATCATGCCATTGCTTGTACCTGCATTACATGTTCCTATATTTGTTGTTCCAGGAGCATTTCCGTCAGTAGTTGAATAAGTTAAAACTCCCGAAGAAGTCTTCCAGACTCCAACATTGATATGGTCAATAGAAACCTTACTCTTTGTTGGAACAAGACTGATTTCCCATAAACCGCTGGAAATCTCGCTTACAGCTCCAGCCAGAGACTCTGCAGAAGCAATTGAGTCAGTTCCTGCCCAGTAAGCGACCTTAGGACGGGCACAACTGTTTCCATAATAGCTGATATAAGGAACCGGTTTTCCGTCTTTCAAGGCAACGTCCAGGGTTAATTCGGTACCAACAATTCCATAAGAATCAACAATACATGTTCTTGCATTTTCTGGAGCAGCGTAATTGTCAATGTAAGCATACCAGACATCTGCATTTGCATTATCATAGCAGGCAATATGAACCTTGCCATTTGCATCCAGTGCTACCTTACAGTATTCGCCGATACCGTTACCTTCTCCAAAGACTGCCACAGGGGTGCTCCAGCCTGTAGCACTTTGAGAATAAGAATCGACAGTATTATAATTATTTCCTTTGTATGTTGGAGCTGTAATCTTTTGAGGTGCTGTATTATATGAATAGAGCATCTGGTTGTTTGTTGAATCATACC
>JAEEGF010383392.1_pt1 | contig 11143 bp, 4 predicted proteins | sample 9134171 | NCBI WGS metagenome assembly JAEEGF01 (sample SAMN16246542, study PRJNA631951) | gut metagenome | biome: gut microbiome; feature: rumen; material: AP-attached | host: Bos | place: Iran: Karaj | collected 2018-10
TATCAGCTCCTTCCGTATCTTTAGTAACATTTCGAGCAGTTTTTTACAACACATAATTGCTATTACGGAGCAGTTTTTTACAACACCTCAAATCGAACTTTAGGCTGTTTTTTACAGGTAATTTAGCACGTTAATTTGTCAAATTATAATCTTACAAAGAAAGTGCCCCGCTTCCGGGACACTTTCTATATTAAGCTTATCTTAAATAAATCAAAGGCCGTACTCTTTAAAAAGCTGCTCTTTGTAGTCTGCACTCTTAGTTATCTTAACAACATCCTGTAATCTACCGTCTCTATCAAGAAGCATGATAAGTTTTTCATAACGCTGTTCAGTTTCAGAACGACCCTCCGCAAGACCTTCAGCAAGACCTTCCGCGCGTCCTTCTTCTCTTGACTCGTCAGCTATTACCTGTTTAACCGCCTCTGCATCATAATCAGCCAGGATCATACCTATCACCTCCGCCTTGTGCTTTGAAAGATACTCACTTAAAACATCATTCTCTATGCAATATTCAACTGCAGTTTTTACCGCATTCTCTAAATTACCTTTATCATAGCGCAATTCATTGATTTTTGCAACCAAAAGGGAGTAATCCTTAAGCATTTTACAGGCCTCAAGTATCTTTTCATTATGCCCCGGATTTATATTGATTACTGTCGCGGTCCACTCAAAGTCACCGCTCTTATCTTCAATCATAAATGCATCAGAAAGCCTCAATTTCTCAACATCTGGGACTTCTTCAATTCCATTATAAAGCACAAAATATTTAGGAGCCGGTATCTTCACAACATTTCTGCTATAAAGCCTGGCAGAATCGCCTTGAAAATAGTTTTCCAAAAGCTTTGAAAAATACATCAGTCCTCTTGTAGGCATGTTTTTGTTTACAGACGCCTGCTGTTCAAATAAGGTCATATACTCCTCTATAATACAAGACACATCATTTTTCATACCAAGCCAAAGGCTGTCTTCAAGGGTATTAATCTCAAGATCATCCGGGTTATCATAAGAAGTTCCGTTGAGCGCATTAAAAAGTGAAAGCAGGCTGTCTTTGTGCTCCGGATCACCGAAAAGTTTGCAAAACAGTCTGTCTTTATATAATCTGTTGGCAGTTGCCATAATTCTTTCCATCCTTTCTTTTCCCTCTACATAAGAAAAGCCAAGGTCAGAAATAATGCTCACGGAACCTGAAAATAAAGATTTTATTCAATATATTATTTTAGACAATACACACACGTAATCGACATTTTATCAGAAGTTCATTCATAAATCAAGTAAAAACAACTTGGCCGGAGCTTTTTGCTCCGGCCGGGTTGCCATGAAAAAAAACATTTCAAATTATCTGCGTTTAATTATCTTCTTCTCTTAAGGTAGATAGTTACGCCGCCACCTACAAGAACCACACCAATGATGATCCAAAGGAGCCAGAACTTAAGGGATACGCCCTCGCTTGCATTTGTTGCAAACTCTGTAATAGGATTAGAAACCTCTTCCTTAACCTCTGTAGTAGCAGGAGCAACTGCAGGAGCATCGTCTTTCTTTGTATCATCAACCTTAGCTACAAAGTTAACTGTTTCCTTCTTCTCTTCCTTAGCCTCATCCTCAGGGATATCTGTGTTACCTCTTGCGGTATCATCACCGTCAAGATCTGTATACTGAGTATCGTCTGTATTAGCAGAAGGTGTTGTATCAGCCTTAGCTACAAGCTTTGTGCCGTTATCCTTCTTATCTTTCTTCTCAGAACCACCGTCATAAGCAACAACCTGTGGGTCTTTGGAAACAGCTTCACCAAGTGCCTGTCCGTCAGTATCATCCATGACATCGATGATCTCAGGCTCAACTTCCTGCATGTCAGGCTCTACGATCTCGCCCCATGAAGACTCTGTTGGGAATGTAGGAGATCCGCCACCGTTGTTGTTTCCGCCGTTACCATTTCCGCCGCCTGATGGAACTTCGCTTCCGCCGCCGGGAATTATAACTGAACTTCCGTTATCGCCGTCGCCATTTCCGTTGCCATTTTCGTTGCCATTCCCATTGCCGTTTTCATTTCCGTTGCCATTTTCATTTCCATTGCCGTTTCCGCCGCCATTGTTATCGCCATTGCCACCGTTATCACCCGGATTATCAGGATCAACTATAACAGGTGTTTTATCCTTTGGAATAACGCTTACGGTTAAGCCTCTCTGAAGGAGACCGGGAATAACAATACCAAGTCTTCCGTAAGGAAGATATGAAATACGGTTATAAGCACCGTTGTAATCATCATTTGCTGCTACTTCATAGTACCAGAGCCAGTCAACTGTAGAATCAAGTTTAAATGTAGCTACGCCGTCTGAACCTGTAGTAGCTGTGCCGCTCTTTGTGTGGCTGTAGTTCCATCTCCAGATAGAGTTCTCATCTTCGCCTACAGCATCAAGAATAGCGTTCCAGCCATCAGCAAGAACCTCTTCTACTTCGCCGGTAAAATCGATGAACTTGATAGTAACATCTTCACCTGCTACAGGCTTACCGGTATTTTTGTCTTTTACAGTAACCTTTACTGTAATACGACCATTACCATGTGTAAATGTAGTTCCTGCAGCCTGCACTTTAATACATGAGAAAAAACCAAGCACTAAAGTCAGTACAAGTACGCAGCTAAGAACTGCATTTGCTTTTCTTACTATTTTTTTCATAGTATTCCTCCCTATTAATTAAATAGTTATATGCTACATCTAATATTACATATTTTAGATGAGTCTATTATAACGTTTTTGCATTTAATACACAAGCAAAAACGCATAAGTTACGTATGGGTTACAGCTTTATGTCAGAGGCGAGCCTCCCCGCCTCTGACGTAACAATTAAATTAATCAAGTGCAAACATGCCTCGTCGCATGATGCAGACGCCCTTTTCACCGATGAGCGGTTCGTATTCGGTGGTGTAACCCTCACTCATGCCGGCATTCTTCTCAGCTTCCGTCAGGATAGAGTCATCTCGTGCCACATCAGAATATACGGTTACTACCTTTAGCTTCATGTAGAAAGCATCCGAAAGATCAAGTGCCCAGAAATCCTTTGTCTTGGTATTTCCATCCGAATCAACATAAGTCGCCTCGCTAAACTTGGTCTTGTCGGTGATCTTGTTATACAGGAAATACTGATAGTAGTTATCGCTTATTGGGATATCTACATAGTAATAATTTCCTGTTTCAACCTCACTACCTCCGTAAGCATCCGACTTGTACTTAAACTTGATGCTAGGCGGTGTATCCTTATACGGACCGTTCTCGCCGTCGCACTGATAAGCCCTGAATGCAAATGATGCGTTGCCGATGTCTGCCAAAATGCTGGTTCCGGAAAGAACCGCCGGTTTACAAGTTATGATCATCTTCTTATCTTCGATAATACTGTAATCCTTAAGAGTAAAGTAAACTCTCTTAGCAAAATAGGTTCCAAGGCTATGGTCTGAATCGGAGATCCAGTACTCATGGATACCTTCGCCAAACGGTGTTGAAGTCTCATCGTTCCTTGCAAGTGAAGCATCAAAATCAATATAAAGGTAATCAAAACCTCTTCTTGTCGATGCCTTCTCCACATTGGTAATGATAGGAACTGTAGGCTGCACGCCGGTACGTGAAGATGCAACAATGGTGTTTACAAAAAGTTTTAGCTCATCTAAAGTAGGCGAAGCTTTTCCTATACCACTGTAAGTAATATTACCCTTAGTGTAAAGGTAATAGTTGTTTGTAGCATCAGCGCCCCAATAAAATTCGTTTGATCCTGAAGTATGTTTAGATGGATCACCGCTGTTTTGATCTGATGTAAGTGTATACCAAACAGTGGTATCGTTCTTATCAAGATCAAGCTGATAATAACCTGCCGATGTAGGTGCTATAGTAATAGCTGGTGCTGTAAGCGCATACGGGTAAGTTGTTATCTGGCCTTCGTTAATAGGAACTATGTTGTTGACAGTCTTAGTGAACTGTAATCCAGTCGTAGTATTGCTAAAGCCCTGTACCAAAGCCTTTTTAGCTCTTCCTGATGTATCACCTTCACCTGGGCACGTGTAATACTCGCTCTGATTCTTATCAAGAACATACGGCCTATCAAGAGTCGGATCAGCTTCTATAGCGCTGATATTACCTCTGGTCTTCATTACACCGAATCTATCCATACCAAGAAGCTCTCTAAATGCCTGAGTTTCTTTGTATCCCCAATAAGGAATACTAGGATTTAAGTTATGATTATAGGTCACGCTAATAAGTCCGTACAGATATCTTACTGTATTGCTACTGCTAGGTGTTGTAGAAAGATTTCTGTAGGAAACAGTATCTTTTGTGAATATGATTGGTTTTCCTGCAGCTATATAATTCTTGATCTTCTTGATCGTCTCATCATCGTTCATCTCGTAGGCTTCGCCGCATCCAACGATAATGACATCAATCTTACTAAGAGTTATATCTTCACCCAAAGTACCTTTTCCAACAACCTGCTGCTCGACACTCTTTGTGACTATAGTCTTCATTTGATCAAGAGTCTTTCTGCAAAAGATCAGCTCATAATCTTTAAGGTCTTTTGTGAGATTATTAAGTGTATTTTTTACGCCCGAAAGCGGCGTACCACTAGTTCGCTCTTCGTATGTAGGAACAGGTACTGTGGAACCGGAATTAGGCTCAATCTGCAGTACATAAACAAGTTTTTTCTCTGTGGATGGTGATTTAATTCCCGCTTTTCCTTCGGCACCGCTCTGTTTTCTTGTAGTAAGGTCTGTTACAACAAGCTGCCAGTACGCTATACCAAATTCATACTCTGCTCCGATATCTGCCTTAAGCCTGTATCTTGCACCACCTCGCAGGTTTGTATCAGAAATCTGTGCATTGGTATATACGTCGGTAACTTCAATATCTTCGATTATCTCGTCCTCAGGTGAGAACTTACCGTCTGAGTTTGTATCTACATATACTGCAACGCCGTAACTTGGATTTCTGCCGCTGTTATTTGTTATCTTAAGTTCAAACTCAAGAGTGGTACTTCCGTCATCGTTTCTTTCTACGTATGCTGCATCTCCGCCTTCAACTCCGCTGTATTCTGTAGGCCCTACAACATCAAGAGAGAAAGCAAAGTACTGGATAGTCGTAGCAAAGATATCATCCTTATCAGTTTTCATAGCCTCAAAGTAGCTATTCTGATGATCGTTTTTAATCTTATTAATAAGCTTATAAATGTTTGTAGACGAGTCTATCATTCTCTCGTTTACTTCACCATTACTCTTAAGTACATCACGTCCGAAAACAATAGGGTGTCCTATATTTGCATATCTTACAAGCTCATCATATTTACTCTTCGTAATATCATTACCGGAAAATACGAAGTTGCCATAAGTATCACTGTCATCAGCTGTAAGTGTACCAAGAAGCCTTACATACTCTTCATAGTTTTTGCTTGTATTGCTGCCTCCAAAAACACCAACAAGCCAGTCTCGTAATACCTCCCAAACATTACGAACATCCTGATCACTATAACTTGTATCCGAATAGAACATGGATGGACCAACATGCGTATAAACATAGTTGTATTTAAGCACTCTGTTGTATGGCTCTGTTATCTGTCCAATAAACCTTATGGTGTCGCCGGCATATACGGTTATACCATTTTCAGGAGTAGCATTATAAGTTACCCAGTTATCTTCCGTAGCGGTACCATTAACTCCCCAATAGAACTGATCGATGTAAAAATGGGTCTCTCTGTAATCGTCTATTCCCAAAGGAATAAACAGTGCCCACTGCATTGCACCCTTTTCTATCTTTTCAGTTGCACTTGGGATAGAATATCCTCTTTCATGACCAATATAATTATTTATGGCGCTTATTGAAGATCTTACACCCATTTCGTTATATTTTACGTAATTACCATCACCATCTTTATATCTGAAATAAGGCGCACCAAAAATAGCAGTCTCCTTAACATAGGTTGAAAGACCGAACCACTCTGCATATATACCAAGATCTTTATTAACTTGGAAAACTCCGTCTTTTACTATCGCCGGATCCCATGTTTTAACAAAAGGATACGGTGTTCTTGCTGAATAGCTGTCACTTATCACAAAGTTGGAGCTAAGTGACTTGGTCTGCTTCTTTTGGAATTTAGTATATAGTGTCTGAGTTACTTCTACCGTAAACTCATCAGAGTAATCATCTTCACTATATGTACGCGGACGTATCCAGTCTATAAGTGTCTTTCTTGTATTATCATCAGCACTTTCAGAATACTCGTCCACATTGAAAAGCAGATCTCTGTTAAGGGTATTATCATTAACTCCAAAGTACACAATATCAAAATTACTTTCGATATCAAGTACGCTTCCGTTAAACTCAGCACTTGTCATACCTGTTACCTTAGGACTTCCAAGGTAGTTTGGCAGAGTCCTGCTTATATACCAGAACCAGAAGTCTGAGTTCTTATATGTATCGCAAGGCTCTATCTCAAGTATATTGATATCTGTAGTAAAGTTGGCATAAGTAGAAGAGTTTTTAAGCAGATAATAGCTTATCTGAGCAGGTGTAAACGCATCTTCTCTTCCGTAATACTCTTTTACATCACTACCGCCATCATCAAGCAAAGATGAAAAAATAGGCGTAAGATATCCACCTGCCACAGAAGCAGGGTGTTCATCATTTCCGGTTAACGTTTTTTCGTATCCATATACAAAAAATCTGTTATAAAGAGAACTGTACCTGTTATCTCCTATCCTGAGAGTGGTATTTAAGGTAAAGCCTAAAGCTCCCAGTGTTCCGTTCTCATCAGATCTAAATTCATTGGAAATAATGGCATTAAACGGAACTAAAGTATACTCATTCCAATAGCTTACATCACTATAAGTCCATCCTGCCCCCGGTATTATGTTGCCGTTATCTTTATCAATCCTATGATCCTTATAGAAATACGCGTTATATAACGTAATAGGGTTTGCCTGAGTTGCAAGTAGGTAAAACTTATATATATTGTCTTTATATGAACGAACATTGCCGGCACTACCAAAGTTTCCACCATCACTGTATGGGATACCCATTACAATGTCTTCTCCGTTTGAAGGATCAGTGGTAATTCTGTTATAAATTGAATAATCAAATATCACCGGACATGGCTTATAACCTTCAGTACCTGCTATTTTCTTTAAAAGTTCAAGAGTCTGATTCCAAGTAAGATCTATAGCCCTTGAGTTTCCTGTAAAGTGATCGTTATTAAATGTATAAACATTATGCGTCTTGTCTACTCCATAATCTGAGTCAGATTTAGGGAAAAGGTCGCTTCTGTGGTATTTACCCCATACAACCCTAAGCTGATCGCTACAGCTTTCATTTATGACAATATAGTCTGCACGTTTAATAAGACTTTCACCGTTTCTTCTGCTTCCGGTTCCGCCATCACAAGTATACTTACCTTTAAGGTCTGCAGGAGTCACGGTAATAACCTTTACATCTTTTGAGGAAAGCTTATCTTCAACATTTCCTTTAAGAGTAGGTATGGTTATAGATGCACCCGTAGTACTTCCGCCGTAATTAACCTCAATATCATCAGGCATATTCTGAACAGAAGCCGTTACGCCCGAAGGTTTGTTGCCCTTAAATTTTATTGTTCTCTTTTCCGTGTTTTTTACCCACTTAGCGTAAAGTTCGATTACATTATCATCAAATGATCTTGTAACTCTGTCACCAATATTAAACCTGTTAACGCAGGAGCTTTCAAGATACCATCCGCCAAAGGAATAGCCATCTGTTCTTGAAGGCGTGGAAGGACCTGAATTAGCCACGCCAACCATGGCACCACTAGCATAATATATAGCAGAACCTGTGATAGTAGAAGGCATGTTTCTAAGACCGGTGTTTGTTTCTGTTCTACCCGGTCCCATATTTGCATTAAATACCACGTGGTATTTATCATCTTCCGTTATATCTCGCCATCCGGCATAAAGAGTGAAACTCTTAGTCACTTCTGCCGAATAGTTTACAGCATTAGAGATAGATGTAGGTGTAGCTGTATACCAGCCGGTAAATACCTTATCGACCCTCTTAGGCTCTTTATAAGGTTCTACAAGCTTACCGCCTTCGTATACATCCACATATTCAAATGGCATGTCAGTTACTTCATAGCCTTCGTCATCAGCAACATTCTTATCAAATGTTACTCTGTAAGAATTCTTTGAAGTACCATCACCATATGAAATACGCCAGCCTGCATAAAGAACTGCATTTTCCTTAAGTGACTCTTCTATAGTAGCAGGGTTGATACACTCAGGTTCTGTATACCAGCCTGTAAATATCAAAGAATCGTAATCATACCCGTTTGCAGGATCACCATTTACATATCCAAGACCAAGAGTCCATTTTTTAAATGGGTCCTGGTTCTTTTGTTCGCTAAGTGTTGCCTGCCAAACATTTTCAGGTCTAAAGCCCTTTATTACGGCCGGCATTGAAGCATCTGTATATGGAGCAAATTCCATCCACTCATCATGATACTGACTTTTTACTATAGAGTTATCGTTATACGAAAGTCCTTCAAAATTATAATCTCCAGGCTCACCTGCCTCAGCAGGAACCATCTTATAATAAAAGATAAGATCATAATTTCCGCCCGAAACAGGAGCAAGATACTTTTTGATTTTTTTCTCGCCTTTAACATCAATATATTGTTCTCCCTCGGAGGCCCCTCTAAAAGCACTTCTTGTTGTTATGTAATCAGATACACGTTTAGAACCAGTTTCAGTTACTTGTTTTATATCTCTAATAGACGGCTCATCTACAGGCTGAAAGTCATTTCCATAATAATCAACATAGGTGTTTTTCTTTTCATTGTTATTTCTTGGGGTAAATGGGTTAAAACCTGCTGCTTGAAATAATACAGGATTATAACGTCGAACATAGTATTTTTTTTCTGACTCGCTACTAGTCATGTCTTGATCAACAGTGTACTCTCCTGAGTTACTCCTCTTATAAGTGTAATAGTAATAATACACATAACCAATTCCTGCTATTCTTTTTGATTCAGAAGCATCCCACACATAATGATCACCACTAAAATACGGTCTTTCATCGTTAAAACCACCAATCCATAATTTGAAATATCTGTAAGTATGAGTTTCTCTCTCATACTTTAAATAATCTTCTAAATACTCCCCGTCATTTATTTTTCTAAAACTAAGCACTTTACTATCAGGATTACCGCTACTCAATTCCATATATCCGCCCGAATCGCTTAAGCTATTCACAAGTTCGTATTCATACTTATTATCTGTTTCGAGCCTATAGTGTTGCCCTCCCATATTTCCGGCCCTATCTTGCTGATATAAAAGAGTCCACTGAGCTTCCGAAGATCCCGGAGTCGTCTTTTCATAAAGATCATAGTCATCCACGTACTCCGATGCATTATCAGGAATAGTTATACCTGAAACAGAGGTCCTTGGAACAACTTCAAAAAACTTAACATCCGAGTACTTGTTTTCTGTTTCATCAAGGTACGCTGTTGTAACGCTTCCCCCCAAGGAATTAACAAGTGCCGTCTTAACAGATAGGTTGTCCATCTTATCCTCGGTTTGCTTTTCAATAATATAGTCAAAATGACCACTTCCCGGAGCCACTTCTACTATACCAATATTAGAAAGCTCAAGGTTATACTTACCTGAGCCATCATTAACCTTTACATATGTTCCGTACTGGTTTTCCTTGTTAGGCAGCAATGTAGTAAACTCAATATTACTGCTATCGTGAGTTCTATCATACTCCTCTTTATAAGCATCCTTTAAAGTACCAAATTCCTTAATGGTAGTTGAAGATAATTCCTGTGTAGTTTTAAGAACCTCTTCGAGAACTGACTCCTCCTCACTGCTCTCAACAGCGTCCATATCCACCGGTTCCTGGCCCTTTACCAGATACCCAAACTGCGCCATACTTTCATCCGGCACGATCTCAAGTACCATAAAGTCATCATCTTTTACATAGAACTTACCTGTATCAGGGTCAAGAAGCTTATCTTCTGCTTTTACGTGCAGTGAGGCAATAAATGAGACCAGACCTGTACCGCCGATTACGCCTAGAACAAGGCATACGGTAAGAACCATAGCCCATACCCTGTTATGCTTTTTGTTTTTAAATACTTTACTCATAACTTATATGCCTCCTTTCGCGTTTCTACCCTTTACATCAATGCTTGTTTTATACTGCCTTCCCGCGTACTCAAACTCAAGGTTTACGTTTGAGTAGGTTATGGCCGCTCCGCTCGGGAGCTTGGCGTATTCCATGCCGGTTACATATTCTGCAAGAAGTGCGTATTTATCTTTCATAAGACTGTCGCCGCCATCAGCCATATCTTTAAGAACCGTTATGGCAGAAGCACTTGTTGCCTCAACAGCCGCAGCCGAGACAGTCCTGTATCTTAGCTTCTTTTGCCCTATATCGTAAAGAACCACATTTACCTTATCTCCGTTCTTTGCAGCAAGAACCTTAACGCCGTCTGCGCCTGTTCCGCCCACAACACTTGCGTCAAGCGCCGCATCCGCACCGTAAAATGTTACGTCTTCAGCCTCAAGCAGCATATCGTAAATAAAGCCTGTTGCCGCCTGTGCCTCGGTCTGAAGTGAGCTTTCAGTACTAATAAGCTCATAGTTACTGCGAGACGTAGAAATAAACACCACGATCATACTGCTTATAACGCCCATTAAAAGCACCGTAACAATAAGTTCCACAAGGCTTAAACCCTTATTGTCGCTATTAAATTGTCTTAAGCCTTTTCTAAACAACTTCAAATCAAAACTCCTTTAGTTTACTCATCTTCGCCCTTGTAAATGTAGCTTCTTCCCGTTGCCGGAACGATGATAACGTTATTTGTAAGGTTTCCTGTAACCCTTATATCAACATACTTTATGCCGTAATACATGTTGCCGTCGGCATCTATCCAGCCGCCATCAGAAAGTTCTCCGCGCTTTTTTCCAAACTCGAAAATGAGACCCGAGTGGTCACTTCCAGCCGCCAGCGTATCAAAGGCGTCTTCTGCCGTGCCCTTTTGCCCTGCCTTAATGGTAACCTGCTTGTTTCCTATCTCCTTTGTCGCAAGCACTGTAACAGCGCCGCCCTCTTCCTTACATACATCCGACAAAATGTTGTCTCCGGCA
>JAEEGF010834966.1_pt1 | contig 11143 bp, 9 predicted proteins | sample 9134171 | NCBI WGS metagenome assembly JAEEGF01 (sample SAMN16246542, study PRJNA631951) | gut metagenome | biome: gut microbiome; feature: rumen; material: AP-attached | host: Bos | place: Iran: Karaj | collected 2018-10
GTACGCTTCCGGCGAGAAATGCCAGTCAGGATCTTTGCCGGCGGCGAGCCCCCGGTCCATCCAGGCTTTCTGCGCCGGATTGTGGAAGCTGATGCCGCTGTTGCGGAAGTTGTCGAAGCAGGGGATGGCGAATTCCGCCGCGACCCGGATCATGGCGTCCACGTAATCGATATCGTGCAGGCCGAGCGCGTTGGGCTTCGGCCGCCGGTTATAGTTGGTCAGGAACAGGATCCGGGCCTTCGGATACATGTCGATCAGCCCCGCGGCGAGCAGGCGGAGCGCGCCGATGAACGTGTTTTCATCCGCCGCGTCGATCCCGCCCAGCGGCACGCTCTGATTCTTGTCGTTGGCGCCGCCTAAAAGGACCACGTAATCCGCCTGCGGATGCATGGCCTTGTATCTCCGGACCATGGGCTCCGAACGGCCTTCCACGTAGGCGATGGAGTTCCCCGGGATGCCGTAGTTATAGACGGTCATCTGCTCGCTTTTGCCTAAGAGCGCCGGCCATGCCGTTTCGGCCGGACAGACCAGCGAGTCGCCGAGCACCACCAAGGTCTTTCCTGTCAGTATACTCATCCGTGTCACACTTTCTTCCGTATATATGATTGCGAACTGTTCCTATTCCTGCTTCTGTTCCTGCTTCCGGAAGCTGCCCGGCGTCACCCCGAAGCGCTTTCGGAACGCCGCGATAAAATGGCTCTCGCCGGAAAACCCGGTTTCATTGGCAATATCGGACAGACTTTTTCCTTCCTTCAGGAATTCCGCCGCCCGGCGGAAACGCAGCTCGGTCAGATACTGCTTGACCGTCATCCCCGTGATGTGGGTGAAATCCCGTTTCAGCTTGCCGCTGCTGACGTGGAACTCCCTGGCGATGTCCTCCAGCGTGTTCTTCTCCGCGTAATGGTCTGCGAGGTAGTGGACCAGGGCGAAGAGATAGCGCTCGCGGGGATAGTGGAAGGTCATGTGCCGGACGGAAGAGAGGCTGTCGGTCCGCAGCAGGGCCGCCCGCAGCAGACAGTTTCGCTCCTCCCCTTCCGATTCGTCCATCAGATCGTAATACTCCTTGAGAAGACGGATGTCCTCCGCACCGCATTCCATGAAGGCCAGGTCCCACTGCTTCTGGAACAGCGGGATCTTCCGGATGGCGGGATCCATGCGGAAAAAGACCACGCAGCAGCGGCACACGCCTTCCTCCGCGACGGACACGATCTCGTGGAAGGAACCGCTCCGGTGCAGGATAACGGCGGGGCCGCTTACCGTAAAGCGGAAGCCGTTGCTTTCCAGCTGAAAACGGCAGCCGGACAGAACGAGAAGCAGCTCCTCGTGGTCGTGGCTGTGAACGCTGGACGCCGTATATCCGGGAAAACGCTCCTCCGTATAAAGAGAAACGACCCCTTCCTTCGGCAGGTAGTTGACCGGTAAATTTTCCATGTGATCTCCTTAAGCCCATCATACAGTCGGAAAGGGAGCCTGTCAACGACTTTGCCTGAAATTGATATAAAACACATATTCTTTGGCGGTTTTTAATATACTTTTGTCCGCTTTTTGACTATGCTGATGAAAACGGACAGTACGAAAAGGTCGTTGAATAAGAAAGGGGCAGACATGAAAAAACTGAAGGTGGGAATCGTCGGCGCGAGCCGCGGAGGCGCCTATCTGAAGAACTATGCGAACAGTGACCGCACGGAGATCAGCGCCGTCTGTGATCTGGACCAGTCCAAATGCGAGCAGGTCGCGAAGGACCTGTCGCTGATGGACCGCCAGATCTTTACGGATTACGGTCAGTTCCTTGGCGCCGACACGGACATCGTGGTGATCGGAACGCCGATCCCGTTCCACGCGGAGCAGGCCGTGCAGGCCCTGGAAGCCGGAAAGCACGTCTTAAGCGAGGTCACGATGGCCAACACCATCGAGGGCTGCAAACAGGTCTACGAGGCCGCGCAGCGGGCCAAAGGGAAATACATGATGGCCGAAAACTACATCTATTTCGGCTTCATCCGCGAATGGAAGAAGTATATCGAGGAAGGCCGCATTGGGCGCATCCACTACGCGGAAGCGGAGTACATCCACGACATCCGCAAGCTCCTGTTCGACAAGGAGTCCGGCGAGACCTTCTGGCGTACCTACCGTCCGCCGATCCATTACTGCACGCATTGCCTCGGGCCGCTCATGTACCTGATCGGTGACGATACCATCGTTAAGGCGACGGCCGCCGGCAACAAGAACACCATCGTGCCGGATCTGTGGCCTTCGACCATCGACATGCAGGTCGCCCTGTTTGAAACGAAGCAGGGGCGCGGCATCAAGATCTGCCGCTCGCAGGTCACGCCCCGTCCGGAACCGCATACGGTCTATTACAGCGTCTACGGGACGAAGGGCTTCCTGGAGAATACCCGGCACGGCAAGGACGTCGTCGGCAACCGCTACTTTGAAGGGATCGACAAGCAGACGGTGCCTTTCAACTGCTATGAGAACGAGATCGAGGCGCCGGATTTCGCGAAAAACAGCCACGGCACCAGCGATTATTACATCGCGCAGGACTTCCTGGACTGCATCGAGTTTGACCGGGAGCCTTTCCTGAACGCCCGGAGAGCCTTTGAACTGACGCTGCCGGGACTCATCGCGCAGGAAGCGGCGGTGCAGGGCAACGTGTGGCTGGACGTGCCGCAGCTGGACTAAAAGGAGGAACGGAAGATGAAGAAGATCAGAATCGGTGTGGTCGGTGTGAGCCGCGGAAGCACCTACGTCAAAGTTTTTCACAGAAACGAACGTTCCGAGATCACGGCCATCTGCGACCCGAACGACATCAACCGCGAGGGTGCGCAGCGGGAGATCGGCCTTGAGGACAGCCAGTGCTATACCGACTTCGATGAATTCCTGAAGGCCGATATCGACGCCGTGGCCATTGTGACCCCGATTCCCTTCCACGAAGAGCAGGTCGTCAAAGCGCTGGAAGCCGGCAAGGACGTCTTCAGCGAAGTGACCATGGCCAATACCATCGAGGGCTGCAAACGCATCGTGGAGACCGTAAAGCGCACCGGCCGGAAATACATGATGGCCGAAAACTACATCTATCTGGATTTTATCCAGCAGTGGAAGAAGTTCGTGGACGACGGACGCATCGGCCGGATCCACTATGCGGAAGCCGAGTACGTGCACGATATCCGGGACCGCCTCTTTGACTGCGGGACCCGCAAGAACGAATCCTTCTGGCGCACCTACCGTCCGCCGATCCACTACTGCTCGCACTGCCTCGGACCGCTGATGTTCCTGATCGGCCCGGACGATTACGTGGTGAAGGCGACCGGCTGGGGCAACAAGAACACCATCGTGCCGGATCTGTGGCCCTCCACGATCGACATGCAGGTCGCGCTCTTTGAGACGAAGCAGGGCCGGATCATCAAGATCCTGCGCAGCCAGGTCACGCCCCGGACGCCGCACATCGTGACGTACAACATCTACGGCACCGGCGGCTCCCTGGAGACCGGCCGCACGCCGGGCTACGATACGGTCGGCATGCGCTACTTTGAGAAGACCGACAAGGAAATGGTCCCGATGAACTGCAACGGCACCAAGCTGGACGCCCCGATCGACATCAAGTTCGGCGGGCACGGCACCAGCGACTACACCGGCGCGCAGGCCTTCCTGGACTATATCGAATTCGGGAAGGAACCGTTTACGACGGCGAAAAAGGCGGCCGAGCTGACGCTGCCGGGTATCATCGCCCACGAAGCCGCCGTTCAGGGCCACGTCTGGCTGGACGTGCCGCACTTCGAATAAGGATCAGAGCCCAAAACAGGGCCGGAAGGGACGGTTCCTTCCGGCCTTTTTTCTTTGGCCGTCTGGCGCGGAAAGAAATGAGGCCGCTTTCCGGGCCTCTTGGGGCGGAAAATATGCTATACTGTACCGGTAAAGACAAAACAGGGTGCCGGGCAGCCGGAGCCAAACGGCAGAACCTGGATCAGAGGATGAAAGAATGGACAGAGTATTTTACAACGGCAGGATCCTGACCATGCGCTTCAAAAGCGCGGCCGAAGAGGACCAGCACAGGCCGGAGGCGGTGCTGGTCCGTGACGGCGTGATCGCCGCGCTCGGAAGCCTCGATGAGATCCGGAAAGCGGCCGGACTGGATGCGGAATTCCTTGATCTTGACGGGAAATGCCTGATGCCGGGCTTTATCGACCCGCACAGCCACTTCATCATGAACGGGCAGACGTCGGTGTGGGCGGATCTTTCGGACTGCAATTCGTTTGCGGAGATCATTGATGTCCTGAAAGATTTCCGAAAACAGGCCGGCGATTCGGAAGCCGTTATCGGCTTCGGCTATGACCACAACTTCCTGAAAGAAGGACGGCATCCGGACAAGCGGGTTTTGGATCAGGTCAGTACGGAAATCCCGGTATTCGTGATCCATGTTTCCGTACATTTTGCCTGCGGAAACAGCGCGGTGCTGAAGCTGGCCGGAATAGACGGGAACACGCCGGACCCCGAAGGCGGCCGCTACGGAAGGCTGGCGGGCAGCCGGGAGCCGGACGGCTACCTGGAAGAGACTGCGATGAATCCTGTATTCGAGCGCTTTTCCCGAACCTCAGCTGATCTTACGCCGGAACAGATCGCAAAAATGCAGGAGACGTATCTCCGTTTCGGAGTCACGACGGCGCAGGACGGCGCGACGTCTGTGGAAGAAATGGCGGCGCTGCATCGGCTTGTGCAGGCAGATGCGCTGAAGATGGACGTCGTGGCTTATCCGATGATGTCGGATCACGGGGAGGAAACGCTGCGCCGGTATCGGACCTATGCGGACGGGTACCGGAATCACGTAAAGATCGGCGGGTATAAGCTGATCCTGGACGGGTCGCCGCAGGGACGATCTGCCTGGATGTCAGAACCCTATCTGGGCGGGGCCCCGGATTACTGCGCGTATCCGTGGATGACGGACGAGCAGGTCGAACGCTTTCTGGAAACTGCGCTGCGGGAGAAGCGGCAGGTGCTGGCGCACTGCAACGGGGACGCCGCCTCGGAGCAGTTCATCACCGCTTATGAAAAAACCGTGGCAAAAAGCGGGATCAAGGAGGATCTGCGTCCGGTGATGATCCACTGCCAGACGGTCCGGAACGACCAGCTGGACCGGATGAAGAAACTGAACATGATCGCCTCTATCTTTGTGGGACACGTCTGGTACTGGGGCGATATCCATCTGATGAACTTCGGCCCGGTGCGCGGAAACCGCATCAGCCCTGTCAGGGATGCGCTAAAACGAGGCCTGCACGTCAATTTCCATCAGGATACGCCGGTCACCCGGCCGGACGTGATGCATTCGGTCTGGTGCGCCGTGAACCGTATCAGCCGGCGCGGGAGAGTGATCGGAGAAGAGCAGAAGATCAGCGTGTACGAGGCGCTGCGCGCCGTGACGGCGGAAGGCGCCTACGAATACTTTGAAGAAGACAGCAAAGGGACGATCGACGTCGGTAAACGGGCGGACCTTGTGGTCCTGGAACGTTCACCTCTTGACGCGCCGCCTGCGGAGATCAGGAACATAAAGGTCGTTCAAACGATCAAGGACGGCGAGACGGTTTATGAAAGATCTTAAGCCGCCGGAAACAAGGCCGGAAGGGACGGTTCTTTCCGGCCCTATATTTTTCGGCTATACCGCTATAGAAAAATAATAGAACGGAAAACGGCAAAAAGCTGTCAGTTTTTGTCTCCGAAAAACGTTTATATAATAGAGAGGGAAGCGTATCTCTTTTCTTTTCTCCTAAACTTACGCTTTCCTCTCTTTGCATAGGCTACAGTAATATGGTTTTAGAAAGACTTGACAAAAATAGAAATGTGATTTATTAAATAAGAATTAGATGAGGAGAAAGAAGAATATGAATAAGAGAATGGTATTGTTCTTTGTAATGGTAATGCTTTTTGTTCCCACACTCTCGTGTCCTTGTGTTTCAGCAAAAGATTACTCGGCGTTAATCCAACGAGAAAACTATAACGATAATTTATATATTGATGAAGATATAGCTCTTACCATTGGCATTATTTTTGTTGCAAATACAATCAATGAATATGCCTGGAGTGAATCTACTCAAATTGATTTTATTCGACCGCTCTATGATTGTGATGATTCTATTAGTCATTATTATATTGGCTTGCAGACAGAAAATAATACATCCTATGTCATTGTCTCAACAAATATGGAGAACTTTTTGATCACAGAGTTTTCTGATTGTGGGCAACTTAGTGTTAGACATCAATCAGCCTCTGCAGATTCCACCTTAATAAAAGATATTTCAGAAGGATCAAAAATATATTATAATTCTTTTTTGTGTTCGGATATACCAATCCAAAACAAAAAAGACGTGACTAAAAATATAGAGAGTGATACCGCGAAGACTAATAAAATGATGTCAGAGAACCTGGTTTATATAATACGGAGAGATGGTATAAGTCTGAGAGATAGATGCGGTCATGGTTTCTTAACGGATCCAATTATATAAATAATAAGTGCATTTAATGGTTGTACAATCAATTATAGCGTTGGGCATGATGCAATCGGATACTCTTCCATACCGGTATACATCATCAGTAATTATGGTCTGTGGAATGGATGCGTAGTATGTGCTACTGCTGCAGTTATAAAGTTTTATATGCCATCTATGACTTACGATAGCATTGTTAACACTTGCAAATCAGTGGCACAACTTCAAGGTTATGCAGATCCAAGCAGCGGAACATGGAATTATTATATATCAATTATTGATACTGCACTTTATGTAAGGGCGTGTTGCATGGCTGTTGGTTTGAATAAAACTGTAAGCAATTCTATATTACTCTCTACAGTACAAACGGAAACACAGAATGATCGACCGTGTTTGCTCAATCTGGGATATTATAATTCCGTGAATGTAGATCATACTGTAACTGCGATTGGATGGCGAACGTATAATATTATTGAAAACGACGGCTTTATTTCTAACGCAACTTTTTATAAGGTCATTGATGGTGATTGTAATACATATAGGTACTTATATTCGGCGGATATTACTGGGTTCTTCGTGACAAAAGTATCATAAAAATGAAAAACAGGCTTTCCAGATTCAAAGTAATTATCAGAGCGGTCTTGTTGGGGGCCGTTATTGCTTTTGTTGCCTATCTCATTATTTTATATATTTTCAGCCGTCCGCCCCAGCCGCAGGAGCCTTTGATGAATATTGACGGGATGTCACGTGCGGCCTACCGGCTCAATGAAAAGGAAAACGGGTACTATACGATTATAACGACGAGCCGAGAAGTCTATTATGAGAGTTATCATTCGGTTGCCGCAGAAAAATTGCAAATAGACAAAGTGGTAGCCTTTGATCACGGCGACGGGATTCACTGGAGATATTACGCATCCTTTAATGGCTTTCCACCGGAAGAATGGCTGATCGAAGCGGGAAATGTTGATCTTTTGAACGGAGATCTGACGGATGTCAGTGTGACGATTCTGAAATCCGTGGAGATACTCGAGATCCCGCAGGAAATACTGGACCTGATTCCCTGAAAGGAAATCCAAGGCCTGTCGTGGTTTTCTGCTTATGATCGCTTATCCCTCCCGCCGCAGCGTAAACAGGATATCCCGCACCGTATCGTCGTAGCCGATAAACAGTTTCTGCGCGCGGCCTTCCTCCAGCGGATGCGCTTCGAAGCGCACGGGCACGCGCATGGTCAGTACGTCCGCCAGCACGTTTTCCATCACGTAAACGTCCCCGCCGAAATGAAGAAGAGGAAGTTCCTGATCGCGGTAATGCAGCAGGAGCTTTTCCTTTTCCTGCCGCACCGTGACAGTTCCGTACCCTTTGTTTTCATAGATGCCGATCAGCTGTTCAGGTGCCAGCGTGGCGTGCGTGCCTTTCAGGGCCGGATCCAGCCTTTTTGCCGCGATATCCAGCTCACACTCGTGATAGTAACGGTCCGGCGCCTTATCGCCTTCCTTCGGAAAGTAAGGTTCATCCGACGCTTCGATCCCTAAGAAGCGGTCCATCAGGCTGTAGAAGAGGCCCTGGAAGAAATGATCCGGCGGGCAGTGCAGGTTGACCAACGCCACGAAGCCTTTTTTCTGCGCCGGCAGATACGCCATCAGCGAGCTGTAGCCTTCGATCTTGCCGCCGTGCCGCTGGAATTCCTGCCCGCGGTATACGCCCTTCTGCCAGCCGAGACAGTAGCCGAGGGAGCGGTAGTCCGGATGCGGGATGCGGGGCAGCGTCGGATAGGAGGCGCCGGGCGTATGGATCCGGCGGAAGTTTTCCTCGCTGATAAGGCGCCGCCCGTCCGGCAGAATGCCGCCAAAGGCATGGCATTTCACCCAGCGGACCAGATCCTTCAGCGTGCTCGTCACCGAGGCGGCGGGACCGGCCTGATCCACGTTCCAGTACGGGACCGGGACGACGTCTCCATTCTTATAATAATGCGGTTCGGCGTGATTCGCATCCGCGACCAGGACCTTCCCGCTGCCGTCCGAGCGGCTCATGCCGAGCGGCGTGAAAATGTATTCCTTCAGCAGCTCGCTCCAGCTTTTCCCCGTGACAGCTTCCTCCACGCAGCCTGCCATCGCGTACATGACGTTGCTGTAGAGCGCCCGAGGAGAACCGTAGGCATCTGCCGGCTCGATATAGCGGATCCGCCTTGCCATCTCTTCCCGGGAATACGGCGCGGGCCAGATCACGTCGTGCGCGCCGAAGCCGGTCCGGTGGCAGAGCATGTCTTTTAAGGACATCTTTTCCGTGGCGGCCGCGTCCCACATCTGAAGGTCCGGCACGTAAGAGGAAACCGGCGCATCAAGATCCACCAGTCCCCGGTCCGCCAAAATGCCGGCCAGCGCCGAGGTAAAGGACTTGGAGCAGGAGGCGATGGTGAACATCGTATCTTCGTTAAAAGGCGCGCTTTCGCCGAGCTTCCTCACGCCCGTGCAGAAATATTCATCTTCGATGCCTTCCCCAAAAGCCGCGACGGCGGCGCCCGGGAAGCGCCAGTAGGCGGCCTCCGTTATGATGCGTTCCGGATCCAAATATCGATATGTCATCGCTTTTTCCTTCCGTTTTTCTTCTGTATGATGCTTTCTTACAAATTATTATAATACAGATCCCGACATTTTTCATACCGGATCCAGCCGTAGAAATGGAAATTTACGGCTTATACGAGAAAAATTTGACAAATAGATGAAAATATGGTATCTAATCTAACGATATTAAGTGAGGAGGGACGCCATGAAACGAGAAATTGTAAAAAAAAGAATCCTTGGAGTTGCTTTGGCATTGATTGTTGTACTTGTTCCAAATACTATGGTGTTTGCTTCATCGGAGGCTGAGGCTTCAGAGAATAGCTTTATTGCTTCACTTCAACAAAAAGTTGAAGATGTCTTAAGCACAATCGAGCTCCAGAAAAATGATTTTGGGCTGAGTGATATTGATTTTGATGGAATTTCGTTGGGAAATGAAATTCCTTCATATGCATATACAAAAAACGGGTTGATCCCAATTAGTGATATACATTATTTCCCTTTGATAAGCAGTGGTGAATGGATTGCTACGGCAGTCGTTTTCTACAACGATTATGAAGAGATGATCGTCGAGATATCCGCTCAATATGCTAAAGAGTATTCAATAATAAAGGAATGTGAGACGACTCAGTCTGCGAGAGAAGCCGCACTTGTCTTTGGAAACACAACGGCATACCTGTTTACAGAGAATAGATATGTTTGCGTAGGAAACTTCCCGGAAAATGAGGAAAGGGAGTCTATTGAATCGCATCTTGATTTGATTAATCCGAAAACAGTTCCTGTTACAGCTTATGTTCCATTAAGCGTCACACACATCGCGCTTTCTCGTGATACTGATTTTGTATCATTAAGTATTTCTTCAATTCAACAACCCACTATTTATACATGTTGGGCGGCATGTATGGCCATGATATTAAATTATCGGGGAACATATGCTACGGTGAATTCAGTCCTTTCAACAACCGGAATGACTTCGACTTCAGTAGTTACCATCCAGCAGGCCAGGGCTTGGATAACATATTATTACGGTTACCCTTGTGGTATCTATGGACAATCATATGGGACGTATTATAGCTTGACATTGAGCAATTTAATGGTAGAGTTATATAATTACGCCAGCCCATTACTTGCCAGGTTTATACTTCCAAATACTACTAATACCGGGCACGCTGTTGTGGTTAAAGGGTATAGTAATTTTAATAATTTTCCGACCATGATTTATATTGATCCAATTGACGGTTATATTAAATCCTCAACCGTTCCCAGTAACGGAGCAGTAACAATTCCTTTTGATGGCAGTACTTACGTACTGGCTAAAGCCTTTGCCGTTTATGGGAATACCAACTGAAGCCATGATAAAAACAAAACTCCAATCAGTTCTGAAGAATCTTGCCGCGATCCTGATCCTTTTTATCGTGGTTACTTTCGTCGTGTTCCTGTTCAGACACCTGCGGCCCACAGGCGGGATGCTGTATGCCGGGGATTTTCGGAACGGCTTTGAACTGTACGTAGAGGAGGCCTGTACTTTCTCAAGCGTCGGGGAGAACCAGCCAAAGCGGGAGTCTCCCCATTCCATGTGGCGGGTTTCCGATGAGAAGCTTAAGGAAACTGTTTACGATATCTGTCGGAAGATAGAGACATACTGCGAATATGACGATGCCATACACTCGTTTTTCGGAAATCCGGATTGGGAATATTACCCGCGGATCTATCTGATTACGGACTCGGTCTGTTACCGGATCGAAATCGTTAACTGGAACAATTATCCGAACGGGACCGTGCCGGATCTCGAAAAGATGTACGGGAAACCGCTGCTGCGCGTTTATCGGATCGATCTGTCCCTGAAGCCGGAATCGGATTCCCTTTATGATTTCGTGAAGAACTATTTCGGCCCCGATACGATGAACCGGGAAAACAAATGGGGCTGGTATTCGACTCTTTCGCAAAAAGGTCAGGATCAGCTGCTGAAGCTGGTTCAAAGTGTCGGCGCGGGGAATGCGGAGAACGTTTTTCTCTTTGAATAAAGCCCTGATCCCGCGAAAAAGTTTGAAAAAACAGGCCGAAAAACTTCAAAACAGTGTTGACAGACCGGAGCGCTTCTGCTATAGTAGC
>JAEEGF010347600.1_pt1 | contig 11142 bp, 5 predicted proteins | sample 9134171 | NCBI WGS metagenome assembly JAEEGF01 (sample SAMN16246542, study PRJNA631951) | gut metagenome | biome: gut microbiome; feature: rumen; material: AP-attached | host: Bos | place: Iran: Karaj | collected 2018-10
GGGGATCCTTCCAGGCGAGGTCGGCGTCGAGCTTCTGGTGGCGGGCCGCCGCCTTGAGGAACTCGATCTTCGCCTTGTCGGCGCGCTCGCCGGCGAGGCGCGCAAGCTCGTCCCAGCTCCATCCGCCCGCCGGCCTGGCGGGAACGGACTGGGCGGACGACGCGGGCGCCTCTGCCGGAGCCTCGGCCCGGATCGCTGCGGCAAGCGCAACCACGCACGCAAGCGCGGCTATGCGCAGCGCCATCACGAGCCGACCTCCTTTGCAGGCTGGTTAGTGGAGCTGAAGATGTGCGCTAGACGCTCCACGAAACCCTCGCCGCCGGCCTTGCCGGAGATCAGCACAGACTCGCCGGGGATAAACGCCGCCGCGTCGCCGGAAAGGCGGATGCGCACCTTGCGCCCGCGCACCGGCACGCGGGGCGCAGGATTCATCGGGTCGAAGAAGTCGAGCACTTCAGGGTCGATCGTCTCCACGCGCCCGGTGACCACAAGGCTCTGCGCGCCGAGGCCGGGAAGCACCGCGCGGCTTATGAGAAGTTCGTCGCCCGCGTGGACGTCGTCGAGATGGTCCGCAGGCAGCATGCCCGTGACGAAGCGAGCATCAGGCGCGGAAGCGAGGCGCACGATGGCCTCGCCCGCCGGCACGATGTCGCCCGCGCGGCGGAACACCTGAGAGACGACGCCGTCTGAGAGCGCGCGCAGCACCGACGAATCGACGCGGTGGATATCCTCGTAGCGCTTGAGCGCCGCGCGGAGAGTCGCGTTTGTGGAGGACGCCGCGCGCGCCTCGAACGCGGCAATCTCCTGTTCAAGCTCCTTCAGGCCGTCCTGCGCCTCGTGAAGGCGCTCCTCCAGGGCCTTCAGCAGCGGCTCGTAGCCGCCCACCGTGCCCCTGAGCGCGTCGGCCTTCGGCCTGAGCGACGTAAGCTCCAGCTCGCTCACCAGCTTTTTCTCGACGAGCGGCTTGAGCCGCGCAATCTCAGCGTCAAGCGCCGTAAGCTCCGCCTGCTCGCGCAGGCGCTCCATCCGCCGCTCCTCAAGCGCCACGGACGCCTCGCGCACCGTCTGCCTGCCTCTTCTCGCCGCCTCGCGCAGATTCTCGCGAAGCTTCTCCTCGCTCTGCTCGCATTCGCGTATCTTCACCTCGTTCAGCGCCTGCTCGGCAAGAAGCGTCGCCGGATCGAAGCGCACCAGCACATCGCCCGCCTTCACGCGCTGCCCCGGCTCCACCTCGATCGAGACGATGCGCGCCGCCTCCACCGGCCCCACGTTCTCCGCGCCGGAATCAACGATCCCGCGGAAGCGCACTTCGCTCTCGCGCCCGAAAAGCCACATCAGCACGGCAGCCGCCGCCACGATCACCGCAGCGCCGCACACTACGCGCACGAAAGCGCGCAGACGCTGGCGCATTGGCCTTCCAAGACGTGGACGTCTATACGACTTCTCCATTACACGCACCTCACAGTTCAACAGTGCTTCTCTGCAGAAGCAGCACCGGCGAGGCGAAGCACCCCGCGCTCTTAAGCGCCGCCACCAGGTCCTTGCGGTAGGACGGGTCTAGCAGCCTCACCTGATACGAGAACTCAGCCTCCTCCCCCTGCACGGCGTCGCACACGCCAAGCACGCAGAAGGAGCTGCAGTACTTCACGAGAATGGACTCCAGCTCGGCCTCGGCGTCCTTGTCGCCCACCTTCATCGAGAAGCGCAGCATTCCCTCGTAGTCGCGCCTGCTCGCGAACGGCAGCACATGCAGCAGGAAGGCCGTGGCCGCGAAGAAGAGGCTGCCCGACACCGCCACCATATACGCCCCGGCCCCGCAGGCGATCCCCGCCCCGAGGCACGCGAAGAGGAACACCGCGTCGCGCGGATCGCGTATCGGCGTGCGGAACCGGATGATGGTGAGCGTGCCGAGGATGCCGAGGCCGCGCGCCAGGTTGCTGCCCACCGCCATGATCAGCATGCACGTCACGATGGAGCCCAGCACCATCGAGTGGATGAAGGTGCGCGAATACGTGAAGCCTCGGAACGTGAACTGGTACACCACGGCGCATAGCAGGGCCAGCAGCAGCGCAAGCCCCATCGACGCCACGATGATCGTTGGCGAGAACGCGGTGGAGCCGCCGCCTAGAAACTGGGCAAGATATTCGTTTGCGGTGTTCACTTCAAATGCATCCTTTCGCTAGATGGCCGAAAGCATCGCCTGCTGGGCGAAGTTTGTGCCGGGATAGCCGCCGAAGGCCCCTTCCCGCCAGATGGCCGTTGAATATTTGCAGTTGCCGCTGCGGCACAGGTTGAAGCGCTTCACGAGCTCCAGCACCCACGAGGGCACGGTGTTGTACGTCTTCACCTCTAGCACCACGCCTGAATACGGAAGGCCGAAACCCTGCGCGGTGCAGGAGTCCATGCCGCGCCACACGCCGCTTCGGCCGAAGTCGGTCCATGAGTCTGTGCGCTGGTACTGGAGCTTCCTGTCGAACGTTATGCGCACATAGTCGTCCACCACGCCGATGTACGACTCGCGCGTGTACCGAACGAGCGTCTCGGGGCGCGCGCCAGTCTCCCACACCACGCGGCGGAACTTGAGGAAGTCGATCTCCTGCTTCTTGTTCTTGAAGATCGGCGGAATCCGCGAGCCGAAGATCAGCGCCTCGTTCCACGCGTTGAAAGGCACGCACGCGCGCGCCTTCACTATGGTGCGCTGGAACTTCGCCTTGATCTCGGCGAATATGGGGGCGCTGCCGATCTCGCCGTACGTGCGAACGCGCATCTTGAAGCGCGCGTCCATCTCGTCCTCCTTCGCGTAGTGGAGCGCGTATGACGGCGTCTCCAGCTGGAGGGTGGTGATGATGTATTCTGGAGGATCGCCGCGCGTATGGGGATCCGGCTCGCAGAACGGACGCACGTACTCGCGTATTTCCGCGACGAGAGAGCGCGGAATGATGTACTTCGACTCGTACCGGTTGACTATGTCGGCCGCTGCAGCCATCAGTCGCTCACCCTCACTTTGTAGAATGCATGGTCTGCGGTGCGCGCGCACTGCAGGCGCTCGGCGGACCCTGTGCCGGTCATCGGATCGCCCAGCTCCGTCCATTCGTCGTCGGCAGAGAGGCCGCTCGCCGAGACCAGCCTGTACACGAGCCCGGAGAGCGTGCGCACGCCCACATACACCGTGTCTCCCACCACGGCAATCGTGGCGACTCCGTCAGTTTCAAGATTGGAATACTCCGGCGCCGCATTGTCGTTGAGCTGCAGCGTGAACACCTTCGACTTTCCCGGCGACGGAGAGACGTCGTAGTGCGCAGGCACCTCCAGCACGTCGCCCTCCCTGGTGGTGATCGTGCGGCCGTTCGCCGTGGCCTTCTTCTCGAACACGATAGGCGTGCGGCTGTTGGCGTCGGCATACGCCTCGGCCACCGTCTTAGGCTCAGGCACGGAGGCAGTACGGCCCGGCACGCTGACGAGAAGGTTGAAGCTGCTTCCCGCAGGGAAGTCGGGCAGCCTGGTCTTGATGGTGAACGGAACGTCGTTCGTCGCGCCATCGAGCACGAGATACTTCGCGGAAAAGTCGTCGGCCGAGACCGTGCCGTAGTAGGTGGGCTGTGTGAACGTGACCTTACCGACCTCGCTCGAACCAGAATCGCCCAGCTTTATCGCATCAACGCCGTCGGTCGCCACGATTGTGCCGCCGGAGATCGTGAGACGGCTGCCCTTGTTCACGTCTAGCCCGTGCGCCTCCCTGGCGGTGGACCATGCGCGTATCGATCCGCCGGAGATGGTCATGTTGTTGTTCGCGTCTATCACGTCGTCGTAGATGGAGACTCCGCGTATCTTGCCGCCGTGGATGTTTATGTTGCCGTTCGCGTGGATGCAGTCGTTCCCCGACACAAGATCAAAATCGCCGTCGTATATCGTCACAAAAGTGCCGGTCTCCGAGTCAGTGGTGAACACTTCGCTGTCGACAAGCGGCAGATCGGCTTCGAAGTCGCCGCCGTTCACGACGATGGAGAAGTCGGCCTTTACCGCGCTGATTGCCGTGGGGTAGTAGGCAGACGTCATCTTCGACGTGATGTTCGTGGTGAAGTTGTAGGTGCCGCTGTCGAAGACTATCGAGCCGCCGTTCACGAAACGTCCCTGAGGCCCCTCGAACTCCGCGGAGACTTCGCAGTTGCTGAACGTGGCGGTGCAGGACTTCTTGAGGTCTATCGCCCGGCTCTTGGTGCCGGATATCTCGGCGGAGAACTTGCCGCCCGACAAGGTGAACGAGGTGCCGGCCGTGTCGAGATGCACGCCGGAGAACTCGTTCGTGCAGTTCTTCTTGTTCATGTCCACCTTCACCTTGCCGCCGGTCTGCAGGTAGTTGCCCTTCACGAATATGCAGGACGTGTCGCTCTTGTCCTGGTCGAACGTGACCTTGATGTCGCCGCCCTGCACTGTGAGGTTGTTGCACACAAGGATTCCGGACGGCTGCTTGTTGTCGGTGATGCGCTTCGTGCTGGTGAGCTCGAGTATGCCATTGCCGGTGAACACGATGTTGGAGTCTTTCGTGGCCTTGATGAGCTCCTTGTTGTCGTTGTCCATCGTGAAGACGTTCTGAGTGCCCTCCACGAGGTTGATCGTGAACGTCTTGTCGCCGCGGAGCTTGAGGCAGCAGTCGGTGAAGGTGACGCCGTTGAGGTTGATCGTGGTGTTCTCCGTGGCGGTGTAGTCATAGTCCGCAGTGTACGCCCCAGAAAGGTTCAACACTGCACCGCGCACCTCCGCGATGCAGAGGAGCGCCAAAATGGCGATGCCCGACAATCTGGCATAATCTGTTTTTTGCATAAGTTGCGTCCTTTCTTTTGCGCACGTATTCTATCAGAAAGCCGTCGCTGAATTGTCACCTAAATGTTCTATCTCCCTCATAGAGCCAGATCAGCGCAGGAAGATCGCCATGCCGCCGGGCGAGGCATTGGCTAGCGCCAAACGTCCGTCCCGGACAACGAGCTTGAACTTGCCCGAGTAGTCCTTCTCGCCGTCCGTCACCGTGACGGTAGCGTCCGCGACGTCGTCATTGGTGATGCCGGGCGCCTCTCCCGCGAAGTAGTACACCGCGCACTTTGGCTTCGCGTTGAACACGGCCTTCACGTTCTTCAGCCCCTGGAACGTGGCGGGCGTGGCGTCCGCAAACAACGCCGTCGCGAGCTCGCGCTTGTTGTCGACGCCCGTCACCTCCCAGCCATTCACGTCGCCCGAGAACGCGAACGCGCCCGCGAGGGAGCCCGTGCCCTTCAAGGTTCCGTAGATGGGCATGGCCATCGTGCCGTCAGACGTGAGCGTGGCGCCTTCGCCGACGTCGAGCTCCTTGTAGATGCCCGTAGGCTCAAGGACGGCGATGTCGCCCAGCGTCGCCGCAAGCGTGAGGTTGTTCTCGTCGAAGCGCTTGATTTCCGTCTCTCCCGGCGCGGTGAAGTGCAGCGTGTGGCCGCTGTTCTGCGCCGCGTCAGGACCCCATCCGCCACCGCCAGATTCGGCCACGCGCACCTCCCAGCGGTGCCAGCCCACCGCAAGATTCACATTGCAAGTCGCCGGCTTGTTCCAGGCCGTGCTGCGGGCCACCTCCACTCCGTCGATCTTGAAGAGGCTGTAATCGTCGTAGCACACGCTGAACGCCCAGTCGCCCGCCTTGTCGTTCTCGACCTTGAACCAGCCCTCGAACTTGTTGGCCTTGGCTTTGACGTAGCTCTGCCATGCGCTCGCGTCGGACGCAGCGCTGTTCTTGTACATCGCCTCGAGCGTATCGACGCACTTGATGTGCGCCCAGTCCTCTCGCGTAGGCCAGTCGGTGTAGCCCGCGCTGCAGTAGCTCCAAACCGCGACGTTCGGGCTGGGACGCACCTGCAGCTTCGTGCCGTCGCCCAGATCGGCTCCCGGTTCAAACGTCGTGTAGTTGCCCGCCGCAGTCGCATCCGTCTCGCCCACATAGAAGCCGAGCCCCTTGCCATCTCCCCAGCCTTCCACCGAAGGTCCGCCAGGCTGGCCGCCGTCATGCACCGCGATGGTGAACTTGTGCCAGCCAGCGGCAAGCTCCACCGTACCGCGGCCAACGGCGTTCCACGTCGTCGTCTTTAAAAGCTGCGTCCCGTCGATGTCGAGGCGGATGTAGTCGTCGTAGTTTCCGGCGAACGTCCACACGCCAGCCTTCTCCTGCGGCACGTAGAACTCGCCACGTGCGGCAAGGGAGGTCCTCGCGGAGATCGGGCTTGTGGAGAACTTCTTGTATGCGAACTGGAAGAAGCCGGGCGCGATGTAGGGATAGCTCCACGCCGTCTCGACCGCATAGTCGAACTGGTTTCCGACAACGGCGTAGGACAGGCTGTCCTCGCCGTACTTGGCCACCTGCGCGTTCACTCCAGGCGCGAGCGTGAGGCCGCCCGCGAACGCCGAGGTGACGCGCAGGTCGTTCGCGCCAGTGTTCTGGACAGTGAGTTTGCCGAGCATGACGCCCTGCAGACGGTCTTCCTTTATGTCGCCCTGGAAGTCCGCGGCGCCCTTCAGCGTCACGTCGCTCGTGCCCGAGAGGCCGGTGTTCCAGGCCACGCTGTATTCGCCGAGGTCGAACGTGACCGCGCCGCCAACGGTGTCGTACCCGAAGAACATCGGGAAGCCGTAGTCGCCACCGCGCTCGCCGGACTCCACCAGCGTCCCGCCCCATGCAGCCACGTTGACGATCTCGCCGTTCCTGAAGTCGTACTTCGTTACGCCTGGAATGCGCGTTCCGTAGATGCCGCCAGAGCCAAGCTCGAGGCGTCCGCCCTCCATGATGAACCAGTTGCGCCCTTCTCCCGCGCCAACTCCGTTGCCGTAGGGAAACTCGTATGTGGCGTTGAACGCGTCATTGCCGCTGCCTCTACGGGCTGTGTTGAGGCCCTTTGCCTTCAGCACGCCGCCCTCGCGCAAATACATCTCGGCGCGCGGAGCGTCCATGGGATTGTACACCATGCCGAGGGAGGAATCGAGCTCGCCGGCGACGTCGATCACATGAGTGGAAACGGTAGCGGGCGCAGAATGCCAGTGCCCGTTGCGCACATCGCCGCCTTCCCTGATCGTGACCTTTGCGCCGGAATCGATGATGAGGCGTCCGCGAGAGGCTGTAGCTCCCTTGTCGCCGAGAAAAAGATACTTCGTGGAGATATCCGATCCCTCCTTGAGCTTCAGCGTGCCGGGCCGGCTGGAGTTGAGGCCTATGCTCATGCTTGCAACCGATCCCACGAGCTTGAGCGCGATGCCGTACTCGTTGTTGACGTTAGGGCCGTACACATAGGTGTCTCCTGCGCTCTGGTCCACGTTCACCGTGCCTCCGACATCGAGGATGCCCGCCGCCTGCGGACGAATGTCGAACGCGCCGCCCGTGGTGTTGATATTGTACGTCTCGAAGACAGGAGCAGGCGCACTGCCTGGCATGAAGCCGTACGATCCGGCAGAGCCCGAGACGTTGACCGTCTTCGCGTTCATTCCCTCCTTGACTAAGAATCCGCCGCTGGTCATCGACGCGGTGACGGTATCCGCCGTGAAGCCGGTCGCGAGGCCGATCGTTCCTCCCGCAGTCTGCAAGACCGCCCCTTCATTCAACGCGCTCATGAAGTTGTGCGTTCCGCCCGTCGCGGTGATCACGCCGTCGTTCTGGATTCCGCCCTCGTAGTTCAGCGTGCTGCCGCCCGCGAGCTGCGCCGTGGCGCCAGATGCCACGACGAACTGCCCCTTCATCGTGCTCGTGCCGCTCTCCGCCTGGATCTGCGCCGTTCCGGAATCGACATTTACCGTCGCGCCTGTCGTGGAAATCCCGCCGTAGTATCCAAGTATCGCACCGTCCGCGACGTGGATTCCGTTCGGCACGTTGTACTCGCCGGCAGTCTGCTCGATGCGCATCTTTCCGTTCAGCACGTTGATGCGGCCGATGTTCACGATGGCATTGTAGAAGCCAATGGCGTCCGTGGTGGTGGTGTCGACGTTCAGGACTGCATTCGCGTCGCCGTCCACAGTGGTGGTGGTGCATTCCGCGTCGGACGCGTTGACGCGCACGTCGAAGCGCTGCGACCCGCCGAGCGTGCCGGTGTCGAGCACCGAAAGGTTTCCAATGGTGCTGTAGTTCGGCGAATTGTTGTTCACGATGCGCCCGCCGCGGGAAAGCTCGATCTTCTTGCGGTGCGTGATCAGTCCGCGTCCCTCGCTGGTGTCCTTCGTGTTGACGTCGAGCGTGCCGCCCGCGATCTTGATCTCCCCTGCGCGCGTGCCGAGAGCGTACGCGCCGGCGTCGTTGCCCACGCGCAGCGTTCCGTTCGATATGATGATCGTCTGGTCGGCAAGATTAGGCCCATCCAGCACGACCGTTCCCGTCGTGTCGATGACGATCGGATCGGAGCCCGAGAGAGTTCCGGTGCCGGTAAATGTGTAGTCGCGTGCGCCGGTGATCGACATCGGCCCCACCGGGTACGCGTCGTTGACCACGATGTCGCCCGCAGCCGTCTCGCCGCCGTCGAAGAACGTCGGCAGATACGAGAAGAAAGCGCCAATGGTCGTGCCGTCGGAGTAGAGCCAGTTGGCCGCGCCGAAACTGAGGTCGGAGGCGTCCTGCGCTCGCCATGTGATGCTCGTGGTGGAGGCAGCCGCCACGGAGATCGTCATGAGCAGCTTTCCGTCAGCCACGGAGAACGTCGCCTCCGTGCCTACTGCAGTCGTCGCGGCGGCGGCGAACTGCGAGACAGAAGTGATTCCGCCAGCGGCCTGCATCACGGTGTAGGTGCCGAGCGGCAGAAGGCGCGCGTCGACGTCCACCGTAAGCGTGGAGCCGGAGGGGATCGTGACGGTGCCGGTGGTGGAGACCATCGCGCCTTCCGTTGCTGGATTGGCCACCGAGATCGAAGCGCCGTCAGCGAACGCGAGGTTCACGGCGCCTCCAACCGTGCCGTCAACTTCAAGATCGCCCTTGAAAACATACGTGCCGCCCGTTCCCGCCGCAGTGGGGCTCTCGCCCATCCACTTCGCGGCGAGATATGCCTCCACCAGCTGGCGGTCGGCGTCGGAAAGCACCCTGTCGAACACGATGAGCTCGGAGAGGTCGCGTCCGGAGCTACGCGCGTTTGTGCCTCGGTCACGGCTCAGCTGGTCGGACTGCGCACCGCCGGAAGTGACTATCGTGTACACATGGCGGTCGGCCGGAGGAACCGTTGTTCTCGGCGCGTCGACAAGCTCGCCGTCCTTGTAGAACAGGCAGTCCTGCATGCCCCACTGGCTGTCGTAGGAGCCATCGGTGTTGCGGTGGAAGTGGCAGGCGGAGGAGTCGCCAAGCCACTGGTTGAATCCGCCGGAGGCCGACCTGATCGCCATCGCCTCGAACACAGTTCTGATGCCGGTCATGCGGGTGTAGTTCATGTCGATCTGCGCGCCGACAGCGCCCATGAGATATGCGGGAACGCCGTCCGCGACGTCTAGCGAACCGTAGTTCGCCATATAGGACTTGGCATTGCGCTTGTACGAGGAAAGATCGACCCAGCCAGTGACGTAGCCGAAGGTCTTGTCTTTGAAGATGAAGTTGGCCGCGTCAGACGCGTCTAGCCAGATGAGTGCGCACGTCTTGATGAACGGCATCAGCCATGCGGTGTCGTCGTAGTCGGGAACTCCCGCAGTGGACACCGTTCCGTCGGCGAGCGTGGCGGCCGCCGCGGTGCCTAGCAGCACGGTGTTGTGCATCGCCTTCACGGTGATCTTCGAAACGTCGAACGTCGCCTCGGCGTTGGTGAAGAGCGTCGCGGCGGTGTTCGCGGCAAGTCCCTCGACGCCGACCAGCGTGTCGGCTGCGACGGACGAACCCGCCACGAGCGCGACGGGCGCGCCATCCGCAATCGCGAGCGACGCGCCAGCGAACACGACCGGGAACGTTGGCGCCGCATCGAGAAACGCGCAAACGCCATCGCCCACGAGGTGAACTGTGGCGGTTGAAGTGGTGATCGCAGGAAGCTTCTGCACTAGCACGTGGTTCGCGTGGGCGACGTCGCCGTTTGCCCGAACTTCAAGTTCCGCCGCCGAAGTCTCCACCGTGAACGTCTGCGTTTCGCCCTTGAGGGAAATCGCCGCCGGGGAGATGAACACAAACTTGCCGGTCATCGACGGATTCGCGCCGACTTCAATGAAGGCGTTCGCGCACGTACCGGACGCGTTGCCCTCCTCCGCCGTCGCGGCGACCTGCGCCACGATTCCCGCGCTGCCGGCGAAGCCGCCCGCGAAGCTGATGTGCGCGTTGTCGAAGCAGGTTACGTTGAGGTTGCTGTTCGCGACGCGTGCGCGGAGCGGCGCTTCGCACGTCACGTTGCCGTCAACGAAAAGACGACATCCGTTGTCGAAGAAGTCGAATGCACCGTTTCCGTCGCCCGCACCGATGATCCGCGCGCCGTCGTGGAAATAGACGGCATCCTCCAGACCCACGCTGGTGCGACTAGTCTGCGCGTTGAACGTGCCATAGACGTGTACCGTGAACCCCGCGTGATAGTTGCAGGCGTCCGAGCGGTTCATCTTGATCTCCGCGCCGGAGCGAACGACCAGCGATCCGGACATGGTCCTTGAGCCGAACACGCAGTTGGCGACTCCGCTCTCAACGTCGAGCGTGCCGCCTACCGCCACGGTGACGGTGCCGGAGATCGTGATCGCCCCGCGCGTCTTCAGAACCGCGTTGGCGCTCACCGTCACAGCGCCAGACCATATCGCATCCTGGCCACCGTCGATTACCACCGTCTCGCCTTCAGCCACGGTCAACTCTGTGCCCCAGCTTTCGCTTGCCGGAGTGTATACGGCATCCGCCAAGAGTAGAGGTGCGGAAAACATGGCCACGCCCGTGATGAACGCCGCCGCCATGCGCCTGAATGAACAAACTGCCATACCGTCGCCCTTTCTTTTTGTATGCCGCAACCTGAGGAACGCATCCTTTCCCCAGAACATAGTTCATATTTTACAATACGGCGGCTAAACCGTCAATTGGAAATAGCGGCGAGGCGTTCGGCGAGCGAGGCGAGGAACGACGTGTCGCCGGGGAGCCCCTTCAGCGCCTCGATGGCGGCGGCAGTGGTCTCGCGCACAAGGCGTTCGGTGACGTCGCGCGCGTACGGCGAATCG
>JAEEGF010540325.1_pt1 | contig 11142 bp, 8 predicted proteins | sample 9134171 | NCBI WGS metagenome assembly JAEEGF01 (sample SAMN16246542, study PRJNA631951) | gut metagenome | biome: gut microbiome; feature: rumen; material: AP-attached | host: Bos | place: Iran: Karaj | collected 2018-10
GGAAAACTACCGTTGGGACGGCAACGTGCGCCAACTGAAGAATATCACCGAACAGATGTCGGTGCTCAGTGAGAAGCGCGAGATTGATGCCGAGACCATCCGCCACTTCATCCCCGACGACGGCAACACCACTCTCCCTGCCACCATCACCCCTGTAGGTGGGAGCCACAGTTACGAGAACGAGCGCGAGGCCGTCTTCAAGATGCTCCTCGACCTCGGCAACAACGTGAAGGACCTGCGCCGCGAACTCAACGGCCTGCGCAAACTCATCGACGAGAACAACACCATTGCCAGTCAGGGACAGGCCCTGAGCACCCAATATTCGATGCAACTCGAAGCCGAGCGCCATGAGTCACCCTCCGTGGAAGACGCTGTGGCAGAAGAGATTTCTGAATCCGAGCCCGAGAGTCTGAACATGAAGGAAGTGGAGAAAACCAAGATACTGAAAGCCCTGGAGCGCAACAACGGCAACCGCAAACTTGCCGCCTTAGCCCTTGGCATGTCCGACCGCTCCCTGTACCGCAAACTCAAACAATATGGAATCACCTAAGAACAAGGTTGCCGCTGCCGTTGCCATGCTCGCCATCGCCCTTGTGTCGATGGCGTGCAGTGTGCAGTATAAGTTCAACAGTTCCAGCATCGACTACACCAAGACGAAGACCATCACCATCGCCGATTTCCCCATCCGTTCCAGTTACGTATGGGGACCGATGCAGACCATCTTCAACAACCAGTTGAAAGACATCTTCGCCAACCACACCCGTCTGGTGCAGGTAAAGAGCAATGGCGACCTGAAGATAGAAGGCGAGATTACCCAATATAACCAACGCAACAAGAGCGTGTCGAGCGAGGGCTACTCTTCGCTTACCGAACTCTCCATGACCGTTGTCGTGCGTTTCACCAACAACGTGAACCACGATGAGGACTTCGAGGAAAGTTTCACCGCCACCGCCTCCTACGACAGCCGGCAGTCGCTCAACTCCGTACAGGAAGCGCTGGTGACAGAGATGGTAGAAGACATCACCGAACAGATATTCAACGCCACTGTGGCCAACTGGTAAAGTTATGGACCTGAGACAACTCATCGAGCATCCCGAACTGATGAACAAGGAGACCCTTTACGATCTCCGCTCGCTCATCGCGCTGCATCCCTATTACCAGACAGCACGCCTGCTGATGCTCAAGAACCTGTACCTGCTGCACGACTCCTCTTTCGACGATGAGTTGCGCCGCGCTGCCATCTACATCACCGACCGCACCAAACTCTTCGACCTGGTGGAAGCCGGGCACTACCAACTGAAGCCCCAGCCCCACCGCCGCAAGAAGGCGCCTGCCAGTCCGACCGACCGCACACTTACCCTCATCGACAACTTCCTCAACACGGTTCCCGACGCTCCAGCCCCTCCTACTGCCCCGAGGAAGCGTTTGCCCACAGCCACAGACGCCACGGTCGACTATGTGGCATACCTTTTGCGGGAAGAAGAGGGAGACCCGCAGCAAGAAGGCCGCGAGATGCGTGGCCAAAGCCTCATCGACAAGTTCATCAACGACGAGGGCGGGAAGATGACACTGAAAGACCAGCCCGAATATGCGCCTCCCACAGAAGAAACAGGAAAAAATGCTGAAGAAGGCTATTTTACCGAAACTTTAGCCCGAATTTACGTCAAACAAGGCAGATATTCGAAGGCTTTGGAAATTATTAAGCGATTAAATTTGAATTATCCAAAAAAAAGTGCTTACTTTGCAGACCAAATTCGTTTTTTGGAAAAATTGATTACAAACAACAATAAAAAATAAAGGAAAAAGATGTTTTACTATTTATTCGTAATTCTTATCGTCATCGCCTCGCTGCTGATGATTGGTATAGTACTTATTCAAGAGTCAAAAGGTGGTGGACTGTCGTCGAACTTCTCTGCCGGCAACCAACTCGCCGGTGTGCGCAAGACTACCGACTTCATCGAGAAAGCCACATGGGGACTTGCCATCGCCATGGTAGTGCTCAGCGTGCTCTGCGCTTACTTCGCACCCACTGCCATGACCGAGCAAAGCGCCGTTGAGGCCACAACAACCAACCCGTTGACCAACCCCACCACACAGCAGAACTTCGGTGTTACCCCACAGGCTGCTGAAGGTCAGGCTGCTCCTGCTCAAGGTCAGGCTGCTCCCGCTCAAGGTCAGGCTGCTCCCGCTGCTGATGCAGCCCCTGCCGCTGCCGCCGCCCCTGCTGCCGATGCTCAGAAATAAAAGGTTACGGATTAAAAAACCGTCTAAAAATTTGGCGATTAGAATTAATTCGATTATCTTTGCACCCGCTTTTTAACCAAAAGCGGAACATGGTGCCCGTAGTTCAGTTGGTTAGAGCGTCAGATTGTGGTTCTGAATGTCGGGGGTTCGAGTCCCCCCGGGCACACCGAAAGCGAAGGTCCTGCAAGCAATTGCAGGGCTTTCGTTTTTTATATAGGTTTCTGTTTTGTACTCGCTCCACTTACGGAAGGGAAAGGGAATCAAAGCGACGTATGCACTGCGTATCTACTCTTTTGGGTGATAAAGAACAATAAAACATAAATTCTACAACACTTTGAACATAGAATCGAGTTTTTTAGTTATTTTTGCAGCCGGAAAACACATTTTGGATAAAAAATCAAATCAGCATAAGAGTACATTGATATGAGAAAACTTTTCTTATTTGCAGCCTTGGCATTCACGGTTATTTCCGTTCATGCACAAACAACAGGTTCTTCGGGCATTGACCCCAAGAACCTTGACACCACCGTTCGTCCTGGCGACGACTTCTTCCAGTATGCCGCTGGAGGTTGGATGGCCACCCATCCCCTCGACGACGAACATTCCGAAAACGACGCTTTCACCGAACTCTACGAGAAGAGCCAGGAAGACATCCGCGCCCTGATTATGGAATATGCCTCTACTCCACAGGAGAAAGGGTCGCTTGGTCAGAAGATAGGCTCACTTTACAACCTGATGATGGACAGCGTGCGTCTGAACCGTGAGGGATGGCAGCCCCTGAAGCCCACCCTCGACCGCATCGCAGCCATCAAGGACCGCCGCGAATACCAACTCGTGACAGCCCAACTCGACCGCCGCGGTGAAAGTACGATGATGTATGGCATCGGCGTAGGTGCCGACCAGCGCAATGCCGACCAGAACATCGTAGGGGTGAGTCAGGGCGGTATCGGTCTGGGCACCCGTGACTATTACCTGAACGACGATGAGCAGACCCTCCGTATCCGTGAAGCCTACCAGAACATGCTCCACCGCCTCTTTGTGATGGTCGGCAACGATGAAGATGCCGCCACCCGCAAGACCACCGCCGTGATGGCCATAGAGACCCGCATTGCCAAAGCTAGTTACAGTCGTGTGCAGTTGCGCGACATTGACGCCAACTACCACAAGATGAGTTACAACCAACTGGTATGCGACTTCCCCGGCATCGACTGGGGCAACGTCTTCCTCGCCAGCGGTTTCCCCACCTTCGATGCTGTGGACGTTGGTCAGCCCGAACCCATCCATGAAGTGGAAAAAATACTCGCCGACACCCCACTCGACGACCTGAAGGCCTATGCTGAGGCAAAGATTATCAGCGGTGCCACCAGCACACTGAGCGATGATTTCCGTGCTGAGGCGTTCAAACTGAGTTCGGTGTTGAGCGGTGTGCAGCAAGACCGTCCGCGCTGGAAACGTGCCGTGTCACTGGTGAGCGGCGTGCTGGGTGAGGCCATCGGCAAACTCTATGTGGAGAAGCATTTTCCCGAGTCGAGCAAGCAACGTATGCTCCAGTTGGTGCGCAATCTGCAGACAGCCCTCTCGCAGCGAATCGAGGAAGCCACTTGGATGAGTGCCGAGACAAAAGCCCAGGCCAAGGACAAACTCGACAACTTCATCGTGAAAATCGGCTATCCCGACAAATGGAAAGACTATGCCGGTCTGCAGGTAGACGAGAGCCTGTCGCTATACGAGAACCTTGCCAATATCTCCGAGTTCATGACAATGGATGAGATACGCCGCAAGGTGAACCAACCCGTTGACAAGACCGAGTGGCTGATGACCCCACAAACCATCAATGCCTACTACAACCCCACCACCAACGAAATCTGCTTCCCTGCTGCCATCCTCCAGCCTCCCTTCTTCGACCCCAATGCCGATGATGCCGTGAACTATGGTGCCATTGGTGGCGTGATAGGCCACGAGATGAGTCACGGTTTCGACGACCAGGGAAGCCAGTTCGACAAACACGGCAACCAGCACAACTGGTGGACAGAGCAAGACAAGAAGAACTACGAGGCACGCACGAAAGTGCTTGAAGAATACTTCAACAAGGTGGAGGCCGTTCCCGGCAAGTACATCAACGGCAAACAGACCCTTGGAGAGAACATCGGCGACAACGGTGGTCTGAACATCGCCTTCCGTGCCTTTCAGAACGCCATGAAGCAGCAGCCGCTAGGCACTGTCGATGGTTTCACACCCGAGCAGCGCTTCTTCCTCTCGTGGGCAAGGGTATGGGCCTGCAATGCCCGTCCGGAGTATGTGGAATACCTCATCACCGTAGACACCCACTCGCCCAACAAAGCCCGCGTCAATGCTGCCCTTCCCCATATCGACGCCTGGTATGACGCCTTCAAGGTGAAGCGCGGCGACCGTCTCTTCCTCCCGAAGAAGAAGCGTGCGCAGATTTGGTAAGATTATGCCAGTCGTAACACTAAAAATCCCTGATACTCAGCCGAGTATCAGGGATTTTTATTTCTACGCTTTCTATTAGTGATCCGCTTGGGGCTCGAACCCAAGACCCCAACATTAAAAGTGTTGTGCTCTACCAACTGAGCTAGCGGATCTCCGTTACATTAAAAGCGAGTGCAAAGGTAGTATATTTTTCAATAACTGCCAAATTTATTTTCCACTTTTTGTAGAAAGATAGTCAAAACTACTCCAAAACGGCTTCATTTCACTCCTCTTTCATGGCGAGAAGCGCTCTTGGTGAGGACATTTCGGGCGACACGGGACCGTCGGGCAGCGGACTTCCGTCGTCGACAGGTTCGTCGGGCGGCCCTTCAACCTCTTCTTCCTTGGTGACATATCGCTGGTAATAGGCGATGAGCAGCGTGGTAAGCGGCAAGGCAATGATAAGTCCGACGAAGCCGAGCAACGCACCCCACACCGACAGCGACAACAAGAGGATGGCGGGGTTTAGTCCCATTGCCGACCCCATGATTTTCGGTGTGGTGACCATGTCGGTGATGATTTGCACGATGATGAACACAAGCACAGCCATTCCGAAAATTACCCAGAAATTCTGTCCGGTGTCAGCCGCCTTGAGCAAGGCAAGGAATGCCGTGGGGATAAGCGCAAAAGTATGCAGGTAGGGCACGAGGTCCATGATGCCGATGAGTATTCCCATGCCTATGGCCATGGGGAAATCGATGATGGTGAATCCGATACAGAACATGATGCCCATGCAGAGCGCCACAAGTCCCTGTCCGCGGATGTAGTTGTTGAGTTCGCGCTCCACGTCGTCCATGAGCGAAATCCAGAACGGCCTCGATTTTTTCGGGAAGATTTTCACCCAGTTGTTGGTGAGATATTCGTAGTCGAGGAGGATGAAGAACATATACAGCAAGGCGATACACGATGCCACGATGCTGATGACGATGTTTGCCGTTTTCCCCACGAAGGAGAAGAGCCTTGGCATGGTGATCTTCAGCGTCTCGATGAAATCGCGGCTTTGGAAGAACTCCATCACGCGCTCTCGGTTCTGGTTGAGCCACTCGTGTATCATGGCAGAGAAGTCGCCTTTTGCCGACTGCTGGTTGAGGTATTTCATCAGTACGACCCCCAGTCTTTCGAATTGCTCTATCATGGGAGGAATGATGAAATAGAACACCCCTGCGAGGATGATGGTTACCCCAAGCAGGGTGACGACGATGGCCAACGGGCGTGTAGGCACATGGAGCCGGTATTGCACAAACTTCACGGCAGGATAGAGCAGGTAGGCCAAGAGCCATCCCACGAAGAACGGCAGGAGCACTTTTCCCAGCAATTTGAAAAGAAAGAAGATGCCAATGATGACCACTGTGATGATGGTCCACCGTGCGAGTTTGTCGAATGTAATCTTTCCTTCTAACATAAATAATATTCAGGCGAAAACTGTTTCATTTTTCTCACCCCTCCACTGCCTTGCGGTAGCATTCGCGGCAGAGCGGTTCGTATTGTGCTTTCTCTCCCAGGAGCACACGTTTATCGTCGTTTACCAAGCGATGGCTGACGTATGCCAGTGCCCCACATCTCACACAGATGGCATGCACCTTGGTCACCTCGTCGGCGATGGCACACAATGCCGGCATCGGACCGAAAGGCTTGCCCCGGAAGTCCATGTCGAGTCCGGCGATGATGACTCTCACCCCCCTGTTGGCCAGTTGGTTGCATACATCCACCAGTCCATCGTCAAGGAATTGCGCCTCATCAATGCCCACCACGTCGATATCAGACGAGAGCAGCAAGATGGTTCCCGAAGTATCAACAGGAGTGCTGACGATGGAGTTGCGGTCGTGGCTCACCACCTCCTCGTCAGAGTATCTTGTGTCGATAGCGGGTTTGAAGATTTCCACCCGCTGTTTGGCAAACACAGCGCGCTTGACACGCCGGATGAGTTCTTCGGTTTTCCCCGAGAACATCGATCCGCACACCACTTCTATTCTTCCGGGCCGGTGCAGTTCCCCTATAGCATTGTCGGTCATGGTGATTGCAAAATTACGAAGATTATGCGAACTAACCAACGATAGAGTGCAAAATGTTACTAAAATGTAAAATTGACGGAATTATTTTGCCATTTCTATGAATTGGTGTATATTTGCCCCCAATTATGGGCATATTGTATATCGTTCCCACCCCTGTAGGCAACCTGGAAGACATCACGCTCAGGGCCTTGAGGGTGCTGAAGGAGTCGGACTTGATTCTGGCTGAAGACACCCGGACAACCGGTCTGTTGCTGAAGCACTACGACATCCACAACCAGTTGCTCTCTCACCATAAATTCAACGAGCACGGCACTACTGGCGGTATAGTGGAGCGTCTGCGGTCGGGTCAGACGATAGCCTTGGTGAGCGACGCCGGTACTCCAGGCATCAGCGACCCCGGTTTTTTCCTGGTGAGAGAAGCGGTGTCTGCCGGCATAGAGGTGCAATGCCTTCCTGGCGCCACGGCATTCGTCCCTGCGCTGGTGAGTTCTGGCCTTCCCGACGACCGTTTCTGTTTTGAGGGATTCCTTCCGCAGAAGAAAGGCCGTCAGACCCGTCTGACATCATTGGCCAACGAGCAGCGCACGATGGTTTTCTACGAGTCGCCCTACCGCTTGGTAAAGACGTTGACCCAGTTGTCGGAAGTGCTGGGTGCCGACCGCCGAGCATGTGTGGCCCGTGAGATCAGCAAGTTGCACGAGGAGTGCCGCCGCGGCACGTTGTCGGAGTTGGTTGCCCATTTCACCTCCACTCCCCCCCGTGGCGAGATAGTGATTGTAGTAGCGGGCTGTGATGCCCCATCCCATAAGCATCAACGAGAGCAAGAAGATTGAACCCATCTCAAAAACGAAGAATAAAATGAAGAAAGTATTGTTTTTAGCCCTTTGTGCGCTGTTGGTCGTTGGCTGCCAGGAAGAGAAGAAAGAGCCAGTAGCCGTTGTTCCCGACCAGAGTGCATTGGTAGACTCGCTTCAGCAGGTGATAGAAGGCCGTGACAGCGAGATCAACGAGATTATGACGACGCTGAATCAGATTCAGGAAGGCTTCCGCCTGATTACCGAGGCCGAAGGTCGTGTGACGCTTGCCAAGAACGGCGAGGGCACCGACAAGGCCGCAAAGATCAAGAGCGACATCGAGTTTATCCAGAACAAGATGAAGACCAATCGCGAAATGATAGAGAAATTGCGCGCTCAACTCAACGAAAGCACCATCAAGGGCAACGAGTTGAAGCAGACGTTGGAGAACACCATTGCAAGTTTCCAGCGTCAAATTACCGAGAAAGACCGTCAGTTGAGCGAACTCCAGGCGGCTCTTGAGGCCAAGGACATCCACATCACTCAGTTGGACCAGCGCATAGATGACCTCCATCAAGACGTGACCGAATTGCAGACAGAGAGTTCCCAGAAGTCGAAAACCATCAGTGAGCAAGACAAGCAATTGAACACCGCCTACTATGTGTTTGGCACGAAGAGCGAGTTGAAGCAGCAGCGCATTCTTGAGAAGAACGAGGTGTTGCGTAAGGACTTCAACAAGAACTACTTCACGAAGATAGACATCCGCACCGAGCGCACCATTCCCCTCTACTCCAAGTCGGTGAAGGTGCTTACCTCCCATCCAGCCAGTTCCTACCGTCTGGAAGCCGATGCCAACAAGAACTACACACTCCGTATCCTTGACCCCAACCAGTTCTGGAGCACCAGCAAGTATTTGGTCATCCAGGTGAAATAACACCTATCAGCCATTTTGGCACAAACAATCCCCATACTCTCTCGGCAACGAGCAAGTATGGGGGATTTTCCTTGGTAAATCCTGTGATTTCCCTGGCATTCCCCGACTCTTGGGGTATTACCGGTAGCCGCTTCCGCCACCGCCGCCGCTTCCGCCGCCGCCGCTGTAGGAAGATCTGCCCCCACCGCCCGAACTGCTGTGGTAGTCGTGTGAACTTTCCCTGGCTGCTGCCCGCTCTGCCGCCAACTCCTGAGGCGTCTTGTAACTGGCGGCATAACTGACGGCGGAGTTGGCCAGCGTTGACAGCGCCGCTGTGCTTGCAAACACATCAGGGTCGCAGAGCATATCCTTGAGTTTACCCAGTTGGCTGAAGTCGGGCATTGCCTTCTTCATATCTTCCGCCACCTGGTCGGCGATGCCGAAGACGGTGGCATATACCAGATAGTCTTTCCATAGTTTTACCTCCTCGATGGTATGCTCTCCTGCCAAGGTGAAGTCTTCGAGGAACTTTTTCAGTCCGAACACCTCTCCTGTTTGCTTACTGGTGAGCCCATACAAACTCATATTGGTATTTTTCTCGAGTTCGCTTCTCATCTTGCGTGCCATATCCCTCAGCGAGAGCGTATCCTTGTGCACAAAATCCTTCAGTTCGTTGGGATCGAGCACATGGTCGGGTCCTGCTGCCATGTATAGCAGTTTTTGCAGGTAGTAAGCATAGTCGTGAAACATGTGCTTTCCTTCCACATCCGCCACGAGGAAGCGTTTATGGATTTTACCCTTATTGTCGGCCACCTTCACCACGGAGAGCCGGTTATTGTAGACCATGCGCAGGATGTATGCCCTCCGCAGTGCATCGAGGTCTTTGCTTCCCTTCACGGCGAAGAACGTACCCGCCACTTTGTTGAGGTCGTCGCCCAGTGGTATACCCCTGAACCAGTGGTCTACCCTACCCTTGAGGTTTCCGAAGAGTCCGAACATCAGTTTGTCTTTATCACACCGCTGCTTGGTGAGAATCGGTGTGGCTATCACGATAACAGGTCCGAGGATTAAGAGCAGCACCCATGCCAGTCCATCCCAGAAACTGCTTCCGCTGGAGCCCAGTCCCGAGAGCGACGACTTGCCGTTCTGCCGGTCCATTTCCTCCGTGTCGAGGTATTCGCTTCCCCTCAGTGCCTTTCTCTTCACTGCCTCGTAGAACGATTTCTTCACCGTGGTTGTTGGGTGAAACATTCCCTTGTTGAACTGCACCATGACCGTCATCTTCTCTTCAGTATCCTCGAACGGCTGTGTGGTCTCCACCTCCACCTTCCCGTCTTTGACATAGATAGTGCCATAGTGTCTGAACGACCACACGCGGGTGTTCTCCGGCGTGAATGTCTTCCCATCGCCCTCGATGGTCACCCTCATGTGCTTGGCGTATGGATTTGCCGCCTGATAGAAAGTGAAGATGAAGCCATCGTAATCGTCATAGGCCTTGACGAGGCGTGTGAGCGTATAGCGGATATGGTGGATGTGGTTGCCATATTCACCGATGCCCCAGCACAGTTCATCGCCCTCATCAGCCTTATAGATGCCACATTTGTAGGCTTTCTCCTCGAACGCAGCATTTACCTTCCACGGTGTGATGTTCTTGAACTCCCTTCCCTGTTCATCAGTGACCGCCAGTTCACCGATGTCGCGCCCCTGCAGGTCGTACATCTTGATGAATCCCTCGGTGCCCTGATAGATAGACACCCGCCTTGACTCGCAGATGCGCGCATTTCCCAAGTCATTGATTATCACATGGATATCATCATTATACAATTGAGCATAGCCATTGGCGGCCCACAAGACCATCACACCGATGGCCACCGTGCGCAGCGAAGTGGCAGCAGTGCTGCCTATGCCCTCCTTTCTTGCCTTCGCCTTCAGCCTGAGAATATTGATGCCACGGTAGAGCAGTGCCAGAAGCACCACGAGGAGACACCCGATGACAGCAGTGGTCTTTGGATAGGCATAGATATATTCCATGAGCGTGCTCCCACCCGACTCCGTCTTGGGCCTGTTGTCGTTCATCATGGGCGAGTGCAGTTCCTCTTCGGGGATGGAGAATGCCATGGCGAGGTCTCCTTCCGCCCAATCTCCGGCATTGCCGGACATCACACGGGCAGTTGGTGACATCTCCGACGATGACGGTATCCCGTCGAACAGCCCGGACCTGAAAGCCAGGTGCAGGGGCATATTGGAGACTTTTCCGTCTGCTTTCGGCGTGACGACGAGTTGCCCATCACTGAAACTGTAGTTCATTTGCTCCGACGACCGTGAAAGGTCCAGGTCTTTTTCCGTCAGCGCCCCCTCCTTGAGATATAGCCTCACCTCCGCCATCTGTGCGGGAGCCTGTCCTGTGAGGTCAAGGAAATCATAGTCGAGCACATCGTTCTTCCCGTCGTTGTGAAGCAAGTTGACCAACGGATAAGAGATGAAATACTTCCTGCGGTTGACCGGGTCGATTCCCCAACAGAAGCGTGCATGGTGGTCGTCGACCCATTTCCGCCCGCATTTTCCCTGTTTCTCCTTAGAGGACACCGACGACTTCCACCATTCCAGCCGTTGGAAATAGTTCTCACTGTCGAAGCCCACGTTCATGATGAACTTCTTCATCATGTGGTTGTCGCTAATGGGGATGAAT
>JAEEGF011844761.1_pt1 | contig 11140 bp, 13 predicted proteins | sample 9134171 | NCBI WGS metagenome assembly JAEEGF01 (sample SAMN16246542, study PRJNA631951) | gut metagenome | biome: gut microbiome; feature: rumen; material: AP-attached | host: Bos | place: Iran: Karaj | collected 2018-10
TAAAACGTGCCTAAAGCAGTTACAGTGTGCCTCATATTGTTGTATGTGAGGTGTATTATGGCATTAGTTTTTTATATATGAAGTGGTAACGTAAAAGTAGACACACCGCAGAAAATTGTAACCATTAGAATCATTAATTGATACACTGTAGTTAGAAATGCATTCAGACTACATTTAATGTATTCAGGGAGGTCTACATGAAATACACCTACGAGGAAAGATTATCTATAGGAGAAGAAATCTATACTCACCAAATCACTCATCGAGAGGCAATGGAAAAATATAAAATAAGCAAACGAACAGCTGAGGATTATGTTTGTGTTTATAAAAAATCCATTGGCATACCATTTGATAGACATGATGCTGATTTTTCTAATCCTGAATTGAAAGTGATTCCTTCAAAGAATTCTAACAACCCAGAGCTAGAAGAATACATGGCTATGTCTAAGGAAGAACTGATCAAAGAATTAGTTATCGCAAAAGCAAACGAATTGCGAGCAAAAAAAGGGTACGAGGTGAAAGGGGCTGGTGCAAACAAGGAATTCATTCCTATAAACAACAAGAATACGAAATCGTAATGGAACTATCAGGGCAATTTCCTGTTAAGTATTTATGCGATATTTTGAGTATAAACAGAAGTGGCTTTTATAAGTGGAAAAAGCGCTTGGAACATCCATCAGGTAGAATGGTATCGTTTATAAGTGACCTTGCTCTGTTCAAGGAATATCATGCTAAATATCCATCTCATGGTTATAGATGGCTCAATGCAAAAATAAGGTTAGATACTGGTCTTTTAATGTCCGACCAACGCGCTCATCGTATCTGCAAAGCTGCTGGCATTGTTAGTGTTTCTAAGCACTACAGATACAAGAAACCAGGAGATCCTTACAAGGTATTCCCAAATCTAATGGCAGCTGGAATAAACATTTCTGGGCCTATGCAGTGTGTTGTAAGTGACATGACAGCATTTAGATTGAAGGGAACTTATTACGAGCTTACATTGTTTATGGATGTTTGGAATAACGAGATTATTTCTTATTCTTTGTCTAAACAGCGTGGTGACAGGATGACTTACATTAGCGGGCTCAAAGGAGTTTTGGGCATAAAAGCAAAGTATCCTGATTTAAAAATGATTCTACATACAGACCAAGGTTCAGTTTATGCGTCCAAAAGCTTCAATGAATTGCTACCTTTGTTTAACATAGTGCATTCAATGTCACGAGCAGGAACTCCAACTGATAATGCTGCAATGGAATCGATTAATGGTTGGATCAAAGCAGAAATGTTTAGTGATTTACACATCACAAACAATGAAAACATTGAAAGCGATATCGATAAATACATAACTTTCTTTAATGAAGAAAGACCTGCATACTCTTTGAACTACCTGACTCCAAAACAGTATAAGGAGTTCTATGCCTAAAAAAGTGTGTGTAAATATTAAAAATGGTGTCTACTTTTAGTTGACTAGTGCAAAGTCCCCAAAAAGTAAAAATAATATCACAGTGGTTTGTTTTAAAATATAGATTTGGCTATAGTCGTTTAAAATTTTCGTTTAATATTTATGAAATTTCTAAAAGCATATATGCTAATGCTATTTCACATCACGAAGAGAGAATAGATAAGGGGTATTATTACTATGATACTCGAAATGAACTATTATTTAATAAAGGATTTTTAGCTAAAAAGGAACATGAGTATCCGATTATTGCAATTTTTCTTCCTGCTTTTGACACACAGGGCATATTATGTATGAATGGTATAATCGAAGGTAACCATAGAGTAACAAATGCGAAGATAAATAATCAAAAAATAGATGTTGTTATAATAGATACAATTTTACTTCCGCTAGATGTATTTGGCTCAACAAACGAATGGCTTTTATATATAATGCTAGCTAATTATTACGAGTTAATGTATAAACCAGAGTATTTTACAAGTTATTCAGATATTGAAAAACATTTGTTAAAGAATGAAGTTGCATGATGCTATTTGTGGTGAGGAATTATATATGATGAAGTGGAAAAGAATAATATGTTTAATATTTACTATAATATGTTTATCTGAGTCTTTGATAGTGAGTGCCGAGGGTAATTATATGGTATATGATAAAGAACTAACGGATGAACAATATAAGCAGTTTAATATCGATTTAGATAATGCTCAAACAGCAGATGAAGTTCAGGCTGTATTTGATAAATATGGTATTAATCAAAATGTAAATTCACTTATCAATGGAGAAACTCCCCAATCAAATTCTGAGAGCAAAACAGAATCATATAATAATTCTGCAGATGAAAATCAAGCTGAGGATTCTCAGAAAGAAATAATAGTAGATGAATCTAAACCCAAAACTGAAGATGAATCATTTGCAGAAGAAACTACAACAGAGAATATCTCTGTAGAAGGTATTGGGGGAATTTCTGGCGAAGAAGCTGATGTGTCAACTAATTATGAAACTTTGGTTATAGAAGATGATATCAACTATACTGCAATCATTATAGGTATTAGTATTACATTAATGATATTTTCAGCAGTATTGTTAATACTTGCTGCACAACGTAATAAAAGAAAGTAATAATAAGGGGATATTTTTACTTGAAAAAAATGATTAAAGTATTGATTGCGTTGATAGCCATTTTAGTATTAATACTAGGTTATAATTGGTTAAGACGTGTTGATAGTAAAGATAATTATATATCAATAACATCGGTAGAGATGGCAGATATGCTAGGAGGAAATATTGATTACAAAGCTTCATCTGTCTTTGAACCTTTGTCAGTCGGCGAATGGGGAATCGCTTCAGCGTTTACTGTAGATAATGACAAAACTATTATGGGTGTTTCTATCAATAAAATATATACAGACGAAGAGGCGTTAGGATTAATAAAAAAATATGGTGGAAGGAAGACTGCTGCTAACGAGGGAACATCTTTTGTTGTCGTAGAGTATGAAACTACTAAATCTATTGAAGACGCATATCTTAATGTGCGGGTTTGTGGACTAGATGGCAATAGGCTTGTTTTAGACGGTAAATCATATACTACCAGGACATACGATCTTGATGGGACGGAAGCGGTAGGAAGTGGTTATGATGTTGTTACTTGGATTCACAAATATGCCTATTATGAAGTACCAAATGGGTGTAAAGAGTATATGCTTGTTTTTGGGGAAAATATCAAAGAAATAGATAATGTCCCTCAAGCTATTTTTTTGATTCAGGCACAGTAGTGTTATATATTATAGCGTAGAAATGAACCCAAAGTATGATTAACTAATAATTGATAGAAATAAAGTACCTAATGCTTCTTTCCTCTCCCCATAGGTGGATTTCTAAATATAGAATGCTTAGAGCCTTTCTTAACCAAATAGACTAAGGAATTTAGTTCCTCGTCAGTGTATACCTTAAGGTTAAGGCCACAAGTCTGAGACCATTTGGTAATTGTAGCTTTATCTAGATGAGACAACAAGCTTCCTGTAGGTGTAGTTACTATAGGTGGAACTGGTTCTTGAGTAGATAGCTTGCCAGAGGCATGGGCTTCTACAAGTTTATTAATAGATTCAACGATATCTTTACCAATTGAAATTTCATCGCCTGTATCCCAGTCTTTTTTATGAGAAGCTCTGATATCTTTAGCAATTTTCTTTAAATCTGATTCTAGTAAATCTCCAAAGTATTCATCACCATCAATAATGGATTTTTCCATGGTTTTCATGTAGTAGTCATCGTCAGGAACATCAGCTCGCTTTTTTATGTTATCACGTGCTGTTGTAATGTATAAGTTGAGATAATCTATGTAAGAGCCAGCGATGTTATCGACATATATTTCTAAATCTGACATAAGATTTCCAAATGATGGATGCTTGATTACTTCGCATAAAAGGCGGTTATTAATCTTTTTCTCTTTTAGAATTCGTACAGTATCATCATCCAAATGTAACTCATCGATGGATGTTTCTGATTCAGTTAGATTGTCTGTAATTCCATAAAGATAAGCTACAGGAACATTATAAAAGTCTGCAAGCTTCTGAAGTATAGAAGGTTGCATTTCTTTGTATTCGTCATTTTCGTAATTACCAATAGTAGATGAACTGAGGCCGGTTGCCGCGGCAACAGCTTCCAGTTTTAGATTTCTTTCTTCTCGTAAATCTTTTAACTTTTCTTGTGTAGTTAAAGTGCATTTCATAATCTAACATCCTCCCATAGATTACATTTTCTTAATATTAGCACATTTAAAGGGCATATTTCCAAGAGCGTGGAATTTTTGCCAAAATAGGATTTTTTCCATCCTTTCGGATATACGGGAGAAGGTCTTTGATTTTGGGATACTCGATTCAGTCCATGAAAAACTGAATGAGCATTCCAAATGAATACTATTTCGGTGAAGCCGTGCGATGATGGGATAACGGAGCAGGCCAAGAAGTAGCATACGGCACAGTCCGAAATAGTCCACGAGGCTAACGAAACCAGAGGTTACCTGCCAGGAAAACATTTGGTGAGATGACGAGTGATACGAGGGTCAAGGGAGCAGCGCTCCATTGTTAGGTCGAGGGAGAATCCCCGCCCAGTGGTATGTTGTGTGCGACATACTATACTGGGTATTCTCTGTCACTAAAGCCACAGACGGCTTTGAGAACGATTCTCCCGTGTTTAAGAAAAAGGAGAGACAATTATGAGAGCTTCACGTCATAACGGCAGGGCAGGAAAAAATGGAATCTACAATCCTAAGCATAATGATAGGGAATTCGATTATGAAAAATCAGAAGACATCAATCCTGAGATGACTCCCTATAATGTCTATTGGAATTGTATTGATAGGAAAGTAATTAAGCATATGGATAGAGATGAAAACTGGCATTCTTTTACTGAGGTAGAAGAGAAAGCCTACGAGTTACTTTACAAGGATTATTTAGATGGACAAAATGCTAGGCATTTTGAAAGTAGACATAAGGAAAGATGCAGAACAATTGATGATATAAGAAATAGCAAATTAACATGTCCAGAAGAGACTGTCTATCAAATAGGAAACATTGAAGGCTGTGTAGACTATGATATCTTGCTTAGAATAACAGCTGAGTTCATTTCAAAAATCCAAGAGAAATATGGTGAGCATGTTCATATTCTGAATTGGGCATTGCATCTAGACGAAGGAACGCCACATATTCACGAGCGACATGTATTTGATGTTATCAATCAATATGGAGAGCGTCAGCCTAAACAAGAACAAGCTTTAAAAGAAATGGGATTTGAAGTCCCTTTTCCCGATAAGAAGCCAGGAAAGTTTAACAATAGGAAGATGTCCTATGATGCAGATTGTAGAAAACTTTTTCTGGAAATTTGTCATCAGCATGGAGTAGAGGTTGAAATGGAACCTATCTATGGTGGCAAAAAGTATTTGGAGAAAAAGGAATATATCCTTCAAAAGCTAGAAATGGAATTAGCGGATTTAGAAGGATTGGTGAAGGAAGTTTCTGATATAGCGTATGAAAAAGCCTGTGATGTTTTGGTAGAAGAAATTGTGGATAGGGCTAGAGACGAGGATATGAAGTTTGTGGATTCCTATAAGGAATGGATCAAGTCTGATAACTGTAAAGCAACACAAGATGTTAAGAACTATATGCTAAAGCATTTTGGAATTCTGAATTCTAAGTTGATAGAGCTTAGAGATACTGTCATATCCAAGATTAGGAAAGCATTTAGAAGTAAATCAATGAAGGAACAGTTTGTAGAGCAAATCGTTGAAAAAGCTAAGCCAAGCATAGCTGAAATTTTGGAAAGAAATAAAGCTGAGCTAGAAGCAATTCGACGTACCAAGAAAAAAACAATTAAGCATAAAGAACGAGTGGAGGAAGTACGATGAGTATATTTGATTTGGTTAAGGCTAACGTAAATACGTATGATATTGCAGTTGCTGAAGGATTTAATCCTACAAAAAACAAATTGATCTGCTGTCCATTTCATGGAGAGAAACATCCTAGTATGAAAGTGGATAATAGATTCTATTGTTTTGCCTGTGGTGAAAAAGGGGACGTGATTGATTTTGTTGGAAGGTTGTATGGACTAAATCCTAAGGATGCAGCTGAAAAGATTATTGCAGATTTTGGATTGGGAGATATAAAAGAAGATTCCAAAATAAAAGAATACAAGAGACAGCAGTCAGAGCAACAAGCATATTTGGAGAAGAAAAGAAACATAATGAAATCATTGTCTGAGTTAATGGAGAAGCTTCAGATGCTGAAAACTTCATATAGACCACGACAAGAACAGGATTCCACTTGGAGTCCTGTTTTTTGTTTCGCATCAAATAAATATGAATATGTTTCCTATTTATATGAATATGTCTTATTTGAAGTTACTGATGTGCAGTTAACAACAGAAATAGATGGATTGATAGAGGAGGTGAAAAAGATTGAGCGCGAATTCAACGAACAAATCAGTGGAAGAGATCCAGGAGATGTTGGAAACATCGGAGAAGGGATGGCCGTATAGCACTATCGATAATGCTGCCATTATTCTAAGAGAGGATTCATTGTTTAAGAAGCATATCCGTGAGAATATGTTTCGACAAAGAATTGAGCTATATGGAAAAATGCCATGGAATAGAACTGGCTTGGATGTTACTGATAGGGACGAGGTTCATATCAGATATTACATGGAGATGATGTATCACTATAGTAGCGAAAGAAGAGTTCGAGAAGCTCTCCAGATTGTGGCCACTGAGAATCAGTATCATCCCGTTAGAGATTATCTTAATTCTCTTACTTGGGATGGTAATCCGAGAATACGATATGCTCTTAATCATTTCCTAGGGGCTGAGATTAGTGATTATCATGAGGAATGTCTGAAGCTATTCTTACTTGGTGCTATTAGTAGAGTTTTCAAGCCAGGCTGCAAGTTTGAATACATGTTATGTCTGGTTGGTGGACAAGGAGCTGGCAAATCATCTTTTGCTAGATTTCTAGCAGCTAATGATTTGTGGTTTACAGATGATTTGAAAAGGCTAGATGATGAAAGAGTATATGAGCGTTTGGTAGGGCATTGGATTTGTGAGATGGCTGAAATGATTCCAATATTGAATACTCGTTTTATTGAATCTACTAAAGGTTTTCTTAGTAAGCAGTATGACAATTATCGAGTTCCTTATAGTGTTAGAGCTGAGGACAGGCCAAGGCAATGTGTATTCATTGGCACATCGAATGTAGTGAACTTCTTACCATTAGATAGAAGTGGTAACAGAAGATTTCTTCCTATTATGTGTGATGAAGAAAAAGCTGAAATTCATATCTTGGAAGATGAAGTAGCATCACGTCTCTACATGGTTCAGCTTTGGGCTGAAGCGATGGTGATTTACAGAGAAGGTAAATTTAAATTGAAGCTACCACCTGAGATAGAAAAGAATCTAGTAGATTATCAGCGCCCATTTATGCAAGAGGATACTTGGACAGGACTTATACAAGAGTGGCTAGATCACACGGAGAATAATCTTGTATGCTCGTATCAGATATACAATGAAGCATTAGGCGAACCTGGTAAACCAAGAAATAGTGTGACTAGAGAAATAGGCCTGATAATGAATAGCTCTATTAAGGGATGGAAGCCATATCCAAATCCTAGAAGTATTCCTAAGTATGGTAAGCAGCGTGGATGGATGAGAGTGGAAACAGACTCTGGAAACGAAGCCGAAACTTTTACTCCAGTGGATGCAACACAGATGGAGATACCATTCGATTAGCTTATTTACAGGGGATTTTGTCGTGGTTGATATTTTGTAACTGTAGTTTAATAGAAAGTTTTTAATCTGTTTCCAGACTTTGTTTCCAGTGTCTGGAGGCTGATTTTTTGAGGAGGAATAATTATGAAGCAGATTGAAATAAAAGATGATTTACAGATACTTGCAGATTTTATGTATGAAATAATATTAAAATATAGCGATAAGGTTGACCTTGATAGTTTGCCAGATCCTGATGAGTTCTTTCTTATGAAGGATATCGAAAATGTGACCAAAGTAATGGCACAATGGCATAAAGAAGATGTCAGGTTTGATATTGAATACGTAGTATTGGCATGATATTATATACGTAGTATCGAATTGATTAGTATTCGGAAAGGCGGATAGAAGTATGACGATAACTGAAAGAATATTTTTCCTAATGGATAAAAGGGGATTGAGCCAAAATGCTTTTGGAAAAGCTGCGGGCATTGCGCCTAGTACAATTAGCGATTGGAAAAGGAAGAGTCATACTCCATCCGCTGATAAGATAATGGATATCTGTAAAGCTCTTGATGTAACTCCGGAACAGCTTCTTACTGGAAAGGATATAGATGAAAACTATATAGAGCCTACTGTTGATTATGTGGCTAGAAAACAGGATGAGGAGCTTTTAATTGAAATTAATAGCCTTAAGAAGGATCAAAAGAAAAGATTGAAGGCTTATCTGAAAGCGTTGAAACAGTTAGAAGAACTTGAGGATATTTAGAAACAAAGTAATGAAAGGATTTTTTGTAAGTGGAGAGTAATAGAAATGTAACTATAGTGAAGGATGCGGAGGGGAAGGATGTTGTTTTAATCAACGATATTAAGTTTAGGGGAAAACGTTCAATTAATTGGGATGATGTAAAGACTTATTTAAAAAGCTACATTGATGATTCATTTCAGGTTCAAAGTACTGGTGATTGGGTTTTTATAGGAAATGATTTGCCTAATGAGTTTACTGGTTCAGAGTACACATATGGATTAAAGGGGACTAATGCAAAAGCTAAAGCCAATGCTGCACAAGGTATACCGGAATTAATTACTTCAGCTCAAGGAAAGCATTTTCGCGAAAATAAAGAAGAAAAACATTATCGAAATGCTAAATATGGATGGTATAGATATGATTCGAGATTTGCATTGCCAGTAATAAATGATAAAGGTGAGGTTGAAAGGTACAATGTTTTTCACGCGTCATTGATTATCAGGCACTCAGAAGATAAAAAACTATATCTCTACGATATTTTGGACATAAAAAAAGAAACGAGCAACCCGCTTGAGCACTTGGCTGTACACGACAAAAAACCCATTTCTTAACTATTATATTAAAGTCCAAAATGGATTGTGTCAATAGGAGTAACAAATATTTTTATACGGGGGTAATTATGAAAGAGGATAAGACAAAAGTATATATTTATACTCGAGTTTCAACAGCAATGCAAATAGATGGTTATTCACTAGAAGCACAGAAGACTAGAATGAGAGGCTACTGTGCTTTTAATGAATATGAGATTGCTGGTGAATATGAGGATGCAGGAAAGTCAGGCAAGTCCACTGTGGACCGCCTGGCTTTTAATCAAATGATAGAAGATATTAAATCCGGTAAAGATGAGGTAAGATATGTCCTAGTATTTAAATTATCAAGATTTGGTAGAAATGCAGCTGATGTATTATCTACTCTTCAGATAATGCAAGACTATGGCGTTGATCTGATTTGTGTAGAAGATGGAATTGATTCTTCTAAAGATGCTGGTAAGCTTATGATTTCGGTTTTATCAGCAGTTGCAGAAATTGAACGTGAGAATATCAGAGCACAAACTATGGAAGGTCGAATCCAGAAAGCAAGAGAAGGAAAATGGAACGGTGGATTTGCGCCTTATGGATATAAGCTTGTTGATGGGAAATTACTAATTAATGAAGCTGAAGCTGAGGGAGTACGTAAGGTATTTGATGTTTATATAAATACAACGCTTGGCCCATCTGGTGTGGCTAAGTACTTAGCTAATCATGGAATAAAGAAAATCCCAAGGCAAAACGGAGACAATGAGTTATTTAGCCAGTATGCAGTGCGTCTTATTATTAATAATCCAGTCTATGTGGGGAAAATAGCATTTGGTAGACGTAAGAATGAAAAGGTAAAGGGTACTAGAAACGAGTTTCATATTGTAAATTCTGATGATTATATTTTAGCTGATGGAATACATGAAGCTATTATATCCGAGGAAGTATGGGAAGCTGCTACTGCCAAAAGAATTAGAAAAGCTCACAAGTATTCAAGGGTTAATAAGCAAAGGAATGAAAAAACACATCTCTTAACAGGGATAGTTAAATGCCCTATTTGCGGTGCGGGGCTTTATGCGAATAAAACAACTAAGCGAAGAGCTGATGGTTCATTTTATAAAGACTTTACGTATTATGCATGCAAGCATCGTAAAAAAGATAGAGGGCACGCATGCACCTTTAGTAAACAAATCAGCGAGGATTTGTTAGATTCAGCAGTTCTCGAAACGCTTATTGGAATGACTCAAAGTAGAAAGTTTTCAAATAAGATGAGAAAGCGAATTAAATCTACTGTAGATACCACTGCTCTTGATGCCCAGATAAAAGAACTAAAAGCACAACTAAGGAAAGCATATAATCGAAAGGAAGCAATCAATGATGATATTGAAAAGCTTGATATCGAAGACAAACATTATCTTAGAAGAAAAAAGGATTTGGAAGAAAATCTATACAAGCTATATGATAAAATTGATGAGACTGAAGATTTGCTTCTTGACGCTCAAGCTAAGCATCAGGCAATAGTTGCTGATAAGATATCTGAGTATAATATTTATAAAGCACTAACTTTTTTTGATAGGTATCTGCCAGATATGTCTGATGAAGAGTGTAGAGAATTTATCATGCAATTTATAGAGCGTATTGATTTATTTGAAGAACGACAAAATGATGGAAGGTGGATTAGCGAAATCAAATTTAAATTGCCGTGGCTTCCTAATCAAACTATAATTAGTTGTGACAATAAAAATGCGCTTGAGACGGTTGTGTTGATGTCAAGGGTCGACGGCAAATGAGCTTTTCTGCACTCAACCAGCGGTAGAGTTACAGGAAATCAACCTACGGTTCGTGTAAAAATATGATGATACCGGCTATGCTTGAGTCATGAAAGGAGGTGCCCGATATGGATCAAATCAAAATTGGAAAATTCATAGCATCCTGCAGGAAGGAACAGGGCATGACTCAGGCAGTCCTTGCCGAGAAGCTCGGAATCAGTGACCGGGCGATATCAAAATGGGAGACCGGAAAGTCTATGCCGGATTCCTGGATTATGCTGGAACTTTGTGAACTTCTGAAAATTAACGTCAACGAACTCCTGTCGGGCGAAAGAATTA
>JAEEGF011914979.1_pt1 | contig 11139 bp, 10 predicted proteins | sample 9134171 | NCBI WGS metagenome assembly JAEEGF01 (sample SAMN16246542, study PRJNA631951) | gut metagenome | biome: gut microbiome; feature: rumen; material: AP-attached | host: Bos | place: Iran: Karaj | collected 2018-10
AAAACGTTGCCAAACGCCGTTTTGAGATTTCAAAAACCCAGTATTTATGCGGGTTTCAGGCATTTTTGCGCTCATTCCCACTCACCAGGCAAATCCCGACTTTAACTGCTTTTGTTTATGAGATTTGTCTCGACGTGACTCCGTTTGATTCCCATTATCCTCAACCCATGGGGTCTACGGACTTTTGCTATCAAAAAGCTATCAAAGCTGCTATCACAGGCCCGAATTGCTGGAGCTGTTTACAGTGGCTTGGACGATTAACAGGAATGCTTTGACCGTTTGTTATACGCTTTTTGATGTGGTTACTATAGCATGAAATCGGCTGGTTTTCAATGCTGCTTTTATAGAAAACGGTGTTTTCGACCAAGTCGCTACAGTCCCCAACGGCCGGTATTGAAATACCGACTTGCTTTTTCATGGGCATTGTCAACGATCTGTTGGTCAAAGCCGATGAGCTGCAGAAGATTGATAGCATTTCGTGAGGCTGCTTGAAACTTGTCTCACGGTGAGACACATTTCAATTTCTTGCTGGGGTGTTTCAGCACTTCATAAAGCCGCAACAACCGAGTTTAATGCTGTTTTTCAATTTCGTTCTCTTTCCTCCGCACTCAATGCTTATGATACGAGCCCTTCACAACACCTTGGATCTGCAATTCATCCATGATGATGTCAGGATAAGATTTTGTGTCAGGATTGCAGGAATGAAGGATATACTTTTTGTTCTTCGCATCGAAGCCGAGCTTTTTCAGATTGTTCTTCCCGTCGAAAAGCGCGATCACGAGATCACCTTCATTAGCCGTCTGCTGTCGCTTCACAAACACATAATCTCCGGGGAAGATGCCCGCGCCGGTCATGCTCTCACCCTTGGCGATCAGAGCAAAGTAATCTCCCTTTTCTACCAGCGACTCCGGCATGCGGATCGTCTCGATGAAGCGCTGTTCTTCTTCCTGTCCCGGCCCACAGGCGACCGTCCCGAGAACAGAAATGCCGTGGATAGGCGAGACCTCGTTCATCTCTTTTGTGCGAGCGCTGCGATAGCCGTTGTAGGTCACTTCGCCGGATTCCTGCATGGCGACGAGATAACGGTGCACCATCGCATACGGAATGCCCGTTCCCGCTTCGATCTCCCGCACGCTGGGGACTTTATCATGCTCGTAATAGAAAGCGTTGATATAATTTGCAATCACAACTTTTTTCTTTTCATCTTTCTTCATACGACCTCCAAAATAAAACGGACTGTTTCGGTGATAAGAATAGATCACGCGAAACAGCCCGTGTCAATATGGATTTGAAATTTTTTGTTTCAAGATTTGCTAGATGCTTTTTCTCTCTTCGACTTTAGCAAGGAGACGTGTATATTTCAATCCGTCTGTTCTTTAGTTCAACAATTTTTGCTGCGCCTGAGCGGAAGCCTCCGAGGGCTCCGCCACGGGGATGTCCGGGTAATCCGTCATCTTCGGCAGGGGCAGACTCTGCATATACTCGTGCATCGCCTCAGCCACACGCTTGCCGTTGACTACGGCCATGACCACATTTCTCGCACCGCTCGCCGCATCACCCGCGGCAAAAACGCCCGGGCGTGAGGTATGCCCGTCCGCGTCCACGGTGAGCAGGCCCGAGCGCTCGGTGTCGATTCCCTTCGTGGTTTGAATCAGATTGCTCTCAAACTCCTGGCTGGCCGCAATGATGACGCCGGTGCAGGGATAGAGCTTTTCGCTGCCGGGAACGGCTCTCACTTTTCCGCCCTCGCCGATCTCGCTGTCAGCCAGCACCAGACCGTCCTCCCGGATCTCCAGCGGTGTTTTCATCATCAGAAAGACCACGCCTTCGAGGCGGACATAACTTGCTTCATAGTCGCTGGCTGCGATCTTATCCCGGCGGTTGACCACTGTAACATAGCGCGCGCCCTGCCGCACCGCCGTCCGGGCGCAGTCCATAGCGGAATTACCCGAGCCAATGACCATGATCCGCTCTCCCAGGTGAAAAGCCTCCGGGGAGGCCAGATAGTTGATGGCAAAGGTCACATGGCCCAGGCTCTCGCCCTTGATATGCAGCTGCCGCGGCTTCCAGAGCCCCGCGCCGACAAACACGCTTTGAAACCCGTCGCGGAAGAGATCGTCGATGGTCAGCGCGCTGCCGATATGCGTGTTGGGGCGGAAGCGAATGCCCTTGAGCGCCAGATGGCGATAAGCGATGTCGTCCAGCACCGCGTCGGGCAGGCGGAAATCGGGAATGCCGTAGCGCATGACGCCGCCGATCTTATCCCGGCTGTCATAGATCGTCACGCCGTAGCCGTATCGGGCCAGGATGATGGCGATGGTGAGACCCGCCGGTCCCGCGCCGATGATGGCGACCCTGCGGCCGTTCGGCTCCGTCGGCCCCTTGACCATCTGATTGGCATAGGTCGTGGAAATGTAGTTTTCAATCATAGAGAAATGGACGGGACTTCCCTTGATACCCTGGATGCAGTGCCCCTCGCACTGATGCTCATGGTCGCAGACCAGCGAGCAGACCGTGGTCAAAGGGTTATTCTCAAACAGCATCCAGCCGGCGTCGTTGAGCTTTCCGTCCTTCAGCAGCCGGATGACCTCCGGGATGTTCGTATGGATCGGACAGCCCTCCTGACAGCGGGGCTTTTTGCAGCCGAGGCAGCGCTTGGCTTCCTCCATCACATGCAGTGCCATTTCATGTCCTCCTTCCGTTCAGCAGCGCAACAGAAATGTCGTTCACATTCGTGCCGGTCGGACCGGTGACGATCAGACCGCCGATGGCCTTCAAGGCGTGATAGGCGTCGTTCTCCCGCAGGACTTCGTGCACATCAATGCCTGCGGCCTTCAGCGCATCGAAGCTGTCTCCGTCCACATAGCCGCCCGCGGCGTCGGTGGGGCCGTCCGTTCCGTCGGAGCCCACGCTGATGACGGCGGCGTTTTTCATCCCTCGGATGCCCTCCGCGGCGGCGAGCGCCAGCTCCTGGTTCCGCCCGCCGAGACCCTTGCCCGTCAGATGCACCACGGTCTCGCCGCCTGCGAGAAAGGCGATCTTTTTACCGGAAGCGGCATGTGCGCGCAGGATGGACGCCAGAAAGCGCCCCGCTTCCCGCGCCTCGCAGTCGAGCTGATTGGTGAGGAATACCGTCTCATAGCCCATGCGCCGAAAGGCCCCTTCCGCCGCGCGGCAGAGCTCCCGCACGCTGCCCACAATCTGGGCATTCACGTTGGAAAGCGCCTTGGGTGTCTCGATTTTCAGCAGCTCACGCGCCTGCGGACTGAGTTGCAGTGCATGTTTTTCGACTATCCGTCCCGCGTCGGCGCAGCTCGAGGCGTCGGGACTCACCGGGCCGGAGGCGATCATATCCAGCGGATCGCCCAGAATATCCGAGAGGATCACCGCCTCCACATGGGCCGGAGCGCAGTGGGCGGCAAAGCGGCCGCCCTTCACAGCAGAGAGCCGCTTGCGGATGGTGTTCATCTCCACGATGTCCGCCCCGGAGGCCAGAAGCTGCCCGGTAATGTCCCGCAGCTCCGCGAGCGGGACCAGCGGCTTTTCAAACAGAGCGCTGCCGCCGCCCGACAGGAGGAAGAGCACCGTGTCGTCCGCTCTCAGATCTTCCGTCATGCGCAGGGCTTCTTCCGCCGCTTTGACGCTGTTTTCATCGGGTACGGGGTGTCCGGCCTCAATGAAGCACAGTCCGGGCAGCGGATCTCCCAGATGACCGTATTTCGAAATGACGAGTCCGTCCGTCACCGGAACCGGCAGCACATTCAGCGCGGCCGCCGCCATGCGATAAGCGGCCTTGCCCAAAGCAACCAAGAATACTCTCCCCGGAAAGCGTTTGCCTGCCAGCGCATGGGAGACCGCCTGCTCTGGCAGTACGGCGGAGATGGCTGCCTGAACAACGGCCTGGGCATCTGCTCTCAGTGTTCGATTCATTCAATGCGCCTTCTTTCAATGAGATTCGATATCTGCTTACAATTTGCGAAACAGCTCCGTTTTTCCGTCCCAATCCTTTCGGGCCTGAAGGAGTAACTTGTGGATGGCGGCGGCACGGGGCGGGATCAACTGCACCATCATGCCCAGATCCTTCCGCATATCCACCACCATGAAGCTGGGCTTGTCTGCGTTGGCCAGGATCGGGGCCGGATCTGTACCGGTCGCCTTGGCTTTTGCCAGAGCGTTTTCGATGTCTGGATAGCCGATCGTCACAACAGGGATATTCAGCAGATGGCACGCCTGTTCCGCTTCTCCCAGATCCTCCACAAACATGTGGATGTGGTTCATGCCGGGCTGCGTCATATCGTTCCCGTCCGTGAACATGGTCGGCACATCGATGGGTTGCTGCTGAACCACCTCCACCGAATGGGAACCCCAGGCCCCGTAGGCCGCATGGAATTTCAGCCCCTTGCAGTCCACCTCCCGCCCGCGATAAATCAGCCTTCCGAAGGTGTTTGTGGTGTAATAGAAAGGGCCGGAGCCAAAGCGCTCATGATGCGCCAGGGCAAAGGCTTTCCAGTCCGGTGCGTAGAAACCGATCTGATGCACAAAGTCACGGTTTTTGAAGTAGTTTTTCACTTCCCGCTGCTCCATGTCACGTTTCCTCCGATCAGACCAGATCCGCCGTGTCCCGGATCAGCTCGATCACGAGATCCCGCACCGGCGTTTTGACACCCAGCTCACGGGCGATGCTGTCAGACGCATGGAGATCCTTGCTCATAAACTTCGGGTACATCGCGCGCAGATTCTCTGGCAGCTTTCCGTCCTTGGTGGACGCGCGGTGCCGAAGCACATTGTAGAACAGGTTGTCCACCTCATCGGCGGCGAGACAGACCTCCAGATATTTGTTCAGGTCAATTCCGGCCGCTTCGCAGATCCGGCTGGTTTCCGTCAGCACGCGCCAGACGCAGAAGGTGTTGGCGTTGCGGCAGACCTTGACAAGCATCCCCGAGCCAACCGGGCCGCAGAGGATGGGGGCGGCGGACCAGTCGTCCAAAACGGGCTTGGCATAGGCAAAGGTGGCCTCATCGCCGCCGATCATACCGACAAGGCCGTTCTCCGCTGCCTTGGAACCGGGCGTCACGCCGCAGTCCAGAAAACCGACGCCGCGCGACATGCACAGCGCCCCGATCGTTTTCGCTTCATCCACCGACACGGTGGAGAGAAGAACGATGACCGTCCCCTCGTGGGCGTTGGCCAGGAGACCGTCGGGCCCGTCCAGCACCTCAAGGCATTGCGGATAGTCAAAAACGGAGACCATGATGATATCCGCTTTCTCCGCAAGCGCCTTCAGGCTCTCTTCCTCGGGCGGGCAGCCCGGATGATTTTTATATTTTCCCGCTGTGCGGTTATAAACAACGGTCTTTCTCCCGCTGTTTGCCAGACTTGTAGCCACACCGCCGCCGATGCTTCCGAGACCGACCACGCCGGCGACCAGATCCTTTGCGTCTTTCATGCGGTTTTTCCTCCATTGATAACAGATTGCATTGCGTTCTCTTGCTGTTCCAGCTTGTTTAGCTGCTTCAAGCCCAAACAGACGGCGATGACCGTCGCCAGGGTATCCGCCGCCATATGGGCGCTGACATTTCCCAGCACGCCAAAAAGCGCGTTCATCAGATAGAGCAGCGGGATGAGCAGGATGCCCTGCCGCAGCAGCGAGGCGAGAGTCGAGCGCTTCGCATTGCCGGAGGCTTGAAGAAAATTCGTGCTGATGTAATAAAACCCCATGATCGGTCCCGTCAGCACACGCAGACGAATGATCGTTTGACCGAGGGAGAGCGCCTCCGGGTTTTTGAGAAACAGCGAGATGATCCATTCACTGCCGAAAAAGCAGAGAAGCGTCATGCTCAGGCCGAGCGAGACGGTCAAAATGGCGAGCTTGCGCAGAATCTCGCGGATCCGGGGCAGATTCTTCGCACCGTAGTGATAGGCCAGCAAGGGCTGTACGCCGACGCAGACGCCCATCTGCACCATGGTGATGATCGTAGTGGATTTTCCCGCCGCGGCCATCGCCGCGACGGCGAGCGTACCGTGGCGAACCATCAGCTTGTTGGCCAAAGCGGAGGCGAAGCTGGTCAGCATGCTGTTTGTCCCGTTGGGCAGCCCGATCGCCAAAATGTGCCGAAGCTCCAAGGGTGCGCGGAGGGCAAGGCGCGGCGAGAGGGAAATCCCCTCGCTTTTTCGAAGCGCATACCGAACCAGATACGCCGCACCGAAGAGATTACTCAGCACGGTCGCGGCCGCCGCTCCGGCAACGCCCCGGCGGAAGGTCAAAATGAAAAGTGGGTCCAACAAAATGTTGCTGACCGTGGAGAGCAAATGACCGACCATACTCTCCATGACGGCGCCCTCCGCCCGGATCACATTGCCGAAGGCTGTGGTGAAGACCATGACGGGCGTTCCGAGAAGCAGAACAGTCAGATAGCTTTGCGCATACGGCCACATCTCCGTATTGACGCCGAGAAAGCGCAGAACGCGCCCCCGGAACGCCAGTACGAGCAGGCCGAAAAGCGCCCCCAGCACGAGGGAGCCCCAGCAGCAGAGGCTCGTATATAGACGAACGCGGCGGCTGTCACCCTCACCGAGCGTTCGAGCGATGAGAGCGCAGCCGCCGCCTCCGATCATTGAGCCGAGAGCCATGATCATGGTGAAAACCGGAGTGGCGATCGAGACTGCGCCCACCTGAACGTCGTCGTGCAGCTGCGCGATGAAGAACATATCCGCCATGTTGTAGAAAACCATGACAAGCATGTTTACAACCGCAGGGATCGCCATCGCGAAGATCGCACGCCAGACAGAGCTGCTTTGGAAAAGCTGTTCCCGTTTCGACTTCATGTTTTCACCAAGGATCGCTTAGGCCCTAAGCCGGATCAGAGAATGATGTTGTTCTGCCCGCCGTCGAGCCAGGCGCGGAGATTGTCAAACACGATCTCGGCGCGCAGGGTCATGGATTCCTTGCTGGCAAAGGCAATGTGCGGGGTGAGCAGGGTGTTGGGCGCGTGGAGCATCTGCGTGTCGAGAGGCAGGGGCGGCTCCTTGGTGAACACGTCCACCGCAGCACCGGCGATGACGCCCTCGGAGAGCGCGCGGGCGAGATCGTCCTCGTTGGTGACCGGGCCGCGGGCGACATTGATGAGGATCGCGGAGCGCTTCATCATGCAGAGCTTTTCATAGTTGATCATACCGCGGGTGCTGTCGTTGAGCGGGCAATGGAGCACAACGATATCGCTGCGGCGCAGCAGCTCCTCCTGGGAGACCTGCTCGACATAGTCGGGATACTCCGGATGGAACTTGCGGCTCTGCGCCAGAACGTGGCAGTTGAAGGCGTGGAGCAGTTCACCGGTGCGGCTGCCGATCTTGCCGTAGCCGATGATGCCGACCGTCTTGCCCTTGAGCTCGCAGCCGACCAGGCCGTCCTTCGTTCCGCCGGCACGGACGCGCTCCTGCGTCTGGGGAATGTTGCGCAGCACAGACAGCGCCATACCGATCACGAGCTCGGAGACCGCCTCGTTGGAGTAGCCGGAGGCGTTGGAGACCTTGACGCCCTTGGCCTTTGCCGCGTCCAGACCCACATGGTCAACGCCGGTGAAAGCCACGTCGATAAACTGCAGCTTGTCGCAGGCGGCAATGACTTCGTTCGGCATGGGCATGTTGGCGATGATCATGGCGTCGGCGTCCTTCGCCTCGTCGATCAGGGTGGGGATATCGGTGGTCTTGGCGTAGTCGACAAATTCCACTTCACCCGCAAAGGGCTTCTTGAAGGAGGCCAGCTCCTCCGCGGAGATACCGAGTGACTCGAGAAGAACGACTTTTTTCATGTTTCTGTTTCCTTTCTTATAGTAGGTATTTATTACTTACGGGATAGAACCAGGTGGATTTTTTCTTCAATGGCTTTTCGGTTGAGATGGTAGTGATCCATCAGCTCATCTGGCTGACCGGACTGCCCGAAGCAGTCCTGAACGGCCACCATTTCCATCGGCACCGGGTGATTTGCAGCAAGGCACTCCGCCACGGCGCCGCCCATGCCGCCATACACCTGGTGTTCCTCGGCGGTGACAATGCAGCCGGTCTCTTCGGCGGCAGCAAGGATCGCCTCCTTGTCCAGAGGCTTTACGGTGTGCAGATCATAGACCCGGACGGAAATCCCTTGCTGCGCCAGAGCTTCAGCCGCCTGCAGCGCCTCATAGACCAGCGCGCCGTTGGCAAAAACCGTGACGTCCTTGCCCTCGCGGCAGAGGCGCGCCTTGCCCAGTTCAAAGGGCGTATCCTCATCGGTGATCACGGGGACGGCTTCCCGGCCGAAGCGGACGAAGCAGGGGCCGTTTTTCTTCGCGATCGCAAGCGTCGCTTTCCGCGTCTCCTCTGCGTCGCAGGGGACGACGACGGTCATCCGGGGCAGAACGCGCATCAGCGCCACATCTTCCAGCGACTGATGGGTCGCGCCGTCCGGGCCGACGGAGATGCCCGCATGGGCGCCTGCCAGCTTGACGTTCAGGTCGTTGTAGCACACGGTGGTGCGGATCTGATCCCAGGCCCGCCCGGCGAGAAAGACGCAGTAGGTGGACACAAAAGGAGTCATGCCGGAGAGAGCAAGGCCGGCCGCAGTTCCAACCATGTCCTGCTCAGAGATGCCCATATCCAGGAAGCGCTCCGGGTATTGCTCGCGCACCCAGACGGTACGGGTGGATTTGGCCACGTCGGCGTCAAGCACCATGATGTTTTCTCCCTGCGCACACAGGGAGAGCAAGGCTTTTCCGTAGCCGTCGCGCATCGGTATCCTGTTCATGCTTCCGCCTCCTCTCGAATTTCACGCAGCGCCCGCTCCAACTGCTCAGCGTTCGGCGCGGTGCCGTGCCAGGCGCAGTCGCCCTCCATGAAGGAGACGCCCTTGCCCTTGACGGTGTTGGCGATCAGGACGCTGGGCTTTCCCTTGAAGGCGGCCGCCATCTCATAGGCACGGAGGATCTGCTCCATTTCGTGCCCGTCCAGCTCGATGACGTTCCAGCCAAAGTCGTGCCATTTGGCACAGAGATCACCAAGATCCTTAATATCCTCAGTGGTGCCGTCCAGCTGCACGTGGTTGTAGTCCACGATGGCGCAGAGATTGTCCAGCTTGTGCTGGGCCGCGGTCATCACCGCCTCCCAGATCTGGCCCTCCTGCAGCTCGCCGTCGCCCAGGAGGCAGTAGACGCGATTTGCGCGCCCCTGCTTTTTGAAGCCGAAGGCAAGTCCGTCGGCAATGGACAGGCCCTGCCCGAGGGAGCCGCTGGAGCAGTCGAGACCGGGCGTAGATTCTTTGTGCGGATGCCCCTGGAGGATACTGCCCAGTTGCCTCAGCGTGGAGAGTTCTTCAACCGGGAAAAAGCCTTTTCTTGCAAGGACGCTGTACAAAACCGGAGCCGCGTGGCCTTTCGAGAGAATGAAGCGATCTCGCCCCTCCCACTCCGGCCTGGTTGGATCAACATGCAGTATGCCGCCAAAATACAAACCTACCATTAAATCCACGGCGGACAGAGAACCGCCGGGATGCCCGGAGTGAGCTTGATGAATCATACGAACAATATCACAGCGCACGGTCTTGCTCATCCTGCAAAGATCCGTTTGCATTTCAACTCCCCCTTTTTCAACAGCCGCTGGCGTTAATTACGGTTGCAAGCATAGCAGACAGGTCGGAAAATGAATATTCCAAAATTCGTTTTAGATTTAATAAATTGGTTATCGTTGCAAGATGAGACTAATTTCTTAAATTACTAGCGAATTTAAGACAGCTCGTCCTTGAAATTAGCCCCTCAGTATGATACATATTAAAGGCAAAGGATCATTTTAATAATCCGGGAAGGGGAGGTTTCCTTTTGGAGATCATAGACAGACTCAGCTTTTTTGCGGGGCTTATTTCCTGTAATCAGCCCCTATATCTTTGGCAATTTGATTCTGCCGGCGAACTGATGGAGAGTAACTGCCCGACCTCCGCGTTGTTTCTTCCTTTGTTCCGGCACGACAACAATCCGGAATATATTTTATCTGTTCAGGAGAAGCTACCGATTCTTCTTACAAACGATGTGGGATTGACTTGGGTGGCGGAGCGGAGCTGGACAGATAATGAGTCAAACCGTTTTTGCGTGATAGGTCCCTGCTTTGTCAGCACTGCGCAGGCGGAATTGATGGAAAAAAGACTGCGCGGAATATATATGTATAGCTCCGGTACAAGAGAATGGAAAGAACGGCTGCTCAAAGAAGTGGTCAACATCCCGGTTGTCTCCCTTCGTTTGATTTGTCAGTTTGCGGTGATGCTGCATTTCTGCCTCAGCGGAGAAAAGGTGACAATTGGAGAAATTCATTTCCAGACCTCAAAAGAAAGCCCGGATCATACGCCCGAGGCAAAGAGGGATCCTCTGAGAAGCTTCCGCGCTGAGCGCGCGTTGCTGCACATCGTCCGGGAGGGAGATATGGATTACAGCGGGATCAAAGTGCGCGCGCAAAATTCTGCTGTAGTTCCCGTTTATACCGGTGATCCGCTTCAGGATCGAAAGATCCTTTGCTCAGTGTTCACGGGACTGTGTTCCCGCGCCGCCATCGAGGGAGGCCTTTCCGCTGAATTGGGCTTTTCTCTTGCCGACCAATATATTCGCGAAATATGGACAGAGAAAAGCGTCTCCGGCGTTGCGGCAGCGAATGGGCAAATGATACAGGACTTTGTCACGAAGGTACACAAAACCCGTGAAAACAAGAAGTATTCTCCTATGGTCAAAAGCTGTATAGACTTTATCGAATTGAATGTTGAGAAGGAACTGGATCTGGATACTCTGGCATCCCGCCTGGGCTATACGAAATATTATCTCTCTCGCAGCTTTAAGCAGGAAACGGGAATTACGGTCAATGAGTATGTCAAGATTGCCAAAATCGAACGGGCAAAAATTTTTTTGGCAAATACCGATGACAGCATCGACAGCATTCTGGAGCGGCTTGGCTTCAACTCCCGCAGCTTCTTTTCCGACACCTTTCATAAAATTGTGGGAAAAACCGCTTCGCAATATCGTGCGGAGCATCGAATCTTTTAAAAAGTCACGGCAGCGCCCGACAAAACAGAGTGTTTGTCGGGCGCCATTTTTATAAGATTTTTGAAATTTGCTTTTAGTTCTTCAAATTAGC
>JAEEGF010120076.1_pt1 | contig 11138 bp, 8 predicted proteins | sample 9134171 | NCBI WGS metagenome assembly JAEEGF01 (sample SAMN16246542, study PRJNA631951) | gut metagenome | biome: gut microbiome; feature: rumen; material: AP-attached | host: Bos | place: Iran: Karaj | collected 2018-10
CGACAACATCCGCATGGAGATCCAGCTGATCACGCCGATCGCGATGGAGCAGGGCCTTCGCTTCGCAATCCGTGAAGGCGGCCGTACGGTTGCTTCCGGCGTCGTTGCGAGCATCATCGAGTAATCAGGCTGCCGTATAACGGCGCCGGATTATTTGCGGCGAAGATCAAACAAAATAAACTGTAAGAAGAAAGAGCGTCACGCTCTTTCTTCTTAATTTATTCTCCACAAATCAGCCGATGTTTCCGCCCTTTCGCATACGTCAGCATAGTTCAGAGCAAAAACGCGGCTTTCGCCGCCGTTCAGGACCGTCTGACGCGCACCATGCCAGACTGTCGGCAAAAACAGTGTCAATGACACAGCCCGCTTGGCACCCGTTTTGTTCGCAAACAGTAGGGGGCGTATCTCTCTACTTTACAACACTGTCGAAAAGTGATATACTAATTTATATCGGAAAATGAAGGTTCTCGTTTCGACGGAGGGGACGCTGGACAGGAACCTGACCGAAGGAGTTTCTGCTATGCATAAGAAGAAACTTGCATTGCTGCTGATTCTCGGCTCTGCGATCGCGCTCATCGGGTTGGCGATCCTGGGGAGCCGGGTTTCTTCGCGTTTGAGCAACAATCAGAGCACGTCCAAATTTCCTGTGCAGATCCAGGAATACATGGCGTCCAACACGCTCTATCCGAACGAGAACGGCGTCTGTACCGACTGGGTGGAACTGTATAATTCTTCCGATGCGGCGATCTCGATCGGCGGCTTCAAACTGACCGACACCAGCCGCAAATCCCGCTATACCGTTCCGGCAGGGACCGTGATCGAGGGACACGGATATTATGTGATCTACTGTATGCGCTCGGGCGGCGATGGGTACGCTGATTTCGGCCTCTCGCGCGAAGGCGGGGAAGAATTGCTGCTGCTCAATCGAAAGAACGTTCTGATTGATTCCGTTATGACGATCCCGCTTACGGACAATGCGTCCGCCGAGCGCGATGAGAACGGTCAGTTCCGCATGTCCAAACAGCCGTCACCCGGCGCCGCAGCCATCACGGAGGCAGCCTCGACGCAGTCGGGGACCGAGCTGAACTTGCGCGCCGTGTCCGGTCCCGTTACGATCTCTGAGGTCATTACGTCCAACTCGCTGTTCGCCGACGAAAACGGGCTTGTAACGGACATCGTGGAGCTCTATAACGGCTCGGACGAACAGGTGAGCATCGGCGGGTATGTTCTGCAGGACGGCATCGAGGGAACGCAGTTTACGGTGCCGCTTGGGACCGTGCTTGCGCCGGATGCGTACTATCTGATCCATTGCGCGCGTTCGCAGACAGGCGGACTGTACGCCGATTTCGGGCTTTCGCGCAACGGCGGCGAACTGCTGCTCCTCTATACGGCGGACAGTGTGCTGACTGATTTTCTGACCACCGTGCCGTGCACCAAAAACGGCGCGATCATACGCGAGGACGGCGAACCGGTTGCAATCGCGTACGCGACGCCCGGATTTGCGAACACCGAGCAGGGGCGACAGGACTGTCTGGACGCATATGCGTCCGACGACGCCGTGCGGTTCAGTGAGATCATGACGTCCAATCGTTCCGTGCTGTTTGCGGGCGGGGGCGCGCCGGACTGGATCGAACTGGTCAATACCGCGGGCACTGAGGTCGATTTCTCCGGCTATGGGCTCAGCGACAGCGTCACGTCCGTACGGTATACGTTCCCGGCGGGAACGGTGATCCCGGCAGGCGGATACCTCGTGATCCTATGCGACGATACGGAGCTGACAGGGCAGGCGGCGCCGTTCGGTCTGTCTGCCGCCGGCGGCGAGACCGTGTATCTGATCAGACCCGACGGCACACTGTACAGCGCGGCAATCACTGCTGCGGCCGAGACAGATGTCGCGCTCATCTATGAGGGCGGGATCCTGCCATCACGGTATTCCGAGCCGACGCCGGGCTTTTCCAACGATGAAGCAGGTATTGCCGCCTATCGCGGGCAGCAGGTCGTCACCGGGCTTCTGATCAGCGAAGTGATGCCGGACAATGAATGTACGTTCGCGTTCGGCGACGGCGTGTTTGCCGACTGGGTCGAGCTTTACAATGCAACGAACGACACACTTCTGACCGGCATGTTCTGCCTGTCTGACCGGGACAGCGATCTTATGCGCTTCCAACTGCCGAACATTGCGCTCGCGCCGGGTGAATTCATCGTGATCCGGTGCAGCAAGGAGGGAAGCAAAGACAGCGAGATCGTCGCGCCGTTCGGGCTGAGCAGCAAGGGCGGTACGGTGTATCTGTCCACCGCCTCGGGCAAGCTTCTGGACCGCGCCGTGTATCCGGCGGCGGTGCCGGATCGCTCCTATATCCGTACAAACGACGGAACGTTTGCCGAAACCGACTGCCCGACGCCCGGTTATGCGAACACCGGCGCAGGGTATCAGCTTTTTTTGCAGTCTTACACGGCAGGCGAACTCTATATCAGCGAGGCAATGCCGGCGAACCGGACCGTGATGAGGAACAACGGCGAGTATTTTGACTGGGTCGAGCTGCGCAACGGCGCAGCAGAGCCGATCAACCTTGCCGGTTACTATCTGACCGACAATACCGATGAGCCGTTCAAATGTGCACTGCCGGATACGATGCTCAACAGCGGCGCGTTCTTTTTGGTTTATTGCTCCGGCAACGCGTCGCTGACCGACAAGAAAGGCTTCCACGCATCGTTCAAACTGAACAGCGGGGAGGACCGGCTGTACCTTTACAACAGCGCGGGCGAGCTGGTCGATTATCTGCATATCTACGACGTCCCGCCGGAGGGCACGATCGGGCGCAACGGCCGCGAGGGCGGCGTGTATCTCTATAAGAAACCGACTCCCGGCGAGGTGAACGAAAACGGCACGGCGGCGATCATGCGGACGGAAATGCCGACGGCTTCCGTCAACTCCGGCGTCTTCGAAAACGTCGATACGTTCGAGGTTTCATTGCGCGGGGCTGGCACCGTCTATTATACGACTGACGGGTCAAGTCCGACGACGAAGTCGAGCATTTATACCAAACCGATCCGGGTGTCCAAAACGTCCGTCATACGTGCGGCGGCACTCGAGGACGACAAGCGGATGAGCAAACCGCTGACGCTTGCTTATACCGTGAACGAGGGACATACGCTGCCGGTGTTGAACCTGATCGTAGCGCCGAAAGACCTGAACGGAGAAAAGGGCATCTACTCGAATCCGTTGGAAAAGTGGCAGAGGGAAGCATGCATCGTCTATACCGACAAGAACGGCACGATCACGCACGATTGCGGCGTACGGATCAGCGGGCAGACTTCCCGCCGCCGCGGGCAAAAATCGTTTCGGGTGATCTTTTCCGACCAGTACGGCGGCCGGCTCCGGTACGATCTGTTCGGCGACGATTGCGAACAGTCGACATTTCCTCAGCTGCAGATCCGCTCGGGACTGGATTCCAAGTACGGCATTTTCCGCGAGCCGCTTGCGCAACGGCTTGCGATGCCGTATCGAGACACGACGTTCGTGCAGGATTCCGTGACGTGCGTGCTGTATCTGAACGGCGAATACTGGGGGATCTATCATTTCATGGAGTCACTGTGCGAGGAAACGCTGGCGGACCGGCTCGGCGTGCGCACGGACAGCATCACGCTGTTCGAGGGCTTCATGTATGAAGATCATAAGAAGACTGAGATCTATCAGCTCTGGCAGTACGTCAAACAGCACGATATGTCCAAGAGTGAGTGTTATGAGTATGCGAAGGCGCATCTTGCGCTCGAGAATCTGATCGACTGGGCGATCTTTCAGGCGTATTGCTACAATACCGATCTCTCCGGCAACGTCCGATATTTCAAGAGCTCGGAGACCGACGACAAGTGGCACTTTGTGTATTACGATGTCGAATGCGTGTTCAAAGACCCGGCGAGCTTTGATCTCGTGTTCAAGTCCGGGCAGACCGCGGACTTTCTGAAAGCGCTGATTAAAAACAGTGAGTTCAAGGATATGTTTTTGAAGCGGCTCGCCTACCATTGCGAGCACTCGTTCCGCCAGGAGGACGTCCTTGCCCTGTTCTATTCGTTTGACGACGCCGTCCGCACCGAGACGCTGCGGCAGTTTCCGCGTTGGGGTCTGTCGCAAAAGGATTATCTGTACAACTATAACCAGATCGAAAAGCTGCTGAAGGCGGATCGAGTGAAGCAACTGAAGCAGAGCGCAAGGAATGTGTTACATCTGTCCGATGCCGAATACAACGCCTACTTCGGAGGTTGACGCGATGCAGGACGGATTCCGGATCGAAAAGAAATACATTATCAGTCTTGATACGGCTTTGGTGCTGCGTGCACGGATCGCGCCCCTGATGCGCATGGACGCGCAGGCGAAGAGCGGCGCATATCAGATTCGCAGTCTGTACTTCGACACGCCGGACGCCGACGCGTTCCGGGAGAAGATGGACGGTGAAGCGGATCGGTGCAAGTACCGGCTCAGATTCTATAACGGCAACCTCGGTCTGATCCGGCTTGAGAAGAAGGAAAAGATCGGGGACATGACCCAAAAGACGCAAGCGATCGTCAGCGAATCCGTCGCCCGGGCGATGCAGCATGGCGATTATGCAGCGCTTGCCGAAGCGGAGGATCCCCTGTGCCGCGCGTTCTATGCCGAAGCGAAGTCACAGCGACTTTTGCCCGCCGCCGTCGTGGACTACCGGCGCGTGCCGTATACCTATCGGTTCGACAATGTGCGGATCACGATGGACACGCAGGTCTATACCGGCACGCCGGGTACGTTCTTCTCATTGATGCGTCCGCCGTTCCCAGTGCTCGAAAACGGAGCGGTGATCCTTGAAGTTAAAACCGACGACCGCATCCCGGCGCAGATCAGCCGCGTTCTCGAAACGGTGCCACGGCAGCAGCAGTCTTTCTCCAAATACGCACTCAGTTATGCCCGCATGCACAGCATCGAATAATTACAAATCAAGAGGTACTCTATGGAACGAATCACAGATTTCTTTGCAACAGAGCTTTCCGCGGTCAGTATCGGCCACCTGCTGCTTTGCGTCGGTCTCAGCTTCGCGCTGAGTCTCTACATCATCTTCGTTTACCGGCTCGTGTATTCGGGCGTGATGTTTTCCAAGCGGTTTTCACTCTCACTGATGCTGCTGAGTCTCGTCACGTCCGCCGTGATTCTCGCGATCTCCTCGAACGTCGTGCTGTCTCTCGGCATGGTCGGCGCGCTGTCGATCGTTCGTTTCCGCACCGCGGTCAAGGACGTCATGGATACCGTGTTTATGTTCTGGGCGATCGTGAACGGCATCATCTGCGGTGCGGGGTTCGTGCTCGTCTCAATACTGGCGACGCTCGGCATCGGCATCCTAATCCTTGCCGTGTATTATTTCGGACGCGTTGCGCAGCAGAACTTGTATCTCGTCGTCATCCGCGCCGTGGATTCGGTTGCGCTCAACGAGGTTTCACCGCTGCTCTCGGAGGGCAAGCTCAAATCCTGCTCCAGCGCCGAGGGTGTGCAGGAGGCCGTGTCCGAGATGAAGCTTTCGAATGAGCAGGTGAACCAGCTGCGCTTGCTGACCCGCAAGGAGGGCGTGATCAGCGTGGATATCGTCGCGTACAACACCAAGACCGGACTGTAATCCTTGGACAGGGAACACATGGGACGGTTCTGCTGACAGTTTCAGCAAGAGCGGACAGGGTATTCGCGGAAGCCGAGAGGCTTCCGCTTTTTGTATTCCGAAAGCCCCGCCATATTGGCGGGTGTACGCAGAGGTTAACTTTGTGAATCAGCTCTTTTCAAACCGGTCCGGATCGGGTATAATCAAGAAAACCGTTCCGGAGGGATTCATATGAACAGACGGATTGCGCGGATCGGCGCGGCGATCGTGACGGCTTCGGTATTTCTGTTTGCGCTGTGCATGATCGTGGATTTCACGATCGGCTCGTTTCTTGTATGCATGTTTCTGCCGCTTGGCTATCTCATGACGGCAGTCGGCTTTCAGCACGAGAGCGGAGAAGACCGGCGCGTCGCGGCGAACGTCGGCGTCGTGCTTGCCGCGATCTATGCGACGCTGATCCTGCTCGTGTATTTTGCACAGACGACGAGCGTACGCACGGAAGCCCTGAACGAACAGGCGGCGAAGGTGCTCGATTATCGGCGCGGCGGACTGCTGTTCAACTACGATCTTTTAGGCTACGGCATGATGGCGCTGTCCACGTTCTTCATCGGGCTGTCGATGCAGGCGGAACGCAAGGCGGACAAGTGGCTCAAGGCGCTGCTGATGATCCACGGCGTGTTCTTTTTCGGCTGCTTTGTTCTGCCGATGACCGGCATGTTCAGCGGCATGGCGGACGGCGGCGCCGGAAACGGCGGGACGATCGCGCTTCTGTGCTGGTGCGCGTATTTCCTTCCGGTCGGCATCCTGTCGTGGCTGCATTTCCGGAAAGCGTGAGGTTATTCCATGACAAACGATTTTGCAAACATCCGCCCGGCGCGGGCGGAGGACCTTTTGAGGATCGCGGAGATCGAGATCTTCAACTACCGGCTGAACTTTTATCCGATCTTCCGGAGCGACGCGTATTATTTCGGCGAAAAGACCGTCCCGAACCTGATGGCGTTCTATGCAAATGAACCCGGCGTGATCGAAAACACCGTCGTGTATGACGACGGCGTTTTGAAGGGCTTCATTCGCGTGAAGGACGGGGAGATCGAAAAGCTGTTCGTCGAACCGGTCCTGCAGAACCGCGGGATCGGCGACGCGCTCTTCCGGTACGCCGTCGAAACGCTCGGCGGCAGGCGCCTGTACGTCCTCGAAAAGAACCCGCGCGCGATCCGCTTCTACGAACGGCACGGGTTTCATCTGACGGAGCAGAAGAAGCGCGTGGACGACACGAACGAGTTTCTGATCCGGATGGAGCGGTAACAAATAAGCAAGCCTTGCCGGGCTTGCTTTTTTTATGCGAAAAATCAGGACAGCAGCTCCTTTGCGAGCGCGTTCGCTTTTTCGGAATAGACAAAAAAGGTCTCGTCCTTCGGCTCGTCGGGATTTTTGAGATACCAGCTCACGATCATGATCCATTCGTCAAAGACGGCAAGCCGAACGTCGCGGTCAAAGACGCAGCGATCGGGCTTTTCGTGCAGGGCTTCATAGATGCGATCGCAGAACAGCGTCTTCTGCGCATCGCTCATGCGGTACGGATACACCGCGTGCTCGCCGCTGTGCGCCAGGAACCGTCCGATGTCGAGCGCGTAGGGCATGAACCCGCCGTATTCCCAGTCGATGATCCGGACGCGGCTGCCGTCGTAAATACAGTTGATCGGCACAAGATCGCCGTTCGCGAGCGCGAGCGGCATTTCCCGGACCCGGTCGAGGAGCCGGCTGTATGCCGCGTACAAAAGCGGTTCGTTTTTCAGCGTGTCGAGACGCTTTTCCCGATACGCGATCTCTTTATCGGCGACCGCACGGTCGTAATCACCGAGCGGGAAGGCGTTCATAATCTCCGCAAGGGTTGCCGCCGCCGCGGAGACGCTTTCGTCCGTCATCTCCTTGAGATCGTCGCCCGCGATGTATTCCATGAGCACGGAATCGGCGGAAAAGCCGAGCACGCGCGGCACGGGCAGATCGGGTGAAAACCGTTCGAGGATCGCCTTTTCCGCGGCAAAGCGTTCCGGCTTGTTGAAGCGTTTCAGCACGAACGTACCGCGGGGATGCACGATCCGAAATACCTCGTAGCGCTTGTGCTCGTCGGCAAAATCGTCGCAAAAACGGTCCGCGGAAAATTCACCGGGACCGAGGATCGAACCGACCGTTTCCGAAAGCGCGGAAACGTCGTCAAGCTTTTCCAAAAACGCGCTCATATCACGCCTCGCTTTCTTTTGTTTCTGACGGCGCAAAATAACAGCCGCGAACGCACGCTTTTGCGATGATCGGCTCTTTTCGCATGCAGCATCTCATTCCCGGATCACATGCACAGCCCATGCGGCGATCGCTTCCGGGGTTTTTTCGGTGATCGCCCGGTGAAACAGAGCATAGCCCGCGGGATCGTGCTGCCTGAGATCGGCAATCGTCTGTTTGCTGCCGAAATAGAACCGATCGCGCAAAAAGCAGTAATCCGTCAAGCTTTCCCAAAGGAACGCCACGGCGCGGAAGTTTCCTTCGTCGTCGCCCTTTTCAGCACGCTTCACGGTCTTTCGGATCCATGCGCGGATGAACGCTTTCTCCTCGTCGTCGATGCGTTCGTGTTCGTGCACATAGTCGCGCACACGCGACTGCAGCCGCTTGCCAACGCCGTCGTCCTGTACGAGCTCCGCGCCATAGACCGGCAGAAAGGCGTCCGGATCTTCGGTTTCGGCCTCCGCCGCGGTAAACAGAAAGCAATCGAGCGGCACGCCGCAGATCACGGTATCGTCATGCTTTCGAGGCTTTTCATCGACGATCAGCGTGCAGTCAAAATCGCTGTACATATCCTGATCTCCGCGCTGAAACGAGCCGTACAGAAATACGGCGCGCGGATGGTATGTTTCATTCAGGTAGGCGAGTACGGCGTCTTTCATACGTTCCTCCGCGTTTTTGGGAACAGCAGAAGCGTCACTTTGCATCCTTCGGCGAAGGATCTTCTTTCTCTTCCGTGTCGCCTTCGTAAAAGACGATCGGCTCCATGACCGGCTGCTTTCCGAGCCGGTAGAAATCGACGCCGGGGTCGTATGGATCGACCGGCAGTGGCTTCACGACGCCGGTCCTTTTCAGGATCAGGAACACGGCGAGCCATACGAGGATCAGAAGACTGACGACCTGCGAGAACGACAGCGGACCGAAGCCGCCGCGCACCGCGTCGCCGCGGAAGAATTCGATGACGAAGCGGAAGATCGCGTAGGCGATCAGGTAGAGAAACACCATGCGTCCGCGGCGTTCGTCCTTCTTCTCACGCAGGAACAGAATGAGCAGTACGGCGAACAGCAGAAAGTTGAACGCCGATTCAAAAAGCTGCACCGGCAGGCGGTGATCCCAGAAATGCGCGCAGAACGCGCTGTTCTCCATTTTGATCCCGTAGCAGCACGGCTGCCAGACGAGCTCGCCGAAGTCATTGTAGTCGCGTCCGAGATAGCAGCCGATGCGCGCCACGCCGTGGAACAGCGGGGTGGTGACGGCGACGATGTCGCGCCCGAGACGTCTGCGGGGAAGAAAGAACTTCGAGAGTACCCAGAAGAACAGGAAATACCCCAGAAGTCCGCCGTAAAACACAATGCCGGACTCTTTGAAGATGCGAACGAGCGTGATCGCCTCGCCGCGCTGATAGAGGTGCGTCGCATAGGAGATCGCGCCGAACAGCTTTGCGCCGCCGAGAAGCCCGACGAGCGAGATGATCATCAGAAAGAGCTGCCGCACCCAGTTCTGGTCGCGGCGCATGCACAGCACCAGCGCCGTGCCGAACACCGCGAGGATGCCGATCGCCGCCATGACCGAGTAGGTGAGCACATGTTCCCAAAGAAACTGCGTAAACGTATTCATACCGTACATTATAGCGGATTCCGGAACGCTTGGCAAGTCAAAAACTTTCCGAACTATATACGTTATTTAACGCGCGAAAGCGTTGACAGCTTGCCGACGTTTTTGTTATAATGCAAATTGGTAGAAAAGGGGGAAACCCCGAAAATATAGGAGGAAACAGAATGGCAAAAACCATGACGATCGACGGCAATACCGCTGCTGCGCATGTTGCATACGCATTTTCCGACGTTGCCGCAATTTACCCGATCACGCCGTCTTCACCGATGGCGGAAGTCGCTGACGAATGGGCGGCGAACGGCCGGCTGAACCTGTTCGGACAGAAGGTCCGCATTGCGGAGATGCAGTCCGAAGCTGGCGCGGCGGGCGCGGTGCACGGCTCCCTGAAGGCCGGCGCGCTCACGACGACCTTTACGGCGTCGCAGGGTCTCCTTTTGATGATCCCCAACATGTATAAGATCAGCGGCGAGCTGCTCCCCGGCGTGTTCCACGTATCCGCCCGTGCGCTCGCAGCGCATGCGCTCTCCATCTTCGGCGATCACAGCGACGTGATGGCATGCCGTCAGACGGGCTTTGCGTTCCTCGCATCCGCTTCCGTGCAGGAAGTCATGGACCTTGCGCTGGTTACGCATCTTTCCGCGATCAAGGCGTCCGTTCCGTTCTGCCACTTCTTCGACGGCTTCCGTACGTCCCACGAAGTCCAGAAGATCGAGATGATCGACTATGCCGACATGGACAAGCTCCTCGACCGCGACGCGGTTGCGGCGTTCCGTGCCCGCGCAATGAACCCGGATCACCCGCACCTCGGCGGTACGGCGCAGAACCCGGACATCTACTTCCAGAACCGTGAAGCGGCGAACAACTATTACACCAAGATCCCCGAGATCGTTCAGCACTACATGGACGAGGTCGGCAAGATCACGGGCCGTCACTATCATCTGTTCGACTACGTCGGCGCACCCGATGCGGAGAAGGTGCTCATCGTCATGGGTTCCGGCGCGGACGTTGCGGAAGAAACCATCAACTATCTGAACGGCAAGGGCGAGAAGCTCGGTCTCATCAAGGTCCGTCTGTATCGTCCGTTTGCGGCGGATAAGTTCCTCGAAGCGATCCCGGCAACCTGCAAGAAGATCGCAGTCCTCGACCGCACGAAGGAGCCCGGCTCCCTCGGCGAACCGCTGTATGAAGACGTCATGACCGCGCTCCGCGAAGCGGGCCGCTGCGGCGTCAAGGTCGTCGGCGGACGCTACGGCCTCGGCAGCAAGGAATTCACGCCGACCATGGTCAAGGCGTGCTACGACAACCTCGACCTCGAAGAGCCGAAAAACCACTTCACGGTCGGCATCGTCGACGACGTCAGCTTCACCTCGCTCCCGATGGGTCCGCTCGTGAACGCCGCGCCGGAAGGCACGATCGCGTGCAAGTTCTTCGGTCTCGGTTCCGACGGTACGGTCGGCGCGAACAAGAACAGCATCAAGATCATCGGCGACCACACCGACATGTATGCGCAGGGCTACTTCGCCTACGACTCCAAGAAGTCCGGCGGCTTCACGGTATCCCACCTGCGCTTCGGCAAGACGCCGATCCAGAGCCCGTACCTCATCGACCAGGCGGACTTTGCGGCATGCCACAACC
>JAEEGF012000675.1_pt1 | contig 11138 bp, 8 predicted proteins | sample 9134171 | NCBI WGS metagenome assembly JAEEGF01 (sample SAMN16246542, study PRJNA631951) | gut metagenome | biome: gut microbiome; feature: rumen; material: AP-attached | host: Bos | place: Iran: Karaj | collected 2018-10
TTCATATCTTTGCATTTCAAAGAAACAGAAACCCATGCAGAACGTATCTACGCATAACTATCTGATTTCTACCCCCCCCAGCAATACACTACACATTTGAGTGTAGCGGAGCAGGGGTGCTTGCTTCTTCATTTTTCCCCACCGTCGCGGGTCACACTGCCTGCGGGCGGCGGCTTCTGCTTTGCACAATTGTATAATCACCTAAAATTTTTCAAATAACATTATGGACAGAAAAGAAAAGAAAGACTACAAGTCTCCAACCCTGAAGACCGTAACCTTCAAAATCGAACTCGGCATCGATCTGAGCACAACAGCAGGAGACATCGTTGATGACTCTCCGGGTCTGACGGACTACGTGGAAGAAAACAACGGAACATATGAAAGATGGTAACACCTTAACACATGACAGCAATGAAAACAACGATTAAATATTTCTGCATGGCCGCCCTCCTCGTGGCGGTGGCAACCATCGCGGGTTGCACCAAGGAAGAAAACAACGGCGACGGACAGACCTTAACCACCTCTGTGTCGTTACCCGACAATGACGCCAAGGCACTCGACGAGCACGGCGTAAAGACCTTCGCCGTGGGCGACCAAATCAAGATGACTTACACGATAAACGAAAGGGAAAAAAACATCGATAGCCGGCCGCTTACTGCTCGCGACATCAGCGCCAATGGAAAGGTGGCAAACTTCTCCTTTATTATCCCCAGCGGAGTGACTGTGCCTAGGAATGGCAATGTTAGATTCCAGTACCCCGCCAACTTCCGCACCCCCATCACCCAGGGACAGGACGGCACGCTGGCCACCCTTGCTTCCTACTACGACCTCGCTATCTGCGTAACACGGTTCTCTTCGAGAAGCGAATTGCCCGCCAACATCCAGCTCGATAACTTTTGCGCCATCCTCAAACTCATTTTCAAGAACTACGCAGGCACTGACATCACCACCTCGCTCACAGGGCTGACTGTAAGTGTCGGCTCGACAAACTACACCATCACTCCGACTCCGACCGGTTCAACCTTCGCATCCAGTCCTATCTACGTGGCAATACTTATGAACAACGCCTCTTCCACCCAAAACATTACCTTCACCGCCACAGGCAGCAACAACGTCACCTACACGAAGACCGCCACCAACAAGAGACTCCAGCGTGGACACCTCTATCCCGTGGAGGTAGAGATGACGGCGCCGATGTGTACCTACACCACACCAAATTACATTTATCCCAACCTCACCTACAATAATTCTGAGCAGGATTTCTTTAGTACTATGGGCGGTGCAACGAACGGGACAATGTACTTCAGGTACGATTACGTGCCCTTCGAGACCACCACTCCCGGTATCACTTCCTCCAGCACCGAGTGGAGTACCAATCGACCCAGGGGCAAAAATGCCGGTACATATACCATCTACTACAAAGTCGTTCCCAACCCCGGCTACGAAGGCGGCGTGGAGGAAACACAGTTACGCCAATCAGTCATAAACAAGGCCAACTGGACTGGCAAAGTAACTAAGCATAATTTAACTAGTAGAAATCCTGAGAATATCGTTTCTTATGCCACGTATGACGCAAACAACAGCCTCACTCCCGTTACCGCTGCCGAGGCCTCTAATATTACATGTCAATGGGAGTATTCGTATTACAACGCCCAAACTACCTTTGTGCCAATAAGCGGTGGTGGTTGGACCACCAGCCCCAGTCATTCAGGTGTCGGAGAATGGCGCGTCACTTATGGCGCAGACAACAATCATAACCAGACTTCAATCACATCTTGGACTTTTGATTAAGCAGAAGAAGGCATAGAGATTTGGAGTCCCGCAAGGAAGGCATTCTAACCATCAGACTTGTGCCGTCCCTACGGGGCTCCAAATGTTTTCCAAGCCATACCGAGGACTTGGAGGACCGCTTTCAGCCGGGGTACCTGTCTGCATAGCGCTTGGTCAATCACGTCCCCAAGGCTCAGTAAAGAATGCACCGTAGCAAGGAGATGTTTTTTTGCCTGCTAGACACAGGCCGTCGGCTGCAAAAGACAAGGGTGGGCAATTGTTTGCCCACCCTTATTCTTTAAGCACGAGAGATTAGTTGCACTTCACTTCCTGCGTCATGCCTCCCATGTTCTGGGTGACGTTGAGTTTTGCACAGTTTGTGGCCTCCATTGTGGTGGTTTGGACAACCTCACCATTCATGGTGGTGACACAATTGCATTTCTTTTTGCAGCTCCCCAGGCATGCGACCATGGCAATAACAGCTACGACAGTTAGAACTTTTTTCATGATAATATGAGTGTTTTTCTTTCGCAATCCCCTGTCTGTTTAGTTCTCCGTCCATCACAGCGGGGACTGCATTGACTGCAACAGACGGAGATAGTCCAAAGCTTTTATGCTTTCTGTTACGATTAGAGCCAAAAAAAGTGAAAAAAGTGACAGGCTGATAAAAAAAAATTGCAAGGGCATTCCGCTAATATAAAAAGCCCCGAAAGCTGGACAAGCTTTCGGGGCTTTTCTCAATATGTTAGGGGGCTATTTGTCGCGTTTGAAAGTGTAGCGATGAATCTGTTCCCTGTGGTGATGGCTGTACTCTTCGTGCCCGTTGTTTGTGTACTGTTCGATGACAAGGGTCTTGCTGTCGAGTTCTTTGATGGCATATCTCGATATGTTATCCGCCACCCAGTTGGAGGAAACCAACAGCGAGTCGCCGCTGATACGCCATTCAAAGTCCCTGTAAGGGTCAGTATAAAGCCCTTCACGGACCCAACGGTCACTCATGTGCCACCGTGTGGTACCGCCTTCGCGGAATTCAACCCAGTCATATCCGGCATAAGTGGTGTCCGGCAGGGTGATGGTCGCCTCTTCGGACAGACTCTCATCGGTTAAGTCGTGGTTCCAATAGTAATAGGTCTTCACCTCCCATTTGCCTACAATCAGTTTGTCATTCTTTTTGCTGCAGGCAGTCATGACGGCGAGGGCGAGAAGTACGGTGCTTAATGTCAATAATTTCTTCATATCACGTTTAATATTGTAGCCCCTGTTGTTTTTTCCTCCAGCTGCCACAGTCGGGACTAAATTTACCATGGCAGGCGGATGCATTAATGCTTTCTGTTACGATTAGAGCCAAAAAGGCGTGCAAAAGTGACATCACGAAGAAAAAAAACATGCATCAGGGCGGAACTGCACAGTTGCGGAGCTGTCAAACTCAGTGCCGGGATTTGGCCGATGGCTTTCTTTCCGGTGCTTTTGCCTTCCTCTTGGCGGAAGAGCCTTTGGGCTTCGATTTGGTGTCGGAGGCTTTACGGCTTCCATGCCGACGGTCTTCGGCCGCCTTGGTTCCACGTGAGCGTTTGGCTTTCGGGTCGGGTGCGTCATACGTGCCGTCCACAAGCTCGAAGTCTATCAGCTTCTTCGCCATGTCCACGCCTTTTACACGGATAGTCACCGGGTCGCCCAGCTTGTAGCATTTTCCATACCGCCGTCCGATTACCTGGTAGTTGTCCTCGTCCAGCATATAGTAGTCGCCCTGCAGGCTTCCGATGGGTATCATGCCCTCGCACTTGTTGCCTTCTATCTCGGCATAGATGCCCCATTTGCTGACACCGGAAATCAATGCCGGGAAACTCTGTCCCAGCTTGTCGCTCAGAAACTCTGCCTGCTTGTATTTGACACTCGCGCGTTCGGCATCGGCGGCGCGTTTCTCCATCACCGAGCAATGCTTGCAGTACTCCTCATATTCCTCCGCGCTCACCGAAGCACCGCGGTGCAGATAGCGCTCCAGCAGGCGGTGCACCATCAAGTCGGGATACCGCCGGATGGGGGAAGTGAAATGCGTGTAGAACGGGAATCCCAGGCCGTAGTGTCCGATATTTTCCGTGCTGTAATAGGCCTTTGCCATTGTGCGGATGGCAATGTTGTCAATCATATACTCCTCTCCACGTCCGGCAATGGAGTTAAAGAGGCTGTTATAACTGTGTGCCAACGCTTGGCGCGTCCCCACTTTCATCTTGTAGCCCAACTTGGCCACAAACTCCACAAAGGTGTTCAGCTTCTCGGGGTTGGGCTCGTCGTGCACACGATAGACAAAGGTCTTTGCTGCCGAGGGCTTCTCTCCCTTGCCGCGGGCTTTTTTACCCTTGCCCACATGCTCGGCCACCTTCTTGTTGGCCAGCAGCATGAATTCCTCTATCAGCCAGTTGGCCTCTTTCGATTCCTTGATATAGACGCCTATGGGCTTGGCATTCTCGTCCAGCTGGAACTTCACCTCCTGGGTCTCGAAGTTGATGGCGCCGTCCTTATACCGCTCCTCGCGCAGGATGGTGGCCAGTTTGTGCAGCTCCAGGATGGCACTGCCTGTCGCTCCCTGCTCCGGTTTCACGTTGCCGGTCTCTATTATCTCCTGCGCCTCTTCGTAGTCGTAGCGGTAGTCGCTGTTGATAACGCTCTTGCCCATCCACACCTTCAGCACCGTCGCCTGGCTGTCCATCTCCATCACCACACTGAAACAAAGCTTGTCCTCGTGCGGCCGCAGCGAGCAGACGCCGTTGCACAGCTTCTCTGGCAGCATGGGGATGGTGCGGTCCACCAGATACACACTCGTCCCCCTCTCGTAGGCCTCGCGGTCGATTGCGGTGCCGGGTTTTACATAGTGCGACACGTCGGCGATGTGTACGCCCACCTCCATGTGGCCGTTTTTCATTGCCCTGAAGGACAGGGCATCGTCAAAGTCCTTGGCATCGGCGGGGTCGATAGTGAACGTCGTGACCGCGCGGAAGTCCTTCCGTCCCTCATAGTCTTTCTCGGTGGGCGGGGCGATGCGCTCGGCCTCCTTCTCGGCTTCGGCGGGGAAATCGAGCGGGAAGTCGTACTCGGCCAGGATGGACTGCATCTCCACGTTGTTGTCGCCGGGCTTGCCCAACCGTTTCACCACGCGGCCCACGGGGTTGTTCATCCGCTCGGGCCAGTCGGTCATCTCCACCAGCACCTTCTCGCCGTTCTCCGCCCCCGCCAAATCGTTCAGGGGGATGAAGATGTCGACCACCATGGAGCGGCTGTCGCTGACCATGAAGGCAAAGCGGCTCTGCATCTGAATCGTGCCCACAAAGCGTGTGCGGGCACGCTGCAGCACTTCGACAACCTGCCCCTCGGGCTTGTGCATTTTGCGTTGCGGGAACATCAGCACTTTGACCGTGTCGCCATGCAGTGCGTGGCGGGTATTGTTCGGGGCAATCAGCACATCCTCTCGGCCTTCCTCCTGGGGAATGACATAGGCCTTGCCGGTCTGCTTCATGTCGATTGTGCCCACCATGTAGTTCTTGGGCAGCAAATCGTCGTTAATGTTCTTGGGATTAATCTTATACTTGCCGCGGGCATTCCCGTCCTCAACCAGAATCTTGGCTTCGGCCAGTTCCAGTATTGTGGACGCCACCAACTGGCGGCTGCCCTTGTCATGTGCCCCCACCCGCGACGCCACCTGCTTGTGGTTGAACGCCTCGAAGGGATTGTTGGCAAATATTTTCAGTATCTGTTTGGCATAGATATCGTTCATAAGTGTTTTGTAATATAATTGTTATTTGAGCTGGATCGGGACAGCCTCCTCAACAAAGCCGCACCGCATCAGGAAGGCGTTGTTGTTCGGGTCGCGCCCCATAAAGTTGCGGAACAGCACCGAGGGGTGTTCTGTACCGCCCTTTGACAAAATCTCGCGGCGGAATGCATCGGCCGTGGCCTTGTCGAAAATACCTCGCTCCTTGAACCTTGAGAAGATGTCGGCATCCAGCACCTCGGCCCACTTATAGCCATAGTAGCCCGAGGCATATCCCCCTGCAAAGATATGGGTGAATGCCGTGCTGGTATTGCAGCCTTTCACCGGAGGCAGCAGCTCCCTCATGTACTTGTTCTCGAATTCCTCAATACTTCCCTCTACAGGTTCCTTCAGCGTGTGGAATGCAAAATCCACCAAGCCCAAGTTCAACTGCCTCAAGCATAGCCAGCCGGCCAGGTATTTTTCCGCCTCTTTAATCTTCTGTATGTACTCAACCGGTATCGAGTCGTTGGTTTGGTAGTGGCGGGCAAAGGAATTCAGGAAGGCCGGTTCATAGCACCAGTTCTCCATCACCTGCGACGGCATCTCCACAAAATCCCGCTTCACGCTTGTCCCGCTCAGCGAGGGATACGTGCAGTCCGTCAGCAGGCAGTGCATGGCGTGACCCATCTCGTGCATAAAGGTCTCCATCTCGTCAAAGCTCAGCAATGCCGGCTTGTCGCCCACAGGCTTCGAGAAATTGCACACCACCTGCACCAACGGCCTCACCTGCTTGCCGTCGATGTTGCTCTGCTCGCGGAAAGTGGTCTTCCAGGCGCCGCTGCGTTTGCTGGCACGGGGATGCATGTCCAGATACAGCACACCCATAAACCTGTTGCCGTCCCACACCTCATACACTTTCACATCCGGGTGATACACCTCAATGTTAGACGACTCCACAAATGAGATTCCGTACAGTCTATGATACAGATTGAAAATGCCCTCTGTCACCCGTTCCAACTGCAGATAGGGGCGCAGCAGCTCTGCATCGAAGTCATAGCGTTTCTGCTTCAGTTTCTCACTGTAATAGGCGAAATCCCAGCGCTGCAGCGGCAGCTCTGCACCATGGTCGCGGGCAAACAGGCTCACCTCCGCCAAGTCTTTCTTGGCAAAAGGCAGTGCCTCCTTATACATGTCGAGCAAGAACTTGGCCAGTTTCTCCGTGCTGTCGCACATACGGTTGCTGAGCACATAGCTGCTATAGTTGTCGAAACCCAGCAGCTGTGCCTGCCGATGGCGCAGATTGGCCATTTCGCAAATGACCTTGTTGTTGTCGTTCTGATTGCCTCGGTTGCCTCGGCTGTTGTAGGCGCGCCATATCTCCTCCCGCAGGGCGCGGTTGTCGGCATAGGTGATAAAGGGTCCGAAGGAGGGGTACGCCAGTGTGAACACCCAGCCCTCCAGGCCACGCTCCCGTGCCTCGGCACGGGCGGCCTCGACCACATTCGACGGCAGCCCCGACAAATCCTCCTGTTTTGTTACATGGAGAAAATAGCTGTTGTTGTCGGCCAGCACATTACGGTTCATCTCTTGCGAAAGCTGCGACAGCCGCTCGCTGTTCCGTGCAAACTCCTTGCGTGCCTTGCCCGTCAGGTTCACACCGTTGCGCACAAAACCCTTGTAGGTGTCTTCCAGCAGGGTGCGCTGCTCGGTGGTGAGAGTCAGCCGGTCGCGCTGCTCGTACACCGCCTTTACTCGTTCAAACAACTTCTCGTCCATGTTCACCCGGTTCGAGAAGCGGGTCAGTTCCGGAGTCAGCTCCATCACGATGCTCTGCAGTTCAGGATTCGTGTTGCACTCGTTCATGTTGAACATCACGTTGGTGATGCGGTCGAGCCGCTCGCTTGCCGTCTGCAACTCCACAATGGTGTTCTCAAACGTCGGCGCCGCTGTCTGGCGAACAATGCTGCGAATGTTCTTTTCAGCCTCTTTGATGGCAGCACGTACCGCCGGCGCATAGTGCTCGTTGCGTATCTGGCTGAACGGCGGTGTCTGGTGCGGAGTGTTCCAATCCTGCAGCAAGGGGTTCTCGTTCTGCCCCATCAGGGGCTCTGCTGTGCCTACAATAGTCATAAGAAGAAGGTATTTTGCAAATTTCCTCATATTTTTTTAGATTTATTAAGATACTTTCTTGAAAACAGGGCAATAAATATACCCTATTTCCGTTTTCCACAATAACGCAAAGAATAAAAAATATTGTCTAAGACAAAGAAAAAAAACAATACGAAAACAACAACTAAACAAGTAAATGCTATGAACAAAGTAGTAACAGTATTGTCACTCGCCATGATAGCCATGGCCTTTGCATCATGCAACACCCATCAGGAAGAGCTCGATGCCGCCATCAAGAAAAACGACTCCCTGTCACTGATTCTTCAGAACAAAGACAGCGAACTTGACTCACTCTTCGCCACCCTCAACGAGATTGAAGAAAACCTGGCCGCAGTCAATTCGCGCTACAACAGCGTGCAGGAGCTGCGCCGCGCCAACATCGAAGGCCAGCCCAACGTGAAAAGCCAAATCACTGCCCAGATCAAGGACATTGAAAACCTCATGGCCGCCAACAAACAGAAAATCGCCAGCCTGCAGGCCAAAATCAACACCGACACCAAAGAGGGCACACGCCTCCAGGAGCTGGTGAGCCGTCAGGAAGAACGCATCGCCGCGCAGGAGTCGCAGATTGCGCAACTCCTCACCGAGCTCGAGAACAACAAAGTGCTCATCAAGAAACTTAACCAGGATGTGAGCGACCTCACCGCCTCCAACGAGCAGAAAGAGCAATACATCAAACAGCAGACCGCCGAGGCCAACCGCGCCTACTACGTTGTCGGCTCCTACGACGAACTCAACGAAGCCGGCATCGTCAGCAAAGCCGGCGGCTTCATCGGCATCGGTCGCCGCCAGGGCACCAACAGCGAAATGCCCCTCGACCGCTTCACCCAGATTGACCGCACCAAAGTCACCACCATCCCCATCAACATGAAGAAAGCCCTGGTGGTCTCCAAACACCCCGAGAACAGCTACGAACTGGTCATGGACGAGAACGACACCAAGATGGTTTCCTACCTCCGCATCCTCAATCCCGCCAAATTCTGGGAGCAGACCCGTTTCCTCGTCATCTCCACCAAATAAAACCGGAACTTGTTTTCATAATGTTTATAGAGGCAGGGCTCAGGCCCTGCCTCGCCTTTTTTCGGTCCGCTTCAACCCAAATCGGTCATTATTGGCAACCTCCAATTATTCGGAATTAATCATTACCAAAGGTAATACTCATTACATGATAATATGTAAAAACATGAATTTCCGTTAATTATTCATTAATTTATGGTCAATTAATGATAATTTGTGTTTATAAATCAAAATTATCATGAATTTTCAGAGGTTTCCTATTGTTTATTCGTGGCGACCTCCAAGCGTCGTCATTTATCCACTCGTTATTCGATCGTTATTCGCTCGTTTTCCCTTTTGGAAAGGGAAAAATGAGGGAAAACAAATGAATATCAAGGGGAAAAGAAACGACACCACAGTGACGGCCGATACAATGAACTAACAAAACAACACGTTCTCGCATCGCCTATCTGAAGATATTTGAAGATATTGGTATATAAACGAGGATTAAGGAAGGTTGCGTCAAGTTGAGGTTCAAGGTCAGAAAGAAAATGTGTACTTTTGCAGCGGTTTTCTGCGGACGGCCAGTAAACTGCTATATACTCTGTCCTGTTCGCCCGCTCTGTTGCCGGAGATTGGGAAAAATTTTGGCGTTTTAATTTTTATTATTATCTTTGTAGGCAGAAAAACTTCCGACAGGCCCCCTTATTCTACACATAACACATTGGCATTACAACATTTAAACAAAAACAACACACAAAAGGATTATGAAAAAAAATACTTTAAAATTGGGAATAACATTTATTTTGGCAGGTTATTTATCGATAGGGATTGCTGCCGGACAAGGGGGAAGAGACTTAACGGATCTTAGTCATTTATTCTGGAAGAGTAATATTAACTATGTTGATGGCAATTGTGACAAGCACCAGCAATATCCTATGGTTGAGATTCCCACTTATGTATCGAAAGACAACCAGTTCCTTATAAATGCCTCTGGCACAATTTTGGTGTTTGATGAATATTTCCCGGAGGATGTAAGAGAGATGGAAGTCCTGATCAAATGTAATTAATCTGTAAATGAGTATGCCTTATGAAAAAGATTGTTTTATTGTCAGTAATGGTCATTCTGATGTGCTGTGCGGGAATGGTGAAAGCGCAGCGGCCGGTTGGCGACACCATTTTCGGGGAGGATACGACTTTCTACTACTATATCTACAACTGGCATAGGTATGAAGACAGGAATTGGACAGTAATGGCTGGAGATTTAGATCACTTAGTTAATGGGCACAACAGTTATACCGATCCTGGTCATACAATGCAGCCTTTTGACAATGGAAATCCATATATAATGGGCAATGCAATATATGGTGTGCAGATGTATACCGACAAGCCGTTGAAAATAGTTGGTTTGGCGGCACCGGCATATATGCAGGAACCCCGGGACACGGCCTACAGTAGTTGGGGTGGGTATCCTGTAACTCCGTCGATTTATTTGAACACACGTGACACGACATTGGCTGGTCGGGCAACAGACTCGATGATATTGTATAAACCGGTGGATGGAGGCTTGGTGAAACTGATGGATGGACCTTGGAGGATAGAAAATCCCCACAGGTACATTGTCCTTCCTCCGAGAATATATGCATATGACTTCACTGAACGATTAGGGGTATACATAGATAGCTCGGCCACCTCGTATACGGCTCCGCTGTATGAGGTGATGTTTGAGAAACCTGTCGTGGTGGAAGATTCGTTTGTGGTGGCCATTACTACATTCAACAACGAGGGTCACAGAGGATATGTATATGACCAGTATGACAATCAGTTTTATATGTGGTTGTGGGATCATAACCCGACGCGGATTTTTTCCTTTTGGGAATGGAGGGATACAGCCGTTCCAGAGAATATACGATGGCATAAGTATCGGACAGCAGCATGGTGTAGGTTTGATTGTTATAATACTGCCCTTCATACTGGTCAACAATGGGGATTCACTGGGGTGGTAGTGCTGCCGATAATTGATCCGGGGTTTGACACCACGCTTTGCCACGAGGTGAGCAACCTGCGGGTGGCTGAGCGGGGAGCCGGGAGCGCCACACTGATGTGGGATGCCGGCGACGGCGGCCCGTGGATTGTGGCCTACGGCAAGGTTGACGACGCCTGGGAGGATTTCACTTTCGACACCGTCAGCAGCCCCATGGTGACGCTGACGGGACTTGAGGTGGGGACACAGTACTTCGCCTTGGTGCGCGGCTACTGCAGCGTGACAGGGGAGTATGGCGAGTGGACCAGTCCCTTGGAGGTGGAGATATTCCAAGCGGGTCATGAAGAGCCTGAGGGGATAGAGCATCCCGGCGATTTGGGGCGTTTCACCCGCCTGGTGCCCAACCCCGCGCGGGGAGAGGTGAATGTGGTGTCGTCGTTCAGGCTGAGCCGCATAGAGCTGTATTCCCTC
>JAEEGF010554885.1_pt1 | contig 11136 bp, 10 predicted proteins | sample 9134171 | NCBI WGS metagenome assembly JAEEGF01 (sample SAMN16246542, study PRJNA631951) | gut metagenome | biome: gut microbiome; feature: rumen; material: AP-attached | host: Bos | place: Iran: Karaj | collected 2018-10
ATCCGACCCTCTCATCTTGGAGGGACCAACTGGCCGCCGCTGATCTCAACAATATGGCTCCCTTGCAGGCTTTCGACCTTCTTCGCTCGATGAAAGACGAGCTGGGTGTCTAGGTTTGCGGTATTATTCCGTCTTTTTTCTTATCTTTGAAATTCAGTGACAAGACGGTATTCACGATGAGGAGAGTCTTGATTATCACATATTACTGGCCGCCGTCCGGGGGTTCCGGAGTTCAGAGATGGGTCAAATTCGCGAAATACCTTCCGAAAGAAGGTTGGCAACCTGTTATCTATACTCCTGAGAATCCGGAGCTTACGACCATAGACAAGACTCTTGCGGCTGAGATTCCTCCCCAGGCGGAGATCGTGAAAAGACGTATTGTCGAGCCCTATGGGATCTATCGCAGGATCATGGGAAAGGGAAGCTCGACGGACTTGAAGACGCTGACTTCGGCAGGTTCCGACGGTGGTGAGGTCAATCCCGTCAATGGAGGGAAGAAATCATGGAAGCAACGCCTGTCGCTTTACATCAGGGGTAATTTTTTTATTCCTGACCCGCGGGTGCTTTGGGTTCGCCCTTCAGTGAGGTTCCTGAAAAAATATCTTAAAGACCATCCCGTTGAGGCGATCGTCACGACTGGTCCGCCGCAGAGTATGCACCTGATCGGGCTTGAGCTTTCAAAGGCAACAGGTCTACCGTGGGTGGCGGATTTCCGCGATCCTTGGACCAAGATGTTTTATTTCAAGCACTTGGGACTGACTCCTCAATCGGATGCCAGGCATCACGCCCTGGAGAAGAGCGTTCTCGACGGGGCCACGAGGGTTATTGCCGTCTCTCCCATGGTCCAGGAGGAATTCCGTTCCATGACCAGTACGCCAGTCGAGCTGATAACCAATGGTTTCGATGAGGATGATTTCAGACACGACGTTGATTCGGACGGATTCTTCAACATAACCCACACGGGGCTTTTTGCCGCTGATGGCAATCCGGATGCTCTTTGGAGGGTTCTTGCGGCCAAGTGCCGGGAGGACAATGAGTTCAGCAAGGCTTTGAGGATCAGGCTGGCCGGGAAAACGGACGCGGAAATAATCGCCTCGATCGAGGCCGCGGGCCTCGGGCCGAACCTCAGGAATCTGGGCTACCAGAGCCACGAGGAAGCTGTCAAGGAGCAAATGGGAGCTTCCGTGCTGATCCTTCCTCTGAGGAAAGAGCCTGAATATGAGGCGGTACTTCCCGGTAAGTTGTTCGAGTACCTCGCGTCGAGGAGGCCGATCCTCGGGATCGGACAGACTGAAGGAGCGATGGCAAAGGTGGTGAGGGACACCGGCTCCGGGATTGTATATGATTGGGAAGAGGAAGGAAAGATAAGGGCGTGGATTGATTTGTGCTGGGACGAGTTCAAGAACGATGATCTGGGCGACAACTTTTCGGACATATCCATGTACAGCCGCCGCAAGCTTACTCGCAGACTTGTGGCCCTTCTTTCGGAAATAACAGAAAGACAATAATTTGCAGATGAATAAGACTCTCAAGAATGTTCTCACTTATGCGGGCATAGTCCTGCTCTTTGTTGTGCTGGCATATTCATTCGTGCCGGAGATTCTGACCGGTAAAGTGATGGTCCAGGGCGACATAACCGGCTTCAGGAGCATGGCTCAGGAAAGTGCCGAGTGGGATCACGAGCATCCGGAAGACATCGCCAGATGGACCGGGTCCATGTTCAGTGGAATGCCCAATGTTACTTTCCGGGTATCGCAGGAAGGTGATTGGACCCAGCCGCTTTACACGTTGCTGTTCAAAGGAAAGAAACCCGCCAACTGGCTTATTGTGTCCCTGATCGGCGCCTTTTTGCTGATGCTGTCCCTTGGCGTGGGTAAGATCCTCGCTGTCGGAGGAGCGATCGCGATGACCTTTTGCTCCTACAATCTACAGATAATCCAGGTCGGGCATAACACGAAAATGCAGGCTATAGCCCTTCTGCCGTGGGTTCTGGCCGCGGTTATTTTCACCTACAAGAAAGCTTTGGGAAAGGAGGGTGAGTGGAAGTCATGGCTGCCTCCCGTGGTCCTGGGTTCTGTCCTTTTCGGTCTCGCGCTCAGCATGCAGGTGAAGGCCAATCACCAGCAGATCACCTATTACCTCGCCTTGATGATAGCGGTCTATGTGATTGCTTTATTCATAGACATATTGGTTTCCAAGGAGTTCCGGCGTAAAGCCGGGCGTTTTTTCGCCGCCTCGGCGTTGCTTCTCATCGTTGGGTTGATCGGCATAGGCACCAATGTCAACAAGCTCGCGCCTCTTTACGAATACACCCAGTACACGATGAGGGGTGGTTCCGAGCTGTCCCACCCCACCGGAGGAATTGTCAACAACGAGGGTCTGCAGCTTGACTACGCGACAGCCTGGTCGTACGGATGGGAAGAGCTTCCCAACCTGATGATACCGAATTTCAACGGCGGAGCTTCTACCGGCGGTATTTCCCCCGACAAGTCGGAGGTGGTCAAGCTTTTCAAAAGCGTCGGGCAGGGAAATCCCAAGGAAATAGCGGCCACGGAGCCTATGTATTGGGGTCCACAGCCTTTCACCGCAGGTCCCATGTACATGGGAGCCATCACGATTTTCCTGTTCCTTCTGGGTCTGTTCCTTTATAAGGGCAAGGAGAAGTGGTGGATCCTGATCGCGACAATCCTGGCCGTGTTCCTCGCGGTGGGAAACCATTTCATGTGGTTCACGAAGCTGTTTTACGACTATGCCCCGATGTACAATAAATTCAGGACAGTCTCCATGTCCCTGGTTATCCTTCAATACACGCTTCCGATGCTAGGATTCCTGGTCCTTGATCGTATAATGCGTAAGGAGTACACCAGGAAAGAGTTCCTCAATGCCGGATTCGCCGCACTTGCCCTGACTGCCGGCTTCTGCCTGATTTGCGTGTTGTTCCCGGGAATTGCCGGATCTTTCTCATCCCCGGCCGATTCGAGTATCGAAGAAGTTTTCATTGACGCGTTGAGGGCGGACAGGCAGTATCTCATGGTCACGGATGCATTCTGGTCCATGATCCTTATTGTTCTTTCATTCTGCCTTATCCTTTGGGCATACAGCGTTCCCTCAAAGGCTCCAGAGACTTATGCTTCTGATCCTCACATTGGTAATGCCAGGAGAATAGAAGCCATGGTCCTGATTTCAGCGCTCGTGTTCGTCAATCTGTTCGTGGTCGGCAAGCGTTACCTTGACCCTGAGAGTTTCACGACACCTCGTCAGTTCAGCGGGCAATTCAAAAAGAGGCCTGTCGACGAGATCATCCTCTCGGATGAGGCCCTTTCCTACAGGATGGCAGACATCACAAAAGACATATTCAACGATGCCTTCAACTCCTACTGGCACAAGAATATAGGTGGCTACAGCCCTGCCAAGCTCCAACGCTATCAGGATCTTATCGACAGGTATATCTCCAAGGAGTTTCAACACATTCTCACCGAGCTCTCCGTTTACAAAACGTTAGGCGAGATGAAGGCCGCGTTCCCGGAGGAGAAAACCCTGTCCATGTTGAACATGAAGTACCTTGTCGTGGACGGAGAGTACCCGCCGCTCGTCAATCCCTATGCTTATGGCAACGCTTGGTTTGTTGACGGTTTTGTGGATGCCCCCACCCCTGACGATGAGATAAACCTGATAGACTCGACAGATCTTCGTACAACGGCGATCATCGGCGCTGATTTCAAGGGTTCCATTCCATCGTCAGCCATTCAGAACGGGACGAAGACTCATGACACGGATTCCATCCGGATGACTTATTACAGCCCCAACGAGCTTCACTATCACTACACCGCTTCGACTGACCGTCCTGTGGTTTTCAGCGAGATTTACTACCCCAAGGGCTGGCATGCCACCGTGGATCCTTTGAAAAGTTCGGAAACCGAGTTGGAGCTTTTCCGGACGGATTGGATTCTTCGCGGAGCGGTGCTTCCCGCAGGAGAGCACGACATCGTGATGCGTTTCGACCTTCCCGTCTACACCATTAGCGAGAATGTGTCCAGGGCCTCGTCGATTACCCTCCTGCTGCTTTTGGTAGCGGCTGTGGCCGGGATGTTCAAATGGCGGAAAATAGAGACTGAATAATCCTTTAATCACTTAATATCTAACATTATGGAAGAGAACAAACCTCAAGAGACCATCGATCCTAGGGATCTGAATGGTGACGGAAAAGTGACTTTCGGCGAGAAGGTCCAGTACGCTGCCGGAAAGGCCGCTGACAAGGCTAAGGAAGTTTATGCGGAGGCCAAGGAGAAGACCGTTGAGGTCGCCGGCAAGGTCGCCGAGAAGAGCAAGGAGCTTTATGCCGAGGCTAAAGAGAAAGCCGGTGACTTGAAAGAAAAGGCCGCCGACAAGATCGACACCGCCAAGCAGAAGCTGCAGGAAAAGAAGAACGAGAGCGAGGCATAGTCATGAGACGGCGTGGTTTAGCGGCCGCGGCCATCTTGTGCTGCGCCTTGACAGTGTCAGGATGCGGTCTTTTCAAGGCCGCGGGAAAAATTGGCAGGCTGTTCGGAGCCAAAAAGACGTCCACTGTCACAACGATAGTGAAGATCATCGGCACCGTGCTTGGCCAGTTTTACGACACGACCACGAAGAAGGCATTGGTCGGCTCCTGGATCTACGAGGAGCCGGCCATTCAGTTTGAAAGCCAGAACCTTCTGGATCAGGCTGGAGGTGTTGTCGCAAGCCAGTCTGTTGCGGACAACATCACCCCTTATTTCGAGAAGTTAGGTCTCAAGACCGGTGGGCTGGCTATCGATCTTCGGGAAGACAACACTTGCACTTTCACCATCGCCGGTCAGACAATTGACGGCACCTATGAGTTTGACGATGAGACCAAAAAGCTGTCCTTGAAGGCTGGATTTATCCCACTTCCCCCGGCTTATCTTTCCATCGTCAACAACCAGATGGCGATGACCTATGACTCCAGCATGCTTCTGAATATTGTCAGGGTTATCGGAGAGGCGTCTTCCAGCCAGTCTTCCCTGGCCTCCGTGGCAAAACTGGCGGATTCCTACGACGGAATGAAGACTGGATTCACTTTCAAGAAATCCAGGTAATTTTGAAAAAGATTCTATCATTGGCGGCGGTCGTCACCGCTATTCTCGTCCTTTCCGGATTCATTGGCAAGGAAAAGTCCTTGTGGGGAGATCATCTCGTTGCCTGTGGCGACAAAGACTTGTATATTATTGACACCAAGTCCTCCACTCGAGACTCTCTTGCGGTAGTTTGGCATTGGAATGTGGACGAGGCGAAAGGCCAGATCCCGGACGAGGATGTCCACAGGGCCCGGGTTCTGGATGACTGCAAACCGGTTGACGGAGGCAAGCGCCTCCTTCTCACATCCTCCGGAGGCGAGACTCTGCTTCTGGATATCGCCTCAAGAAAGATCCTTTTCTATGCCCACACTCCCATGTCCCACTCGGCGGACATGCTTCCAGGAGACAGGATCGCGGTAGCTAATTCTACCAATCTGGCCGGGAACAGCCTGGAGATCTACGATGTCTCAAAACCAGGTGTTGTGGTTTGGAAAGACTCGTTGTACAGTGGCCATGGGGTATATTGGTCCGAGAAGCACAATAGCCTCTATGCCCTTGGTCACAAAGAACTTAGGAAATATGCCCTAAAAGGCTGGAACACCCGGCGTCCTTCTCTCAGGCGTCAGAAGACTTACGCCCTTCCCGGGACGGGAGGCCATGACCTCACCCCGTTGGGGGAAGACGCTCTCTTGATAACCAATAGTGACGGAGTCTACCTTTTCGACATCAACTCCGGTACTTTCAGCCATTTCTCTCCACTGGAAGGTAGAAAGCAAGTTAAGTCGGTAAACCACGACCCTGCTTCCGGGCGGACTGTCTTCACCATCGCCGAGACGAGCTGGTGGACGAACCACATCTATTTTCTGAACCCGGACAAAACCTTGACCTTCGACCCTTCGTACAGACTTTACAAGGTTCGGGCGCTTCCGGATTGGGATGCGGTCAAGGCGGAGATGACCCCGCCCCCGTTCCCGGGTTTCGATGTCAATCCCTCTCTGAGGGCCCCAGGAACCAATTTGAGGATATTCGACGACAACATCTGGCAAAACGACAGTGATAAAAACCTGAAGGCCTGGGAACCGTTAAGAATCAGTTGCACCGACTCAGCTAGGAGCCTCGGCTTCGCCAAGATGATAGCGGACCATAAACCGGACATAGTGACCCTCCAGGAATATTCATCCCACATGGACGGTCATCTGGCTCCAAAGCTGCGCGACCTCGGTTTCACCAATGCCTGCGAGCAGGACGGCACATGGAACTTCACTCCCGTCTTTTACGACAGCACAGCGGTGGAACTTGTCAAAGTGAAGTACAATCTTTACACTCCAAAAACCTACAGCAACGCCAACACCAAGTCTTTCACTTCAGCCGTGTTTCGTCACAAGGCGACTGGACGGGTTTTCGCCGTCCTCAACACACATCTGTGGTGGAGACCGGAAGAGGCGCAGCCTGGAAGCCAGATGGCCAGGGCCTCCCAGATCCGGCTGATGATGGCAGAGGCTGACGCTCTTAAGGCGGAATATAATTGCGTGATATTCCTTATGGGCGACATGAATTGCGAGGAGGACACCGTGCCTATCCGCCAGCTTTTGGATGATGGTTATATTCCTTGCTACAAGGCCGCTACCATATTCGGGGACAATAATAACGGTCATCACCGCTGCGATGCGGGCGGGTTCTCCGCGGAAAGCGCCAGGAAAGGACCCGACAGGGCTACAGGCGCTCTCGACCATTTCTTCATCCATAATGCGCCAAAAGACGTGGAAGTACTTGTATATTACTGCATTATGGACGCTTACACGCTCCCCCTCACCGACCACTACCCCAACTTCGCCGACATCAAGCTATGAGTGGGAAACCTATAAAACGCATCGTCATCGGCTTCTTGGTAATTCTTGTACTCTGCATAATATATTCAAAAATACCAACATTCGGTCGTCAAATCCGTTTTATGTCAGACTCCCTCGTAAAGAAATTGAATACTGAGAAACCTACTATCGAGCAGACTGCCGAAATGCTTGGGTATGAGGATATGGTTGGCAATAGAATACAGCTCGGCGATGAACATATCACATACTTTCTTATGACACCGACCTTTTATGTTTTCGGCTTGGGGATGTACACATTAAATATAGATTTCAGAAAGGATGGTTCTTTCGAATCGGCAGAGGTGTCTTTCGATGATTGATTTTGATCACGCCCAAAAGCATGTTTAGGCGTAGATGTTACAACCCGACATTCACCTTCCCGAAAGAGATGCCTTGTGGCCGCCTACAACGGGTTCCGGCCGGGAAGGCGAGGCAAAATCGGCAGGCCTTCCCGCAAAGGACCTGTTTCAGATACCTGGATTAGGCGAGAGGTGGGAGGGCGATTTTCATGTTGACCAGCACTTGCCGCACTCCGGCAGGGGATCTCCCGCTTAAGATTCTTGGATACGTGAATATGTTCAACCGCGGAATCCCAAGAGTGAAGAATCTCATGAAGGGGATCAGATTATCCATTTCGATGTCGAAGCCTTGATTGACGACCTCGATCTCGAATTACTATGCGTTGATTATGAACCAGAATAATAGAAACTGCTGCGATTCCGAATACTTTCTTCATTGTCTTGTCCTCCATTGTTTAGAAATCCAACGGATCACCGCCGTTGTCGTAATCGTCAGGATCTGTGAGGCTGCCGCAGATGACGCCCTCGGTCTTCACCTCGAAGATAACCACTTCGGGTGAGATGTAGTACCTTTTCTCTTGTTCCATAAGCATATTTTGGCTCACCCGCAAAGTTCCGTGGGAGACTACCCGAAGAGTAGGCATAAACAACAAAAGCGGCCCCGAAGGACCGCTGTTGGCTGTAAATAGATAAATAGCTAAAAAGCGAGGACGGGGCGAACGCGATAGCGGTTGCCTTCCGTGTAGTCCTTACCGTGGTTGTACCAGTAGAAACCGTAGACATTGCCCGTACCCGTAGCGACGACGTCCAGAAGGACGGCGTAGTAGGCGGAGTACTCGGAACTAGACCAGAAGTATGAGCGTTCCGTCATGCTGTCGTAGTTGCCAGAGCCTGCCTTGCTCAGAGCGGCCTCCCATTTGCCAGCAGCAGTGTGGTCGGGGTCAAACCAACTGCGCCACGTGATGCTGCTCTCACTCAATCCGCCAAGACCCGTCTGCATCTTCACCCACTGTTGGGCGGAAGGCAGGAACCAGCCTGTGGTGCCTGTGGGAGCCTTCAGGCCCGTGTAGTTCTTGGCCTGATAGGCGGCGGGATAGATGGTGACGGCATCCTCTACCGTTGCCAAAGCCGCCGTTGCAGCATATCCGCTTACGCCCTCCGTGCGCGTCAGGCCTTCAACACTGCTCACATAGGCGTTGCCGGTGTATGCCTGCGAAGAGGTGTTCGTGCTCCATGACACATTGCTCAACGCATTCTTCAGGCAGAGCACCAAGCCGTGACCTCCGCCATTGGCTATTGCTTCGGTAGTGGCATCATTGCCTATGTGGGCAATCACGCCGATGGCCTTCGTGTTGGCAGCGGTGATGGCATCAGCATCGGCATAGAACTTGCCATCTTGTCCCATCAGGTCGCCCAGCGTTGCCATCTTCACGGTGCTCTGGTAATACTTACCTGCCTCAGTGGCCGTGCTGACAGTAGCCTTGGCGATGTAGGGCTTGCTGCTGGCAGTGGCGTTGAACCAGTAGGTGCCGGTCGTCAGGGCGGGCAGGGCTACATAGAAAGCCGAGGACGAGGTGTTGACGGTGGTAATCACATTGCCCGATGCATCGCTGACCTTGAACTCCGTGGGGGTAATGCCTGTGCCGGAGATGTCCTGAGCCGTGAACTTGAAGATGCTGTACTGCGCAGCGGGCTGGGTGCTGACAGTCAGGCCGGGTGTCGTGGTCTGGATGGTGCCGGCACCTACGCGCACGTCGAGATCGCCGTCGAGCACGCCGTCCTGAGTGGCCAGTAATTCTGCGTATGTCTTCACGCCGCTGTTGTCATCCTTGGCGGCAGAAGCGGGATAGACCAGCGTGCAGGCGGTGTTATCTGCTGTGCCGCTCTCTACGGTGAACGAGATGGTGGCTGCGCCAGTTGACCCATCTAAGGCGGTGATGGTGGCGTTGGCTACTTGTGCACCGTCCTTATTGTAGAGGATAGCGATGTGTTCATCCACAGCCCATTCGGCTTTGATGTAAGTGGACTGGTCGCTCACAGCACGAGTGGCAGCCCCGTTGGTCTTTGGAGCCAGTGTGGCGGTGATGGTGATGCCTCTGCTGTCAGAAGGCTGCTCTACGGGCGTGATTTCCGTTTCTACTTTGTTGCAGGCTGCGAGTGCGAGCAGCAGGGCTGCGATTCCAAATACTTTCTTCATTGTCTTGTCCTCCTCGCAATTAAAAGTTGAACGGGTCTACGCCGCCGGGATAGTCGGTGGGGTCTGTGAGGCTGCCGCAGATGACGGCAGCGGTCTTCACCTCGAGGACTTCCACCTCGGGTGCTGTATATAACAGCTTGTTTTCCATATGTGTATTATTTTGAAATGATTTCCTTCGTAAAAATTAAATTCAAATGTAATTTGAGGCCTTTGGAAATCATAACAAAAGAGTGTGGACTTTTTAGAAAAATCCACACTTTAATGGCATTCGGAGGCAGAATCAGCCCTTTTTCAACGAGTCTTGGAAGGCTTTGACAGATTTGCCGGTGACTTTCTGGAAGGTACGGTAGAAATAGGATCTGTCGTTGAATCCGGCCATCGTTGCAACATGGGATACCGGAATGTCCGGGTTGGCGGTCATGATGTGTATAGCCTCCTCCACCCGCAGGCGGACTCTCCAGGTGCGGAAGTCCTCTCCGGTAGTCTGCTTGATATATTGTTTGAGACCGTGGTAATGCCATCCGATTTCAGCGGCGATGTCTTCCACGGACTTGGTGTTATCCAAATAGCCCTTATTGTCCACCCATGCGTCAATACGATCTTTTAATCCGTTTATAATCAACGGATTATCACCCACCCCTAGTGTCTTCTTTCCCGTTTTGCCGGTAACGGCACGGTCGACCAAGGGAGCAAATGACTTGAAATTGACGAATGAAATGGCGTTGATGAGGAAACAAAACGTAAACACAATCGTCAAAGCGCTGCTGACAACTCTGTTTCCAGCCAAAAGGAACAAAGCCATTATTCCGACAGAAAGCGCCAACCAGAAGGTCCAGTTAATCCAATGTAGCTGTCCGACCAAATCCTCTTCTTCATAGAAGGACAGCATCTGAGTTTTGAACTCCCGATAGCTCTTGACAAACAACCGGGTATAGATGGCCATGAGCAGGAGATACGCCACGAGCATCACCGCGAAGCAGATATTGAAAAGGGCTCGGGATGCATGAAGCCGGAGGATGATTAGCAGAAGACCGCACGGAACGATGACAGCAAGTTGCAGGAAAACTTGCTTCCGATGGACAAATTGGGGGTGGATGAAGGAAAGGACGGTCATGGTAAAGAACATGGCCATCAGGGAGCCGATGAAGATGACCAGGCATCCGGTCAGGTTTCCGGCTTCCTCACCCGTCGTTCCACCCAGGGTAATCTCCGCGAGACTGAGGATTCCGAACACAGTAAATGCACCCACCAGGCACCAACGGGCACGGTTGTACTTCTGAAGCCCCTCGGTCATACGGATCCGCAGTCCGGACAGCAGGGCAGCTAGCGTCAAGCTGATGACGCCGGAGAGGAGGGTGGTATAGTAGTACAGGTTTCCCATAATCGTGATTCCACATCTGATTGCATTACAAAGTTATGATTTTTTTCGTCTCCATCGGGGTCAGGGCGGTATCACCGCGCAACTTTTTCGGGACCGATGTTTGCCAAATGTTTGCCAAGTAAAGAAAAATACGCCATCTAGATATCTAGAAGGCGTATTAAGGTGATTCCGTTGGGATTCGAACCCAAGACCCACAGCTTAGAAGGCTGTTGCTCTATCCAGCTGAGCTACGGAACCAATCCGCTTTGAAAAGTTTCGCAAAGTTAATCTTTTAATTGCTATATTCACTGAAATTTCGGAATAAAAGTTCTCAAAA
>JAEEGF011518974.1_pt1 | contig 11136 bp, 10 predicted proteins | sample 9134171 | NCBI WGS metagenome assembly JAEEGF01 (sample SAMN16246542, study PRJNA631951) | gut metagenome | biome: gut microbiome; feature: rumen; material: AP-attached | host: Bos | place: Iran: Karaj | collected 2018-10
ATTGTGGTGACACAGTGTGCCGCACCACCTGTGAGTTGCAAGTTCATGTATACCGGCATCTAAGGGCTGCTCGTCCATTGCCGGGGGGTAGAACGCTATACCGCCGCAGTAATGCGTCGGACAGATAAATGACAGGCACCTGCTATCCTAGCAGGCACATAACCCGGCTTATAGCCATACTGTCTTTTTGTTTTTTTTATTGCTTCTAGTAAGAACTAACCAAAATGGCAAGAAAAGAAGAATTAGCTCGCTTGTGGGAGCGTACCACCGAGTATCTGTTTAACCAGCGACCCGCCTTTGAACGCGAGGGCGCTGCAGGCTACAAGCCTGGACTCGAAACAAGTCTCGCTCTTGACAAATTATACAATGAGCCCCACCGCCGCTACCGCATCATCCACATTGCGGGCACTAACGGTAAGGGCTCAACAGCGCATCTGCTGGCATCGTGCCTGCAGCAGTGCGGCTACAAAGTGGGCCTGTTCACCTCGCCACACATGATCGACTTCAGGGAGCGTATCCGCGTCAACGGCAGGAAAATCAGCCGCAATTTCGTCATGCAGTGGGTGAACGAGTATAAGCAGAAGAAACTGAAAGGCTTTGAACCGTCATTCTTTGAATTGACGTCGACCATGGCCTTTGACTACTTTGCCTGGAGAAACGTAAACGTTGCGGTTATTGAGACGGGGCTGGGCGGCAGACTCGACAGCACCAACATCATTACCCCCGACCTGAGCATCATCACCAACATCGGGATGGAGCACCAGCAATTCCTGGGCAACACTATCGAGGAGATTGCCAGCGAGAAAGCCGGCATCATCAAGCATGGACAGCCCGTCGTCGTTGGCCACGCTACAGGCAACGCCCGCAGCGTCATCGAGGCCATTGCCCAGAGGCAATATGCTGAAATCAGGTTTGCCGAGGATAAGCCCGAAGTCATCGATGCCAAGATGGTTGACGGCATGTTGAGGCTTCGGACGGTCAACTACGGTGTCATTGATTGTGAACTCACTGGCGACTTCCAAATCGAGAATGCCAACACCGTGCTCACCGCCTTCAATATGCTTAAACGCCTGAAATACCGCATCAAGAAAGATGCGATCAGCAGGGGATTTGCCCAAGTTATAGAGACCACCGGTCTCATGGGACGATGGATGACAATCGACGACAAGCCCCGCACCATCTGCGACTCGGCACACAACGTGGCCAGCATCACGGTGGCCATGCAGCAACTCAAGCATGAGTACTACGACAACCTCCACATGGTGCTGGGATTCATGGCCGACAAGGATGTGAACGGCATCCTGGACCTGCTGCCCAAGAAAGCTACCTTCTATTTCACCCAGGCGCAGACCTCCCGTTCCCTGCCCGTTGAGAAACTACAAGAAATTGCAGCGTCTCACGGTCTGACTGGCGACACATATAATAATGTGATGGAGGCTCTGGAGGCCGCCCGTAAGAATGCCGCTCCACGAGACCTCATCTACATCGGTGGCAGCATGTACGTCCTGTCCGAATTGCTCAAGGCCATCGGATACGACGACCATCTCGACAGCAAATAGGCGACACACACAATATCACTGATTACCTTCAATCCCGCACTTGCATATGGTGTGGGATTGATGTTTTTGCCTGTGGCCCGATAAAGTGACAATGACAAAATGTCATCAATTGTTACATGGCGGCTCCCTATTGTAAAACTATTTAAAAAGTGGCACCAATGCTATTAATTTAGCTTAAAATAAAGGGCAGAAGTATTGCATTTGACATTTTTAGTTGTACTTTTGGCACACAATTTGAAAAGTTAAAATTAACACTTGGATAAATTAAAATCATCAATAAATTAACAATAAAAGATTAAACACATGAACAAGAATCTCAAATTAGCGATTATGCTCGTTGCGGCATCTATTATGGGTTCGGCCGCAACCATGATGGCAACAAGCGAGTTGCAAAAGAAAGGTATCATCTCCGATACCTATGTACCGAGCGTCACGGCCAACGAAGCCACCACCTCGAACGGGTTTGTGAAAACCTCTTCCAGGCCCATCGACATGAGCAGTGATTTCACCGACGTAGCCGAGAGCACCATCAACTGCGTGGTGAGCATCAAGAGCTTTGCCACTCCGCAACAAAATATGTATCAAGGCGGATTTATTGATCCGTTTGAGTTCTTCTTTGGCCCCGGCTTCGGACAGGGACAGGGACAACGCAAACAGCAGCAGCCCCAGCAGAAGAGTGAGCCCCAGCCCCGCGGCATGGGTTCGGGTGTCATCATCAGCGCCGACGGCTATATCGTGACCAACAATCACGTGATTGACGGTGCCGAGAAACTTGAGGTCACCCTCAACGACAACCGCCAGTTTAATGCCACCGTAGTGGGCACCGACGAGAAGACCGATATCGCACTCATCAAGATCAACGCCAAGGATCTTCACGCCATCACCTTCGGTAACAGTGATGCGGTTAAGGTAGGCCAGTGGTGCGTTGCTGTTGGTAACCCCTTCGGCTTCAACTCGACCGTTACCGCCGGTATCATCAGCGCCAAGGCACGCGGCATGAACACCAGCGACAATGGCGGTATCAAGGCCTTTATCCAGCATGACGCAGCCGTTAACCCCGGTAACTCGGGTGGCGCCCTGGTGAATACCGCTGGCGAGCTCATCGGTATCAACACCATGATCTACTCCCAGACCGGCAACTACAGCGGATGCTCGTTTGCCGTGCCCAGTAACACCGTCAAGAAGGTCATCACCGACATCAAGCAGTTCGGTACCGTTCAGCGCGCCGTGCTCGGCATCCAGTATTCAGAGCTGACCGCCGACAAGGCCAAGGAGGAGAAGATCACCGCCACCAATGAGGGCATCTATGTCGCTAAGGTAACAGACCGTGGCGCCGCTAAGGAGGCCGGCCTGCAAGAGGGTGACGTCATCGTCAAGCTCAATGGTTCACGCGTCAAGGACAGCGGAGAGATGCAGGAAGAGATGAACAAGCTGCGTCCCGGTGACAAGGCCGAGGTGGAATACTACCGCGACAACAAGCTGCGCCGCACCACTGTCACCTTCAAGAACGACCAGGGCAACACCAAGATGACCAAGCAGAGCGACGTCATGTCACTGGGATGTGCCTTCACTGAGCTGACCAGCGACGAGAAAGAAGATCTCGCCATCTCCAAGGGTCTGAAGGTCATCGGCGTCAAGGCTGGCAAATTCAAGAGAGCAGGTGTGCGTGACGGCTTCATCATCACCGACATCAACAACATCCCCGTTGACTCGCGCGATGATGTGGAGAATATCTACAACCAGATCATGCGCAGCAGCGACAGTGACAAGGTGATGTTCATTACCGGCTTCTACCCCACCGGCAAGAAGGTTTACTATGCCGTTGACCTGAGCGACGACGAGGACTAAACAAATTCCATAACAATCCCATGCAGGGGGATGGTAGCCGTTGGCTCCTCCCCCTGCTCTATGTTATGGCACCAAACGCGTGAAAATGAATAATATTTCAAAGTGAGCACATCATGACACAATGGCCCATCAAATCAACAATTTGATGATTCTCAAGATAGTTTTTATAAAAAACCAACGGAAAATAGTTGGATAATCAAAAAAATGTATTATCTTTGCACGTGAGTATTAACCCCTAAAATTTGAAACTATATGAGAGGAGGACCTAGACCCGGAGCCGGAAGACCACGCATTTATGGTAAGCGAGTACAGTTATCGATTTTGATATCCGAGGATACCAAAGACAAGCTCAAACAATTATCTGAAGCCAAAGAGAAGCCACTAGCCGGTATTATCGAGCAACTGATTATTGATGAGCACAAGGATATGATGCTATAACACTCCAAACAAGATTTATCTCCCCATTTGACTCAACAGCAAATAACAAGAATCCAGAGCCAAACACAAACACGATAGATCTTAACCGAGCAATCATTTCCCAAACACTGAAAAACGTACCGCTTAACGCATGCTTCCCTCGTTTGTTGTTCTCAACGAACAGCAGCAATAACTGTATGCCTGTCGCACTGTCAATTTCAAGACAGTGGACGCACTTGGCATGATTCTTGCAGTTGCAATATATCTCGCTTCATCCTAAGTCACAACGACTTACCAAGAACGCCAAAATTCTGCTAAATGACGTGGAAAAATATTATGCTGATTTTTGGAAATAAAATTTGGAGCATTAAAATTATTGTTGTATCTTTGCACGCTTAAACTCAACTTTAGTTAGATGAGACAACTTAAAATTACAAAATCCATTACTAATCGCGAGAGTGCATCCCTCGACAAATACTTACAGGAAATCGGTCGTAAAGAACTCATTACGGTCGATGAGGAAGTCGAGCTCGCACAGCGCATTCGTCAAGGAGACCAAGCAGCGCTTGATAAACTTGTGAATGCCAACTTGCGTTTTGTCGTTTCGGTAGCAAAGCAGTATCAGAACCAGGGATTGAGTCTTCCCGACTTGATCGACGAGGGAAATCTGGGCCTCATCAAGGCAGCTCAGAAATTCGACGAGACGCGTGGCTTCAAGTTTATCTCCTATGCTGTATGGTGGATTCGCCAATCCATCCTGCAGGCCCTTGCCGAGCAATCTCGCATTGTCAGGCTGCCGCTCAATCAGGTCGGCTCGATCAACAAGATCAGCAAAGCCCAGTCCCGATTTGAGCAGGAGCATGAGCGTCGCCCGTCGGCAGAGGAACTTGCCGAGCGCCTTGACATCCCCGTTGACAAGATCAGCGATACGATGAAGGTATCGGGCCGTCACGTTTCAGTTGACGCACCCTTTGTTGAGGGAGAAGACAACAGCCTGCTGGATGTGCTGCCTAACAACGATTCGCCGATGGCCGACTCGACCCTCAACCAGGAGTCGCTGGCCAAAGAGGTGAACCGTGCACTGGAGCAACTCAATCCCCGCGAGCGTGACATCCTGAAGATGTTCTTCGGCATTGGATGCCAGGAGATGACGCTCGAAGAGATTGGTGCCAAGTTTGATCTGACCCGCGAACGCGTGCGTCAAATCAAGGAGAAAGCCATCCGCCGCCTCAAGGGGCAGAAGAGCAAGCTGCTCAAAGCCTATTTGGGTTAACTTAATTTTATTGTAAGCAAAATGATTCTAGCTGCCTCACAAGGGCAGCTTTTTTCATGTACAAAATGGCACAAATAGGGCTTTTTCGTAGAAAAATGCCGCTTTTACTTTGTCAATTAAAGAATTATATCTACTTTTACACTTTGTTTTATTAGCGGCAATTACATTTATCAATAAACATCTAAACTATTTTTTGAGAAATGAAAAAGATTTTGACTTTAGTATGTGCCATGATGCTAGGCATCGGTTTTGCCAATGCACAGGTACATAAGGGTGAGACCGCAGCTGGCCTCAACCTGGTTTATGGTAGCGAGATTGAGAACCTGGGTCTCGGTGCCCGCTTCCAGTATGGTATTCTGGACCAGTTGCGTGCCGAGGTGGGATTCAACTACTTCTTCGAGAAGAACCACATGTCATGGTGGGACGTGAACATCAATGCCCACTACCTCTTGGGTTTGTGGAATGAGCAGCTGTACATCTATCCGCTGGCTGGTATGAACTACACGATGGTGGACTTCAAGGGCGAGTTGGACGATAAGGGCGAACAAAACCATGTTGGTCTGAACCTGGGTGCAGGTATTGAATATGAGATTAACGACCACTTTGGTGTGAACTTTGAGTATCGTCACACCATCATCCGTAAGGTGGATCAAGGCGTTTTCGGCCTGGGCATCAACTACAAGTTCTAACCCCGATCGAATTACCAAAAGAATCAAGAAACAGGACCATGCCCCATATCGGGTTGGTCCTGTTTCTTATTTCTCTTTGTCAAGTGAGGGCGTCAGTGCATGGGCTGCAATTTGTCGATGGCACCTGTCATGAACGATGAGACGCCACCGTCATCTTCGTCCTCCTCATTGCCAAACGAGTCGCCCACCTTGATTGAGCACAGGGAGCGCAACAGTTCCAGAGTTGCATTGCCCTTGGACTGATTGGTGTAGAAGTGACCCTTACCATTGAAGATGTCCTCCAGCCCAAAGTCAAAAAAGCCATTCACCGAGTCATTGTGGGTCTGGGAGAAAATACCTATCAGGGCTCCATCAAAGAAGTTTCTTACAGGCTTCATCTCGTAGGCATAGCCCTCGGTCTGCTCATAGTCCAGCATCTTGAAGTAGAGGATTCCGTCAATGACACCGATGCGTATCATCTTGTTGTCATACTGGTAGATATACTCTCCCTCATACAGCTCGGGAGCCTGACCCATCGAGTTGGCGAATGAACTGATCTGGTGCAACACACCATCAGGATTGTTAGAGCGTGTCGCTAATACCACATTCCACTCCCCTTCCAGGTGCGGATCACGCGCCAGACCAATCGTGAACGGCCCGTCAACAGTTGCCAGAATGCTGGCCAGGTCGATGCGGCCAATATAGGGCAACTTGCCGAACATCCCCAACAATTGCTGGATCTGCTTGAGCTTGACAAAGGCTTCACCCTTGACGCACATCGTGAAGATATAGTCCATCGAATTGGGGATTGCCTTCAACACATCATCGCTGGGCTTTGAGAGAACAGAGTTCAACAATTGGGCATATTCGCTATTGTCGGCTGCGTGAATCTTGGTATTCATCTCCACCCTCTCATCATTCATATCAATGGCACAGGTCACCGCATCGATATCACTCTCGGTAAAGATGCCTATCAACGGCATCTTCTGGGAGAGCTCGCGGTAAACGTCGCTCTTGTTAAGAATGGCCTTCAGCCCCTTACCTTGCATCCAGGCATTGATCTCTGCATCATGATTGTGCAGCACCTCCTTTACATCCTTGTTATCGGTGATGCTGGTAGCCGTCATGCTCAGGATGCCCTTAGCGGCCTTGGCAGCGCGAGAAACTTCCATTGCCTTGTTGACTGTTCCGACCAAGAGCACCTTGCCATCAATGACATAGAGGTTGTCGCCAACGTACATGCAATCCAGTCCCTCGACCTTCTCAAAGTCTCCACCGACCCTGATTGCTAATGTCTTGCGCGCCTTTGCCGGATCACTGAGCGACGCAAGTATCACACGGCTAAAGGTCTTGACTGTGAAAAATGCGTAGGCCTTATTATCCACGTCAAGGCCCAGCTGAGGCAAGTCACTCATCAGGACGCACAATGGTGATGTGTCATTGTTGTCAACCACCTCCCGCAAGGATGACGGAATGACAATCTTGTCATCATCAATCATTCCCGCGTTCTTGAGGATGCGGGGCACATCAATACTCACCACACCGGTAGCATCGGCAGGTATCATCTTCTCAAGGTTATCGCCCGCACAGCCCGTCAACAAGAAGAGCAACAATGCGGCCGATAGGTATTTCATCCACCTCATAATCATGGATATCGATAGTTTTTTATCAATAATCGCGTGTCACTGGCAGCTATCTCGCCACCATTTTCAAGTGCAAATTTACGACAAGTTTGGCATATATCACTCAACTTTAGGCCAAGTATTCTTGAAATTAGACCATTTTATTTGCAAAAATCAATGGTTCATATCCCTAAATGCAGTAGTTTCTTGTCGTAAACCGCTGAATTATTGGGCATAAGAGATAACAGCACAAGCAAGCGCCTAGATTTTTATTACCAATAAACAGTTCAGCGAACGACCATATTTAGTAGTATTTGAAAATATTAACTAAAGAATAACCATTGTTTCAAAAAAAGGTATTAAATTTGAAAATCAAAAACCATAGAAACAAGTATAACCTTAACAGGAGCATTTGTAAGCGCCTGAAAAAACCAAGGAAGATAATATGAACGACATTTCTGAAATTCTGCGTGAACTCCTGGACCGCTATAGCAATACGCCCGAAATTGACCAGGAATTTGAGAGAATGCGGCGAGAGATCGAGGGCTTTGAAGACGAGTATGCCGTTTGGTGCGAAGAGAACGGTTATAGCATCAAGGACGGCTATCGAGACTTTATCGACGAAATCGTCGAGTCGCAAGACTCGTATTGGGACAATTACCAAGAGTACGGGAACAATATTTAAAGCGCTCCGCTCGTTTTTCAATGCATGGGGCACACAGCAATGTGTCCCTTAACAACACGACACATCTAATTAATCAGAGATTCACAACAACTATAGTAGATGCTATCATCTAAAAGAAACCGCAGCTTTGCTGCCGAGTGGGACTGTCAGGACGGCATTCTCATTGCATGGCCACACGCCGGCACCGACTGGGCTTATATGCTCGACGAGGTGACGGCTTGTTATGTTGAAATTGCAAAGGCCATTCTTGATGATGACGAGAGGCTGGTCATCGTCGCGCCCGATGCCGATGAGGTGCGGTCGTCGCTGGGGTCACAGGTAGACTGGCAACGCATCGATATCATCGAGTTGCCCATCAACGATACTTGGGTGCGCGACTACGGCCCCATCACGGTATTCCAGGATGGGCACATGGCGCTCACCGATTTCACCTTCAATGCATGGGGCATGAAGTTTGCCGCCGACTGCGATAATCTGGTGACTTCCCGCTTGCAGGAGCACGGCTTGTTCCAGATGCCCTTAATCAACTACCGCGACATGGTGCTTGAAGGAGGGTCCATTGAGACCGACGGCAACGGCACGATACTGACCACCACTTGCTGCCTCACGGCCCCCAACCGCAACGATGCCATGACTCGCGATGAACTAGAACGAGAACTGCTTGAACGGCTGGGATGCATCAAAATGCTGTGGCTCGACCATGGCGCCCTTGCAGGTGACGATACCGATGGCCACATCGACACGCTAGCACGCTTTGCGCCTGGTGGCATCATCCTCTACAACGGATGTGACAATCCTGAGGACGAACATTTCGATTGCCTGATGCAGATGGAAAATGACCTCAAGGAGATGACCGATGTCGACGGCAACCTCTACCGCCTCATCAAACTGCCCCTACCCGATGCCATCTATGACGAGATTTCACGCTTGCCGGCTACATATGCCAATTTCCTGGGAACGAACCATCAGGTACTTGTTCCCGTGTATGGCCAACCGGAGAACGACCTCAAGGCCTGCGAGCTTATTGGCCAGGCATTCCCCGGGCGCAAGGTCGTTGGAATCGACTGCCGCCCGCTCATCTGCCAGCACGGTTCCCTCCACTGTGCCACTATGCAACTCCCCAAAGGATCACTAAATAAACTATCAACCAATCACCATTAACTCAATGAAAGTAGGAATCATACAACAACGCAATAGCGGTGACATCGCTGCCAACCGCCAATCACTTATCGATAAAATAAGGAAACTGGCCGCAATGGGTGCACAACTCGTTGTCTTGCCCGAATTGCACGACTCGCTTTACTTTTGCCAAGTGGAAAGCGTGGACAACTTCAACCTCGCTGTGGACATTCCCGGAGATGAGACCAGAGAATATGCTGCCGTGGCACGTGAGTGCGGCATTGTACTGGTAACCTCGTTGTTTGAGAAACGTGCAACTGGCCTGTACCACAACACAGCGGTGGTGTTTGATACCGACGGCAGTGTGGCTGGTCAGTACCGCAAGATGCACATTCCCGACGATCCTGCCTATTACGAAAAATTCTACTTTACCCCTGGCGACCAAGGCTTTCTCCCCATCGATACCTCGCTGGGACGATTGGGCGTGATGGTGTGCTGGGACCAGTGGTATCCCGAGGGAGCTCGTCTGATGGCGATGCGTGGTGCCCAGTTGCTTATCTACCCCACGGCCATCGGCTATGAGAGCAGCGACACACCTGAGGAACAGGAACGTCAGCGTGAGGCCTGGACCACCGTACAACGCGGCCATGCCGTGGCCAATGGTCTGCCAGTCATTACAGTAAACCGTGTTGGACTTGAACAAGATCCGTCAGGACAAACCAATGGCATCCAGTTTTGGGGCAGCAGTTTTGTCGCCGGACCGCAGGGTGAACTCATCTACCGTGCCCCCAACGACAGTGAGGACCTTCAAGTCATCGACATCGACATGGAGCGCAGCGAGCAGGTAAGGCGCTGGTGGCCCTTCCTGCGCGACCGCCGCATCGAGTGCTACGGCGGCCTCGACAAGCGATTCCTTGACTAAAGATATAAACTACGAATTGCGCGAATTAAACGAATGGCTTCCGCCAGGTTCGTGAAATTCGCGTAATTCGTAGTTTATTCAAGAGACTGATCAGGCCTGACCTTCGTCCTTGGGACCGCCAAATGCTTTTTTCAAGAAGTCCTGCACTTTGTCCATCACACCCTCAGCAGCCTTTCCGGCATCATCAAGGGCATCTTTGGCCTTGTCCAGCACACTCTCTTCGCCTTCCTTAGGCTCAAAGGCTTCCTTAGCCTTCTGTGATAAGTCCTGAGCCACCTCGGTAGCAGCGGCAGTGCCCTGCTCTACAAAGTCCTTGGCCCTATCCATCATATCGCCAGCGGCGGCGGCACCCTCGCCAAACATCTCTTTGGCCTTGTCCAGCAGGCTGGGCTCACCCTCCTTGGTCTCAAACATTTCCTTGGCTTTCTCCAGGAAGTCCTGACTCATCTCTCCGGCAGCGGTAGTTCCCTTATCCAGCATTTCCTTGAGTTGATCAAGCATGCCGGGTTCGCCTTCCTTGCCGTCGAACAATTCCTTAGCTTTATCGAAGATGCTTGGGTCACCCTCTTTGCCCTCAAGCAGGCCTTTAAGTTTGTCAAACACTCCGTTGCTGTCGTTAGCAGCATCGCCGAGCATGTTCTTCAACTCATCAAAGATGTTGCCAGACTCGTTCTTTACTTCGTTAGCAGCCTGTTCGGCATTTTTCATTTCCTCTTCCATGTAAATCCTGTATTATTGTTAGTTTTTTTCACTCGCCTACTTCCTTTCAAGCGTTTCGGCTTTCTCTGTGCCCCCAAAGTTACACATAATTTATTAAACTGCAACATTTCTGCCCAAAAATTCATCTAGGTGTAATCAAATACAGGAAAAGCATTAAAAAAATGAAAAAATAAGAACCGAAGCAACGGACGACCGTGCCTCGGTTCTATTATGACGTTTTATCAATAAAAGTCGGTAGGGCTTATGCCTCCTCCTTCTTGATAATGCGGCGCTCCTTGATGCGAGCCTTCTTACCGGTGAGAC
>JAEEGF011951777.1_pt1 | contig 11136 bp, 10 predicted proteins | sample 9134171 | NCBI WGS metagenome assembly JAEEGF01 (sample SAMN16246542, study PRJNA631951) | gut metagenome | biome: gut microbiome; feature: rumen; material: AP-attached | host: Bos | place: Iran: Karaj | collected 2018-10
AAAATATAGAAAGACTGAACAGCGTCCTTCATTTCTTCCTTTTCAAGAAAACTTACTACATCATCTAACCGGCCGCCCATGCTGTCCGGATAAGCATTCAGCATCGCGCCGCAGTTCATGGCATCTCCTCCTTACGCGTTCGCCATCAGGCGGCGGTATTCGGCATAGGAGAGCAATTCTCCCTGCTTGCTTAGGATGATCCTGGCTTTGTGGGCCTGAGCCTCCAGCTTTTTTTGTTCGATCTCAAGCACCATGGCGGTAAACGCGCTGTCCGTTTTGCCGTCCCGGTTCCGGGCCCTGCGATGGGCCAGGGTTTCTTCCGGGGTGGAATTGAGCAGGATGGGGATATCGATCCCCTCCAGGCAATCGCTGTTCCCGTGGGTCCATTCCACGATCAGCACACGCACGGCGGAAAAATCCACCTTGTCGTACCACAATTCCGAGGTTTCCCTGCCCATGCGTTTCAGATAGATCCCTTCGCAGCCCTGATGGAACCGGGCCAGGATATCGGACAGCTGGGCAAAATCGATTTCGTTTTCCGTACCCAGGTACCCGGTCAGCGCCCGGCGTCCGGCCTGCTGATAGGTTTCAAGCCAGGGCATATCCCGCGCGGCGGCAGGATCGGCGTCCGCGTCCGCCTCCCACAGGGCCCTCAGCCGGGCGGATATATCCTTCGTGATCAGGCCGCGGTCCCGCAGGCCCATGAGACCGCCCTGCCGGTACACCCGCAGCCTTTCCAGATCGTTGTCCCGGGGGATGCGGCGGGGATAATTGTCTCCGCTGAGCACGTATGCCCCAAGCCCCGCGTCGTTCAGGAAATAGGCAAGCACGGAAGCGATTTCGCTCTTGCCCACGCCGCTGCCGCCGCAGACGGCGACCACCGCCTTGGGCCGGTTCAGCGCACGCAGCTTTTCGCGCAGAACGGGATAGACCGTCTGCGCTTTTTGGATGTGCTCTTCCCCGATGCGGATCTGGTCGCCGGGCATATCGCCGTGGGGAATGTCCTCCGGAATTACGAGATCCTTAACCTTATTCTCAGCATCTTTTAAATTATCAAGTGCTCCGTTTAAATCAGTGATTTTGTTATATTTTGTATTCATAGTTCTCCTTTATCCTTTTTAGCGCCTACTGGCCACCGCCAGGAAACCAGTATTTATGCGGGTTTTGGGACGCAATATTATTTGTCGCAACTTTTCCTTTTGACAACTTGTACTGCATCGTGTTATTTTGTGAACAACATACAACAACAATTTTTCTTTGTAAAGCCCTAACGAAATTATGATAACGATTAAAGAGATTGCAAGACAACTGAATATGAGCACCACTACGGTCTCCAACGTGATTCACGGAAAAACCGGTGAAGTGTCGGACGAAACCAAGAAAAAGGTTCAGGACTTTTTGGATAAAGTGGATTATGTCCCAAATATAAATGCAAGAAACCTTGCACAGAATGAATCCAAGATCATCGGCCTGGCCCTCAAGGCCAGGGCCGATAAATATGAAAACCTGATAATGGACCCCTTCGTATCAGTCCTTATAGGTGGCGTGGAAGAAACTATAAGAAATGCCGGATACTTCATGATGCTGTATATATCCAGCGATATCAACGAGATCATGCGACATGTTTCAACCTGGAACGTGGACGGACTTATCCTGTTCGGAATGCTTAATGACGACGGTATACGTGTCAGCGAAAAATACAAAAAGCCCATCGTATGCATCGACACCTACAGCATTGAAGGGCTTAAGCACTTCACCAACGTAGGCCTTGACGATGAGCAGGGCACTTACGACATGGTAAACTACCTGACTTCACTCGGTCACAAAAAGATTGCCTTCCTGTCCGATAACATGAACGGCGTCGATCTGGAAAGGCTTAACGGCTACAAAAAAGCTCTAAAGGATGCCGGGATCAAGTATAAGGCCTCAGATTTCTTAAAGATACGTCCCCGGACAGATGAAATTGAGGACAGTCTGGATGAGATCTGCAAAAGAGCTTCCGAGTTCACCGCGATCATGTGCGTATCCGACCTCTATGCCGTAACACTGATGAGCGCTCTTGAAGACAGGGGAATCAAAGTTCCCGACGATATTTCCATAGTGGGATTCGATGACAATATGCTGGGTCAGCTCCACAGGCCTGCTCTCACCACAGTCCATCAGGATGTAAAGGCAAAGGGAGTCACCGCTGCAGATACACTTCTTAAACAGCTTGCCGGTCAGAAGACTCCCAACCAGATCAAACTACCGACACATCTTGTACTAAGAGATACAGTAAAAGACATAACTTCTACATAACCATCACGCATACGTGACACAGCAAAAGATACAAATTCTACATAACCCTCACATAATACGTGACACAGCAAAAGATACAAATCCTACATACCATCACGTACTACGTGGCAGACAAAAGATATAAATTCTACGCACCCCCTACGGCTGAATGCAGAAAAATGCATTCAGCCTTTTTCTTTGCATAGCGCCGGGATGGGCACATCCATGCAGGCTGCCTGTAAAACCACCGGTCATGGCCATAAAAAGGTATACAAAGTGCCCAAACCCAGCTTATGCGCGTAAGTTCGCAATTTTTCATGTTTTTTTACAAATTTTATAAACGTTTTATGGTTTTTTTAGAATTTAACGTATACGTTTAAGCTCGCTTCAGAAGCGGACTCCCACTTTTTTCATAAAATCTTCTCAAATCTTTTTTAATTTAATCCCTTGAATTTTGTGAAAGTCTATGCTATTTTGTTTGTAGCGTACAACTTATGCGCAAAAGTAACCGCCAGAAACGAAATAAGATATGGCACATTGCACAAAAGGAGGAAAAACAAATGAAAAAGAAACTCATGTCAGTTCTTCTCGCAGGCACAATGGTACTTTCACTTGCAGCTTGCGGAGAGACAGGAGCAGACACAGCAACATCTGACAATAACACAGCAGAGGCACAGCCTGAAGCTCAGGCTACAGAGGCCACACAGTCTACAGATGCAGCACCTGCTGCAGAGGCTTCAGGTTCTATGGATCCTGTAAGACTTCTTAATGGTAAGCCTGAGATCGACGCTCAGATGCAGGCTCTTGCAGCTAAGTATCAGGAAGAGACAGGCAACGTTCTTACAGTTGAGACCATCGGTGGTGACACAAACGCTTCTGACGAGCTCAAGAAAATGTACCAGGCTGACAACATGCCTGACATCTTCGTTATCGAGGCCAACCAGGCAGACACATGGGACGGCATGCTTGCTGATCTCGCCGGTGAGGACTGGACAAACAAGACAGGATTCGAGCTTGTAAACGCTTCTATGGGAACAATCGGATTCCCTTACACAGTTGAGGCAACAGCTCTTGGCTACAACGCAGACGTTCTTAAGGCTGCAGGCGTAGATCCCGCTTCTCTCACATCTCCCGATGCATGGAAGACAGCTTGTGAGACTCTTGATTCCAAGAAGGATGAGCTTGGTCTTACAGCAGTATTTGGCTGGTGCGCAGAGCCTGCAAACCTTGGATGGTCTTCAGGAACACACGTATTTGGTCAGTATCTTGACGCAGGCCTTAAGGCTGACGACACAACATACATCGATCTTCTTAACGACGGTGGTAAGATCGACGAGGCAAGAATGAAGAAGTTCGCTGAGTTCATCGGCATGATGAACCAGTACTCAGATCCTTCTCTCCTTGTAGACGGAACATATGACCTTCAGGTTGCCGGTTTCAAGGAAGGCAAGTATGCATTCATCACACAGGGTAACTGGTGTGTAACATCTCCTGACGACGTATCATTCGAGTGCGGCTTCGCTCCTTATGCATTCGAGGATGGCATCAACACAATCATCGCTGGTCCTCCTTCATACTGGGTAGCATATGCAGATGGTAACGTTGACGGTGCAAAGGCATTCTTCAACTGGTGCGCAGGCGATTCAGCTCAGAAGATCCTTGTTGAGGACGCAGGCCTTGTATCTCCTTTCGATGATTGCCAGTATGAGGCAGTTAACCCCTTCTACAAGAGCATGAACAGCTACATCACAGCAGGCAACTACTCAGGATGGCACACAATGCTCAAGAAGGACGGACTTCAGAACGTAACCTGCCAGGTATTCGCAGATTATGCTAAGGGATCACTTGATGCTGACAAGTTTGTTTCAACAATGGCTCAGGTAATTTCCAGCTACTACGCTCAGTAATTCCGATTTGCTTACGGACAGGGCTCCGTGCCCTGTCCGTTTTTTCAACCATTCTTGAACTATCAGATGGTAATTTAGCTAGAATAAGCATTGTATTTGTTCTATAATTAATATCAACCACATCAACCACGTCTCACACCTCACGAAAGGGGGATCCATCAAATGAGTACATTTTCAATAGGAAGAAAAGCATTTTCTTTTGCCTCCCTAATAATCGGAATTGTGCTTGCAATCTGGGGCCTCGGTATTGCTATTGCAAAAGGCGGCCCGGGTTATTCCGCAAGAGGCGCACTGATTATTGTAGGTGTGCTGCTGTTTTTCCTGGGATTATATCTTTTCCCTACTCTCAAGCACCATCGTGCTATAGTTAACGTAATCTTTTTGTTCCCACTGCTCTTCGCCTTCCTGGTAACCGTTATCATTCCTCTGGTTCTTGGTATCGGATATTCCTTCACAGACTGGAACGGTATCAGACTTAAAGGCTTTGTGGGATTCTCCAACTACGCAAGAATGTTCAAACAGCCCAGCTTTTTGTGGTCAATTCTCATAACATTCCTGTTCGTGGTATTCAACATGATCCTGGTAAACCTGGTAGCTTTTCTTTTAGCTCTTCTTTGCACATCCAAGATCAAAGGCCTGGGATTCTTCAGGGCAGCTTACTTCCTCCCCAACCTTATCGGAGGAATCGTACTTGGTTATATCTGGCAGTTCATTTTCAGTAACGTTGTTACCCAATGGACCGGTACATATTCGATGCTTTCGGATACAAAGACAGCTTTCATAGCTATCATCATCGTATATATCTGGCAGTATGCAGGTTATATAATGCTCATCTACATCACGGGTCTCAACACTATCCCCGGAGATGTCCTTGAGGCTTCATCAATTGACGGTGCCAACGCAATGCAGACTCTTTTCAACATCAAGATCCCTATGATCGCACCGACAATTACGATCTGTACATTCCTTACACTGACATCTGCCTTCAAGCAGTTCGATGTTAACCTGGCTCTCACAAACGGTACCGGTTCAGTTCCCGATTTCCTTGGCAACTACCTCACAAACGGTACTGAGATGCTGGCCCTTAACATCTACAGCACAGCGGTTATCAATAACGAATATGCCTTCGGTGAGGCCAAGGCGGTTCTGTTCTTCATAATCCTTGCTACAGTTTCAATCATTCAGGTACGTATTTCTAATAAGAAGGAGGTGGAATTATAATGCATAGAAAAGAAAAAACTTCCAGCGTTGCAATAAGACTGATAATCGCCATTATCATCGCAATCTACGTACTGTTCCCCTTCTTCCTGGTTGTTATCAACTCCTGTAAGGAGACAGCAGAGATCACCAAGAACCCCATCGGATTCAACGGTGCCAGCGTAGGACAGCTCTTCAAGAACCTCGGTGATGTTGTCAACAACACACACTTCCTGTTCTGGAGCGCCTTTGGATTCTCAGCACTTATAACTATCCTTTCACTTGTTCTTCTGGCTCTCTTCGGAGCCATGGCAGCATGGGTTATCTGCCGTAACAAGACAAAATGGTCACTGGTGATCTACTTCACATTCATCGCATCAATGATCATTCCTTTCCAGGTAGTTATGCTTCCCCTTATCTCCACTTTCAGAGATGTGGGCAAGTTCGTAGGAATCCCGATGCTTCAGTCAGTTCCCGGAATCGTATTTGCTTACCTGGGATTTGGTGGAGCCATGACAGTATTCATCTTAAACGGATTTATCAAGGGAGTACCTTACGACCTTGAGGAAGCTGCTTCAATCGACGGATGTACACCGGAGCAGACCTTCTTCCAGATCATCTTCCCTCTTCTGACACCTGTCATCACCACAGTTACCATCCTTAACGGAATGTGGATCTGGAACGACTACCTGCTTCCTTCAATGATGCTTGGTCAGAACGGTGTGGTTAAGACCCTTCCCGTTGCCGTACAGGCTTTCGTAGGATCCTACGTAAAACAGTGGAACATGATCCTGGCAGCTGCACTGCTGGCAATCATTCCTATGATAATTCTTTTCCTTATAGCACAGAGACAGATCATGGAAGGTATGATCGAAGGTGCCGTAAAGGGATAAGACATAATATTACCGACACAAAAAATCATAATGAGCACAAAAATAGGAGGCACTGCAGATCTGCAGCGCCTCTTTTTTTAATGTATTATCATGATGTAGATGCAAGTGCAGGAACTCTTACGAATGCAAGAACACCGTGCTTTGTCATGTTTACTATAACGTGATCCTTGCGGATCTCAGAAACTGTAAGCTGAACCCATTTGCCGTTCTGGAGCTGGTATACTGCGATGCAGTCATTCTCTGTTACACCGCCCACATAGAAGTTAACTCTTGCTGTTGCAAAATTAACACCGGGAGCACTTGTCGCAACTGCGTTTAAGAGGTTTCCGCCAAGACCGGCAGCAAGCTCTTTTGCAGATGACATTGTTCCTCCATCGGGATTCGCTACCATAAATGTGGCATTGCTCTTAACACCATTGAGCTCGATCTTCTTAACGGGATAGCACAGGCATCCGTTGTAATTTACGCTGTTGGAACCACTGTCCATCACGATCGCTGTGCTTGCTCCTGATCCCGATCCTGATGATGAACCGCCACCACCGTTTCCTCCACCATTGCTCTTATTTGAGCCGGTATTGATGTCAATATCAATCTTGGGATTGTTATTGTTGGTGGTTGTGATCTTAGGATCATTATTATTGGTGTTTTTTGCGTCGTTATTGAATGTTGGATTGTTGTTGAAGGTGGGGTTGACAGTAATGTTCGACTCCTTCGCCTTAACAACTTCGGTGAGAACATCGATCTCTTTTTGCAGAGCGCTGATCTCATTTTTGAGTTCCTCGATGTCCTTGGCAGTCACGCTCTTGGAGCCATCCTCCGCAAAAGCGACTGTGGAAGAAGAAACCATCAGGACTGATGCCAGACAAATTGCCAGAATCCTTTTCATTTTGTACCCTCCATACTATTATATTTTGTTTACGTTCCGATCAGTCATTATTTAATCAGACTCAGGGTCTGAATAGTCCACAAACCTGTCGATGACACCCCTTAAATCTCCCACCAGACAACCCACGACCACGGTCTGCTTGGTAGGGTCATCGCTGTTTTTTGTAGTGAGAGTGATTATGAAGTTATCAACCTCCACAGCATTTTCCCAGCCTTTTCTTACAATCCTGTTCATGCTCTTTCCATTATATATCTCATCCAGGAATGCCTGACAGCCGGAGGCATAAGTAAAATCATACTGCTGTATAAGTCGTGTGTCATTTCTTGCAAACGCAGCAAATGTATAGTAAATAAGCGCGTTGCCGTCCATATAGACATAGATATACGGATGCTCCTCAAAGTATGCTCTGTCCAAAAATCTGTTAAGGTCAGCAAACATCGTGCCATCATCAGGGCTCTGACCATGGAGTACCTCATTGAAGTCACACATATTGGTCAGGTTCGCCGCCTCTGTATAAATTGCTCCCTTAGGATCCTCTTCCTTAAATACATTGTGGTCAATGTAGTAATAATCATCTCCCAAGGAGCTCTGGACCACGGGATAATCTATATTCGTATCAGGAATATTTATCCAGGCAAAAATATCTTCATTTATATCTCTCAGCTTGCCAAAATCCACGTGGGAGTCCGCTGAAGACGCACCCTTCGCCTCTTCCAGAGCATTTCTCTTCTTATCGGAATCACTCTGGCAGCCCACGAGAAGACAAGCTACCGCCAAAAGAGCTATTGCCCTTTTTGCGGCTTTCCCATCTATCTTTTTATATCGGCAGTCACTGTACATTTATTTAGTCCACATAATCAACTTTTTCATAAAAAGTATCAATTATTGTCTGATAAAGCGCGTCCTCGTCAACTATGAACTCCTCGAACTCGCCGTTCTTCTGATTCTTGCCCTCAATCATCTTAAGGTCACTGCTGTCAAAGCTGTAACTGGTAATGAGGGGCGCCAGATAGCTTATTTCATCGGCAGTGATATTGGTCACCATCTTATCGCTTATTGCGGTAAAGAGTTCAACTGCTGCATTGGGATTATCCATGCTCTCTTCCCTGGCGGCTTTGATAAAGCTGCCAAGGTATTGCTTCTGCCTGTCAAGCCTTGTATCACTGGACCCGAACACGCTAAGATCCCTCTCCTTTACATAGGTATAAGCACTCTGACCCATAAGATGGACGTCTTTTCCCTCCACCAGAGACTTATCCCACCTGGTAAGATCCTCCAAAACCGTCACGTCAACTCCGCCCACCTGGTCATTGATGATGGGGATGGCGCTCATGTTGATGGCAGCGTAACCGTGAATGGGAAGCTGATAAAACATATTTGAAACAGCCTTCACCTGGTATTCACAGCTCTTTTCCACACCATTCCCAAAGCCGTGCTGTGTGGCGATCTGTGCAACAACCGTGGTCTGATATCTGCCGTACTCGTCATATATATCCACATCTGTCATGGAATTTCGGTTAATCCCGATGATCTTTATGCTCTGATCGTGGGGATTTAGCACCATAAGGAAAAGAGAATCTGCCTGTCCGCCATCTGTTCCCTCAGCCACTTCGGTGACCTTTTCATCATTTTTGTCTATTCCCATGATCAGGAAGGTGGTGATGTCTTCATTGTAGTCATAGACTTCGCCGTTGTATCTTACCCAGTCGGATTTCCAGGCTACATTACTCTGATCCTGCTCAGTCATCTCATTCTGGACCATTACAGGAGTAGTGGTTGCAGATTTCGAGTCAAGATTCTGTTTTCCGAGGAGTCTCACCACTTCAAAGCCCACAAGTGCCAGAGTTATAACCGTCATGACACTGGCCCATATGATGAGAAAAATCCTGCCCTTTCCTCCCATTTATACACCTCTTTTACAGGGAAGCCTCTAATCTGTCAGTTCCCCTGTCCGTTTTCGGTCTGTCCACCCTCAGAATTGTCTGCAGGGGCAGTTCCTTCCATTACTGTTCCCGTCTCCGAATCCGGTACGATCCCTATGATATTGGCACCGTTTGTCAGATTGGGAAAAAGCCCGTCTTCTATTATATCGGACGAATCTCCGTTATTCTCAATATCCGAGATATCAGCAGGAAAAACTCTTGACTGCTTGGTGACGTTGCCTGAAAAATCAGCAACTGCATAATAAACAACTGCAGTTCCTCTGTCCCTGTTAAGGACCACCTTTTCCACCACGATCCTGTCTGACAGGTCGCCATCCTTGGCGTCGTAGGCGGCAATCCCGGTTATCAGATCGCTGTCAGTAGTGCCGGAATCATAGATCAGATTCAGAGCAGAAAACCTGAACTCCGGGGCAACGCGGTCACTCCTGCCGTAGGCCACCACGATCAGGAAGATAAGAACGCCGCTCAATATTGAAAAAAGAATTCCGAGAATATTGCCTCTCACTTATGCCTCCAACTGTATCTTCAGTCTTCGTGTCCGCTGCCATGAATGCAACGGGCTTCAATATAAATAACACGCAGCAGCAGATCACTCTTTTCTGGTGACTCCTGCAAGGTAGTTCAGTTCGTCAAGGTCATCATCGTCGGGGCGCGTGTCTTTTACCGCAGGCGATGGCCTTGGAGCCGGGGTGTTGACCAGATCGTCCTCGCCGTTCTTGCCGTAATACTTGCCATAATACTTGCCGTAATACTTACCATAGTAATTGCCATAGTGTCCGTAATAACCCTTGCCGGAGATATCCACCTTGTTGAGGACCACCCCCAGCATCTTGGCACCGGCTTTATCCAGCTGATCCTTGACTCTCTGGGCAAATCTGTAGCTTATGGCATTGCTCTCGATGACCATCACTGTTCCATCGCACTGCTTGGCAACAACCGCTGCGTCAATAACACTTCCCAGAGGAGGCGTGTCGATGATCACATAGTCAAAAACCTGCTTCATATTCTCAAGGGCCTTGCCGAAGATCCTGCCACCCAGAAGCTCACTGGGGTTAGGGGGCACCGGTCCTGCAAATATCACGTAAAGGTTGGGAACATCGGTCTCACAGATGACACTGGAAAGCCGCTCTCTTCCTACAAGGCAGTGAGTCAGGCCGAGTCTCACAGAGCCGGTCCTGTATCTGCCCACAAGCACGGACTTACGCATGTCCGCATCCACCAGGACAGTCTTTTTCCCCGCCTCCGCAAAGGCTCTGGCCAGGGCCATGGCAACTGTGGTCTTGCCCTCACCCGGAGTACAGCTGGTGACGGAGATTGCTCTGACGTTCTGTCCGCTGAATTCGACATTGCTTCGAAGGGTCTTATATGCTTCTTTGATCTGATAGTTGTTCTCAGACTGGCTGAAATGAAGCTTGGCGTTCTGCATGCGCTACTCCTATTTCTTCTTTTTGTTCTGCTTCTGCTTTTTGGATTTCTTTTTATCGGTTTCCTCTGTGGTAAGGGGAACCAGTGCCAGTGTGCTAAGGCCCAGGTACCGCTCCACGTCGTCGTTGCTCTTGATGGTATCATCAAGCAGATACTCAAGTATCACGAAGAATGCTATTACTACGGCACCAAGGAAGCCTGCGATAACTGTCCATCTGGCCACCGACGGCCCTGATTTCTTGGTGGGAACATTGGCAGTCTCTGCCACATTGATGGCGTCAATATCCATAACATTGGCGATGTGCTCACTGGCCACCTCCCTGATACAGTTGGCTATCTTCATGGCCATCAGGGGATCCTCATCCCTGGCAGTTATAGATACGATACGTGTGTCCGAAGGAGTGTCAACCTTCAAAACTCCTGCCAGATCCTCGTAGCTCATGTCTATGAGGTTGAGCCTCTGGATCACCTCCTCCAGCACGTACCTGCTCTTTATCAGCTCCGCGTAGTCCTGGGTCAGCTGTGTCGAGATCTGCACGTCGGAATAGGTCACCGTCTGTTTCTCTTCCTTATTAAGAATATAGATCTTGGTGGTTGAATCGTAGACC
>JAEEGF010863702.1_pt1 | contig 11134 bp, 10 predicted proteins | sample 9134171 | NCBI WGS metagenome assembly JAEEGF01 (sample SAMN16246542, study PRJNA631951) | gut metagenome | biome: gut microbiome; feature: rumen; material: AP-attached | host: Bos | place: Iran: Karaj | collected 2018-10
CGCCCGCATTCTGCGCTGGTGGGGATGCTTCACCGTCGTCTACCGTCCCGACCGGCTCGCGGAACTGACGGTCTCCCTCAGGGAATCGGGACTCGAACCGAAACGGGCGGTGTTCGTCCATCCTTCCGCCTCCGCTCCCCCGTCCCTCGTTCTGATCGAGGCAAAAAAAGGCGCGGGCGAAGGATTGCTCTTTTCCCGTCCGCTCATCGTCTTCCGGGACGCGGACAACTCCCTGTACACGGACGACATGCGGGCGGTTTACGACGGATTCACGCTGGAGCACCTGTTCCGTTAGAACTCTTTTTCATCCCATTCTCACGAAAGGCGGCGCCATGGCAAACCGGACCTCTCCCGCGGAAAAGAACGCGGTGGAACGCGGCACCCTCTATCTTGTCGCAACCCCCATCGGGAATATGGCCGATCTCTCCCCGCGCGCGCAGAAGATCCTCTCGCAGGTGGACTTCGTAGCTGCAGAGGACACCCGGAACTCCGGGCTGATGCTTTCCCGGCTGAACATCTCGAAGCCGATGGTCAGCTATCACGAGCACAACCGGCGGGAGCGCGGCCCCCAGATCGCGGATCGGCTGCAGGCGGGCGAGTCCTGCGCTCTTGTCACCGACGCGGGGACCCCGGCGATCAGCGATCCCGGCGAGGACCTCGTCCGGCTCTGCGCGGAGAGGAACATCCCCGTCACCGCCGTCCCCGGATGCTGCGCCGCCGTGACCGCGCTGGCCCTCTCCGGCCTGTCCACCGTGCGCTTTGCTTTCGAGGGCTTTCTTCCGCCGTCCGGACGGGAACGCACGGAACGCCTGAACGAACTGAAATCCGAGACGCGGACCGTGATCCTTTACGAAGCGCCGCACAGGCTGCGGGATACGCTGGCCGATCTCTTCGGGGCTCTGGGAGCCAGAGACATTGCCGTCTGCCGGGAACTGACCAAACTGAACGAAGAGATCCTCCGCTGTCCGCTCGACGAGGCGGTCCGCCTCTATGCCGATCGGGAACCGCGGGGGGAATATGTCCTCGTCGTCGCCGGGCTGTCGCGCGAAGAGGAACGGGCGGACTATCCCGAAGACATCGCGGCGCACGTCGCCCTGCTCGAAGACAGCGGACTCTCGCGGATGGACGCCATCAAAGCGGCGGCGAAAGCCCGGGGCGTGAAAAAGAACGAAATCTACAACGCGATCAGCAGGAAGGAAGAATAACAGGAAAGAAGAAAGGGGACGTCATGAGGAAAGCAAAGAAAACCGCCCTGATCATCCTTGTTTCAGTCATCCTTGTTCTTTCTGCCGGGATCGTCCTTCTCACCGATCAGCTTCTTGTCGCGCGGGTCATCGAAGTGCGCCGGGACAACGTGCTTGTCGAGGTCTGCAATCCCGGGGACTACCGCCGGATCGGCCGGCGCCTCGGAGGAACCGGAGAATACGAAACGATCCGGCTTATCGTGAAGGACCCGTCCCAGCTGACCGAAGGCCAATATTTCGTCGCCGTGACACGGTCCGGACAGGAGGATTCTCTGCCCCCCGGCATCGGCGCGCGCTGGATCTTCAAATAAACAAATTCAAGAAAATCCGCACAGAAAGGAATTTTCCATGAAAATCGGTCTCACCAGCTACAGCATGAACAACTATATCTGCGGCGGGCTCATGTCCGTCTGCGAGGTCATGCGGTTCGCAAAGGAAAAAGGCGCGGAGCACATCGAGCTCGTGCCGTTCGGCTTTACCCTGCACGACGACCGGACAGGTGAGTTTAACGAGCCGCTGATCGCCGAGATCCTGCGCGTCTCGAAGGAAATCGACCTGCCCCTCTCCAACTACGCGGTGCTCGGCGACCTGCTGAAGCAGGATCCCGATGCGCGCAGCGCCGAGGTCGAGCGTCTGAAGCGGCACATCGACGTCGCGGCGAAGCTCGGTCTGAAGCAGATGCGGCACGACGTGTCGTCCTTCCGCCGCCCGCTCGAGTCGAACACGCCCATCGCGTTTGAGCGCGAATTCCCCATCGCGGTGGAGACCTGCCGCGCGCTTGCGGATTACGCGGCGCAGTACGGGATCACCACGCTCGTCGAGAACCACGGTTTCTTCATCAACGGCTCCGACCGCGTGATCCGCCTGATCGACGCCGTGGACCGCGAGAACTTCGGCCTGCTGCTCGACACCGGAAACTTCACCTGCGTGGACGAGGATCCGACCGTCGCCGTAAAGAAATGCGCCCCCATTGCCAAGATGGTCCATCTCAAAGACTTTTATATCCGCAAGGCCGACCGCCTCACCGGCAACGGCGGACTGTTCCGCTGCGATTCCGGCTGCTGGTTCTCGTCGAATTCGGGCGTTTCCATGCTCCGCGGCTCCATCCTGGCGCAGGGCGACCTCGACATCTGGACCATCCTCACCATGATCCGCGACACGGGATACGACGGATATGTCTCCGTGGAATTCGAAGGCATGGAGGACGGAAAGATCGGTTCCGAAACCGGTATGGACGCGGCCCGGTACATCCTCGCAAACGGCTGATCCGGACAAAAATGAGGGGCGATCCGCCCCCGATGGGAAATTCGTCATGACCGATACCGAAATTCGCTATCTGACCCTGCTCGGGAGGGATTTTCCCGACGCGGAATCCGCTGCCGCCGAGATCGTCCGCCTGTCCGCGCTCCGGACTCTCCCGAAGGGGACGGAGTACTTTTTCAGCGACCTGCACGGAGAATACGACTCGTTTTCCCGGCTGCTGCGCTCCGCGTCCGGCATGATCCGGGCCAAGGTCGATCTCGTGTTCGAAAAAAGCCTGTCCTCTGCCGAACGGGCTGCTCTTGCGGAGCTGATCTATTATCCGGAATCCGTACTGAAGGACATGCGGCAGAGCGGACAGATCGACGCGGAATGGCGCTCCCTCACCCTGTACCGCCTGATCTTAGTCTCGGAAGCCGTGTCCGCCAAATACACGCGCGAGGAAGTGCGGAGAAAGATGCCCGCTTCCTTCCGCACGATCTTTGACGAGCTTCTGAACGTGACGGACGACGTGGACCGGGAGTATTACTGGACGGAGCTCATCTCCTCCATCCTCTCCACGGACGTGGCGGACGACTTCATCGCGGCGCTCTGTTCGCTCATCCGCTCGCTGACGATCGACAGGCTCCATATCATCGGGGACATCTTCGACCGGGGGCCCCGCGCCGACCGGATCATGGAGGAGCTCATGAACTTCCCGCATGTGGATTTCGAATGGGGCAACCACGACGTCAGCTGGCTGGGAGCCGCGTCCGGGAACACCGCGCTTATCGCGAACGTCGTCCGCATCGCGCTCTCCTACAACAGCTACGACGTGCTGGAGGACGGGTACGGTCTGAACCTGCGTCCGCTCTCCGTCTTCGCCGCCGAGACATACGCAGGCGATCCCTGCGCGTCGTTCTATCCCCGCACCCTCGACGAGACGGTGTACGATTCCGTGGAGCACTCCCTGACGGCGAAGATGCACAAGGCGGTCGCGGTGATCCAGCTGAAGCTGGAGGGACAGCTCTTGAAAAACCATCCGGAATACGGGCTCGACGATCGGCGTCTTTTCGAGAAAACGGATTTCCGTTCGGGGACCGTCACGATCGGCGGCGTTTCTTACGCGCTCCGGGACACTTGTTTTCCGACGGTCGATCCGGACGACCCGCTGCGGCTGACGGACGGGGAGGCGGAACTCGTGCGCATCCTCTCGTCCTCCTTCCGGCACTCGCCGAAACTCGGCGCGCACATCCGGCTGCTGTTCTCGAAGGGCTCCATGTACAGAACCGTCAACGGGAATCTGCTGTACCACGGCTGCATCCCGCTGAACGAAGACGGTTCGCTCCGGGCGGTATCCGTCCCGGGAGCCTCCTCTCCGCTTGCCGGACGCGCTCTTCTCGACCGCCTCGATACGATCGCCCGGACCGCGTATTTCGGAGAAACCGGATCGGTGGAAAAAGCCGAAGCCCGGGACTATCTGTGGTATCTCTGGTGCGGACCGGATTCCCCGCTCTACGGGAAGGACAAAAACGCCTTTTTCGAGCGGACCCTGCTCGGCGACGACGCCGCGGACGTGAAAGCCGAACGGTACGCGCCGTATTACGAGCTGAACCGGAACGAAGAGATCTGCCGCATGCTGCTCTCCGAGTTCGGACTGGATCCGGAGAAGGGCCACATCGTCAACGGACACGTTCCCGTCCTGCGCTCCGAGGGGCAGTCCCCGGTCCGGGCGGGCGGCAAACTGTTCGTCATCGACGGCGGCATCTCCAAAGCCTACCGCGTCAAGACCGGGATCGCCGGCTACACGCTGATCTACGATTCCCACAGTCTCCGCCTCGCGGAGCACACGCCCGGAGAAGTGACGCCGACCGTCTCGGTGGTGGAAAAAATGCCCCGCCGGGTCAACGTGGCGGACACGGATTACGGCGCGGAACTTCTGATCCGGATCACGGAACTGCGCGCGCTTCTCTCCGCCTACCGCAGCGGCGTCATCAAGGAAAACCGCGCCTGAGGGCCGGTTCGCTTATTTCAATCCCGGAGGTTCATCCATGTATACATCCGAAGAACTTGCCCGCGTCTTCGAACGCATCGGCCTGGCATACGACCCTGCGGCGAAACCGACGGCGGAACTTGCGGCCGCGGTCCAGCTCGGCATGGCGACCCGCGTCCCATATGAAAACCTCGATATTCTCCGCGGCGTCCCGCTTTCCCTCGACTACGGGGACCTGTATGAAAAAATCGTGCTTCGCCGACGCGGCGGATACTGCTTCGAACTGAACGGCTTCCTCGGGGAGGTGCTGCGCTCGCTCGGATTCGGCGTCGTGGAATACATGGCGCGTTACCTCCGCGGCGAAACGGAGATCCCGATGCGCCGTCACCGCGTGGTCATCGCGGCAGACTGCGGCGGACGCCGGTGGATCTGCGACGCCGGGATCGGCCAGCCCGCGTTCCGTCTGCCGCTTCCCTTCGAGGAAGGCGCGGTTTCGGAACAGTACGGCGAGACCTACCGGGTCGAAAAAGCGCCGTTCTTCGGCTGGGTCATATCCGATCTGCACCACGGAGCATGGCGGAGATTCTACAGCTTCACCGAGGAAGTCCAGCTCAACATCGACTATGTCATGCCGTCGTTCTGGTGTGAAAAATCGCCGGACTCCCCGTTTACCTCCGCGCCGATCCTGGCGATCAAGACGGAGGACGGGCGGTACACGGTGGACGGAGACGTCTTCCGGATCTTCCGGGGGGACGAGGCCGAAGAGAGAGTCCTCACGGACGACGCGGACCGCCGCTCGGTATACAAAAGCTATTTCGGACTGGCCGAGATATAAATTTCTCGCCGCAAAACAGCCGTCCGGCCGGAAAGCCCGAATTTCCCGACCGGACGGCTGTTTGTTCTTTTCACGGACCAATGGTTGTTATTTTACTTCCGTTTTTCCGATCCGGTAAAAACCGTCTTCCGTCTTTGCGCTTTGTTTCATGGCCAGTTCGATGGGACGATCCCCTGCCGCAAGGCCGATCTCGACTCCGTAGGTTCCGGCGGGAAGATCGGGACGGACAAACGCGGTTTCCTCGGTCATTTCTCCCGGCTTCCATCTCCGGCAGTCCGCGTCGAGCGTTTCCGTATACACGCCGCCCTCTCCCGCCAGACGCAGCTTCAGATCGTATTTCCGATAGGACGCAGCAAAGCCGCGGTTAGCGAAATACAGCTTCACCCGGTTCCTGACGCCGGACATGAGCGGGGGAATCTCGGCGCCGTCGAGGAAAAACCAGTATCCCAGCCGGTTGGCTGCATATTCGGTGAGCCACGGTTCCCGCTTCAGCCACGGCCTCGGGTAGCCGTGGAACCCGGCGAAGGTGGCGTGCGTGCGCTGCATGGCATCCGCGAAGGGATACCCGTTCTTGAAGATCTCCGGAGCGACCGCCCGGTAATGCTCGAATTCCAGCACGATCGGCGCGTGCGGGCTGAACAGATCGAAGAGCCACGGGGTACGGAGGGTGTTGTATCCGCAGTTTTCGGCATAGTATCTCACGCAGACGGAATCGTCGTCCAATCCGAGCCCGAGAGACACGGCGTAATCGATCAGCTCCAGATTTTCCTCCCGCCCCCTGCTCCATCTGTGGTTGATGTGGTCGTCGTTCAGAAGGACGAATTTGTCCGGGAAATTCTTCACGTGCAGATCGATGTGTTTTTTGATCACGTCGGAAGGATATACCAGATCGCTCCCGTTCCAGGTATGCCCTTCCCCCCATGTGCCGAAGGTCCCGACGTCCACCGATTCTATCCGGGGATCGGAGCCGAATTTCCGTCCGGCTTCCTCCATGAAACGGGACAGCTTTTCCAGAAACACGGGATCGCCGTAATCCGGTTCCAGCCGCCCGCCGGACAGTTCGTAGCACCGGGCGCCCGCCCGATACACATACTCCGGCGTGGCAAACGGGATATTCCCGTCCCCTTCGTAGGTCACGAGCCGCAGGCTGAACCGGTAATCGTACCGGCTCCACTCCTCCATGATCGAGTCGATGTAGGACCAGTCGTACACCCCCTCTTCCTTCTCGATATCGCCCCAGTCGAAGCGGAGGTACAGGTGGTTCAGACCGGGGAAATCCTCCAGATGATCCGCGGGATCATGTTCGGCCCTGTAGTTGGCGCGGGCATAGCCGTTGTCGATATAGTGCCAGTACCATCCCTTGTGCGGATTGCGCAGGATCCGCCGGTCGTCGGCAAGCGGACGCAGGTCCCGGTAATACCGTTTCTGTCCGGGGATATCCCATTGGTTCACTTCGACGGCGTTCCGGGTCTCCGGCTCCGGACAGGGCATGCAGTTCGGAAATCGATACATATTTGCCTCCTGAATCAGGGCGAGTTCACCCTGGTTTTTTATACTCCTGCGTTCACGATGGCCGCATAGGTTTCTTCCGGGATCATGGGAGAACCGATTTCGGAAAGCAGCGCCCCGTCGATCCCGCCCGTTTCGGCATACTGCCTGCCGGCCTGCCGGACGAGCGCGAGCCTCGGTACGGTCACGGCAGCAGCTTCCGGCGCGTTGAACATGGGACTTTCCGGCACGGTGAGAACCGTGCGGTTGTGGGGAAACATCAGTCCGAACTGCTCCGTCACCGGCTCGAAATTGTGCCTGCTGTTCGGGAAGCCGCACCCGCAGATCATCATGAAATGCAGACGGGAGAAGTCCGCCTGCGCGGCATGCTCATACCGGTCACCCGCCTTCCGCATCGCCATCGAGGATAGCGGCAATGTGCGGTCGAGCAGGGCTTTCAGCGGCGCGGGCATCCCGTAACAATACAGCGGGAAGCTGAACAGAAGCAGATCGCTCTTCAGGATATCTCCGAGGATCTCCTTCATATCGTCGTCACGGACGCAGGCCCCTCCGTTGTGCATGCAGACAAAACAGCCGGTACAGTATTCGATATGCCTGTCGATCACATGGACCGTTCGGATCTCCTGCGGCCCCGCTTCCTTCATCCCCTCGAGAAAGGCGCGGGTGATGTGCATGGTGTCGCTTTTGTCCCTTTTGGGACTTCCGTTCAAAACAAGGATTTTCATCGTTTCTCTCCGTTCCTTCCCGTTTCTTCCGCTTAACTCCGGTTTTCCGTGGACGGATCTTTCAAAAGATCCGCAGAAGATCTGCCATACGGTCCACCGTCCAATCGGGAGTCTCCGCTTCGGAGACAGGAATCTGCAGCTTCCCGAACCCCTGCAGGATCCGGACGGTTTTCATCCCGACGGATTTCGCCGGAACAATGTCGTTGTCCAGCCTGTCCCCGATCATCACGGCTTCTCCGGGCAGGCATCCCGCATTCTCCAGCGCATACTCGAAAAAGCGCGGGTCCGGCTTCATCAGCCGAACATCCCAAGAGGAAAACACATGGGTGAAAAAACGGAGGATGCCGAACTCCCCGAGCCGCTTCCGCAGGCCGTCCGCCTGGTTCGCTATGACGCCGAGCTCGTACCGGTCCGCCAAAATGCCGAGGACCTCCGGCACGTCTTCATACAGCGCCTCGTATTCGTGCCGGTACGGAGCGGCCTCCGCAAACCCGAACTTTTCTGCGACCGTGCGGTACTGCGGCAGGCGGGCGACAGAGGCTTTTTCGATTTCGCGGTATATCGCTCCGGAGGTAAGCCCCATACGCCGGGCTTGCACCGTTTCCGCCTGTTCTTCGCACCGTCTTTTCCAGACCGCGTCCTCGTTGATGAGGGTATAACCGACATCAAAAAACAAAACTCTGACCATCGCGCTCCTTCAGACCGGAAAACCGGACGGCCTCCGCGTCACAAATCCTTTTCCATATATCCGCAGGTGAACGGAAAGAAGTCGAATTTCTTCGTCCCCGTATGAACGAATCCGTTCTTTTCGTACCATTCCCGCAGGATCCTGTTTTCCTCCACGATCCCGATCTTCAGCTTCCCGCATCCCGCGGCAACCGCCCGTTCATACGCGTCGTTAAACAGCTCCGTTCCGATGCCCTGATGCCGAAAGGACGGCAGGACGCACAGATTGCTCAGTTCGCACGTGCCGCAGTCCGAAGGCAGCAGGGAATAAAAACCGGCAATCGTCCCGTCCTCGAGGCAAAAGGCAGCCATCTGCCGGTGTTCGTTTTCCAGCTGGCAGAAGAGCCTGTCTTCCGTCACCGCGAACGCCGTGAACCGCGGCGCGTTCTCCTCGGTGAACCCGAATTCCTCCGCGACCGTGCGGAAACTCTCCCGGATGACGTTCACGCATTCCCGGATATCGTCTTTCCCGACAGTCCTGATCATATCTTCCCCTCCGTCAAAGCACGGAATCACGCCTTCTCATCCATTGCTCCAGCCATGCCCTCTGCCGGTCTATGAACGCTTCGTCTATGCAGTCGATCCCGTATAGCTCGAGGATCGTGGCCTGCAGCTGAAAGTGCCGGATCGCCACCCAATCGTGAAACGACCGTCTCTCCGCACCACTCAGGGCGCAGGTTCCGGAATAGCCGGTCACGAAGCGTTCAAAAACGGCCTCCGAGACGGCGATATCCTTCTCCTTCAGGCGGAAATAGTCCGTCATGTCGCACATCACCGACACGTCGAACATGACCGGCGCACGGCATACGGTATCGAAGTCCAGCAGGAACAGCCGTCCGTCCGGGGTTTCCAGAAGGTTGCCCCGGTGCAGGTCCCCGTGGCAGTTCCCCTCCGGCAGGTCCTTGACGCGCTGCCAAAGGTCCTCTCCGAGCGTTTCATAGGCATTCAGCCTCGGATATGCCTTCCGGCGCAGAAAATCCAGATACCGCCCGATAAAGAAAGATTTCCCGTGCCGGACAAGGGGCCCGGGATACCGCTTCATCAGGCTGTGCAGCCGTCCGGTGAGCGCGCCGACGTCCTCGGCTCGCGCTTCGAGATCCGGCTCTTCCCCGTCGATATACTCCTGCACGACGATCAGACGGAGTTCACCCCCGACGTTTGCTTCCGCGATCGCTTCGTCCGCATTCGTCAATAGGGTCTTCGGGACGGGAAAGCCGCCCTCCTCCAGAAACCGCATGACCGATACGGACAGACGCGCAGTGGAAGCAAACGCGTTTCCGATCACCTTGAGGAGGTATTTTGCCTCCCCTTCCGCGAGAAACGTCCGTCCGCCGCCTTCGCGCAGAAACCGCAGGGAAACGTCCCCCAGTCCGTAACAGGTCCGCAGGATCCGTGCCAGCTGTTCCGCCAGCTTTTCGTTTTCGTTCAGATTCATCCGACCGGCCTCCGTTCCTCTTTTCCCGTATGGCTATATTGTATCGCAGAAACCCGGAAAAGTAAAGATGCGCCGCCCGAAATCATCAAAAGATCGGGAGAAATCGGAACTTCCGGACCGCCCGGCTCACCGCCCCCTTCCCTTTTCCCGCCGAAGAGCGGGTTCCGGTCCCGGCTCCCTTGACAGGCTTTCAAAAAGCGAGTATAATGCTGTTTGAACGGAAGTCCCCCAAAGAAGGACCCCATATGCAGGAGGCTTTTCATGAACATCGTCAATCCTCTCCTTCCCCTCGACGTTTTCGTCCCGGACGCGGAAGCCCACGTATGGGACGACGGCCGGATCTATCTTTACGGCTCTTTCGACCTGTCCGGAAACGGAGGATACTGCTCGGACCGCTATCATGTCTACTCATCCGACGATCTTCGCCATTGGACCGATCACGGCGTTTCCTTCTCCCTCTCCGCGACGAAGGACGGCTGGGCGAAGGATCTCGGCGCGCTGTACGCTCCGGACTGCGCTTACCGGAACGGACTCTATTATCTGTATTACTGCGTCCCGGACGGACGGTGCGGCGTTGCGGTGAGCCCCTCGCCCGTCGGTCCGTTTGAGGACTGCGGACCGATCGGACATGTGCACGGGATCGATCCGGCAGTGCTGATTGACGACGACGGGACGGCCTGGCTCTACTGGGGGCAGTTCGACGCGGTCCGCGCCGCGAAACTGAAGGACAATATGACAGAGATCGATCCCGAAACCGCGGTGCAGCCCCTGTCCGTAAAGGAGCACGAATATCACGAAGGATCCTCCGTGAAAAAGATCGGCGGGAAATATTACTACCTCTTCACCGACACGCACCGGCACGGAGGACGGGCGACCTCGCTCGGATACGCGGTTTCGGACCGTCCGGACCGCGGGTTCCGCTACGGCGGGATCGTGATCGACAATTTCGGATGCGATCCGGGGACCTGGAACAACCACGGCTCCCTGTGCGAATTCCGGGGACAGTGGTATGTTTTCTATCACCGCTCCACCCACGGCTGCGAATTCTCCCGGCACGTCTGCGCGGAACCGGTTTTCTTTGAGGCGGACGGCTCCATCCGGGAGGTCAGAATGACTTCCGGCCTGCTTCCGGCAGCCGAAACGGTGCCGGCGTGCCGCTCCGCGTATCTGCGCGGAAACGCCCGGATCGCGGAGGACGGGGCCTCTCCCTTCGGATATGCGCTGACGCAGATCCACAGCGGCGATTCCGCTCTGTTCCGTTTTCTCTCGTTCGACGGGGAAAACGCTTTTTCCGCCTCGGTGCGGGCGGCTTCTCCCTGCCGCGCGGAGGTTTATCTCGACGGACGGTATGCCGGATGCGCGAAAATCCCCGCTTCCGATTCCTATGCCGAGGTCCGCGGGACACTGGAACGCGCGGCACGCGGGATG
>JAEEGF010867586.1_pt1 | contig 11133 bp, 5 predicted proteins | sample 9134171 | NCBI WGS metagenome assembly JAEEGF01 (sample SAMN16246542, study PRJNA631951) | gut metagenome | biome: gut microbiome; feature: rumen; material: AP-attached | host: Bos | place: Iran: Karaj | collected 2018-10
AGCTGAGACTGAAAACTGCCTCAGCCACTACCGGCCAGACAGCTGACCCCTACTACGTGTTCGACCGAGGCACCGACGAGGGCTTTGTCATCGTCTCGGGCGACGACCAGACCATCGACGTGCTGGGCTACAGCGAGGAAGGCTCGTTCGACTACGACAAACTGCCAGAGGCCTTGCAGGACCTGCTCGACGACTATGCCCGTCAGCTGCAGCTCATTCAGCAGGGTGCCCCGGTGGTGAAGCTGGCAGCCAACCATCCGAAGGTGGAACAGCTCATGACAAGCAAGTGGAGCCAAGGCTCGCCCTACAACCTCACCTGTCCGCTGGACGGCGGCAACCGTTCGGTTACTGGTTGCGTGGCAACGGCTATGGCACAGATCCTCTATTACAACCGCGAGAAGATGCCCACCGAGACGCAGGCTGCCATGCCAGCCTACAGCACGTGGACCAAAGGCATACAGGTGCCGGGCATCGCTTCGGGAGCTCCCATCGACTGGGATAACATGAAGGATACCTACGGCTCTGCCAACGATCTACAGAAGAAGGCAGTAGCCAATCTGATGCTCTACTGCGGTGTGGGTGTGAAAATGGACTATACCAGCAGTTCGTCGGGTGCACAGTCGAGTGATGCCCATGCGGCTTTTGTAAAATATTTTGGTTGCTCTCAGGCTCGCTTTGTGACCTATGCCGATGTGTCCACCGATGATGAATGGGACCGCATCGTATATCAGGAGATGGCAGCCGGCCGACCAGTCTATCTGAGCGGTTCAAACGCCACGGTGGGCCATGCTTTCGTTGCCGACGGCTACGAGAACCAGCGCTATCACATCAACTGGGGCTGGGGCGGACAGAGCGACGGCATGTACTACCTGACCAACCTGACACCCGGCGACGGACAGGGCATCGGTGGAAGCTCAGACGGCTATAACGGATGGAAGCAGATTGTGGTGAACATTGAGCCCGACAACTACATGGAGAAGAAGATCACCATCACTGACACCAAGGCTCGCGAGATATGCCTGGCCAACTTTGACACCAACAGCGACGGAAAGCTGACCTACGGCGAGCTTGCCGCCATCACCTCACTCGGCACCGCCTTCAAGGGGCAGACTGCCATCAAGTCGTTCTCCGAGCTCTACTACTTCACCTCGCTCACCGAGCTGCCCGACGATGCCTTCAACGGATGCTCTGAGCTCACCACGCTCCGACTGCCCAAGTCGCTAAAGCAGGTGGGAGCACGCGCCTTCAAGGACTGCGCCCAGCTCAGACAGCTCAACCTGCCCACCAGTGTCAACACGATTGGTGAAGAGGCATTCAGCGGATGCAGGCTGCTGTCGGCATTCGAGCTGCCCGAAGAGATAGAGGCCATCGAGGCAGGCACCTTCAAGGACTGCGCCCTGCTGCCCTCCATCGTACTGCCACTCACCGTGTCGAAGATTGACAACGAGGCATTCTCAGGATGCACCAACCTGAACAGCTTCACCGTGAAGACCTTCCAACCAGCCAGCATCACGATGGGCAGCAATGTGTTCAGCAACACCAACCTATCGACTGCCAAGCTCTACGTGAAACAGGGCACGAAAGCCTATTTCACCGCTGCCAGCCAGTGGCAGGACTTCGGCACCATCATTGAGGAGCGCGAACGCTCGGGCGGCGAGTTTGCCACCATCGAGGCAGGCAAGGTCTATTATCTGTACAACGTAGGCATGGGCCGCTATCTCACCAAGGGCGAAGCCTACGGCACACAGGCTGTTGTGGGCGACGAGCCACTCCGCTTCAAAGCCAACCACACCGCATCGATGGCAGAGGACGTGTACTACTTCACGACACCCGACATTGACAACAAGAACCTCTTCCGCACTACCAACGATGCCAATGTGGGTACAGGAGTCAAGGCACTGTTCGTTGACGGCACCAACCTGACACCTGCCTCTTGCTACTGGAAAGTGAGCCAGGTGAGCGACAAAGTCTATACCATACAGGTGCCTACTACTGTCACCGCCTACTATGTAGAGGGTGAGTACCTGGGTGTGCAGACCGACCACAAGAGCGGAGCTGCCTCACCCACATACGGTGCCTACTTCGACGTGAACTATGACACCCACCGCCTGGGCTGTCAGTGGCAGTTCGTGCTCTACGATGAGGCAAAGGCAGCTAACTATGAAGCTGCTCAGACACTGGGCAAGCTGCTTTCTACTGCCAAGAAACGCAATTTGAAGACAACAGCCGACGAGCAGGCCGTGTACGACAACCTGGAGAGCACCACCGAGCAGTTGCAGGCCGCTCAGAGCTCGCTCCGCAAGAAGCTGAACTTCATCGACTTCAAGGAAACGGCTATTCGCGACTTGTGCATCAGTCTCTTCGACTCCGACACCGATGGTGAGCTGAGTATGAAGGAAGCCTCCGATGTGAGCGACATAGGCTACATGTTCTACTTCTCCAACAACACCAGTATCAAGACGTTCGACGAGTTCCAGTATTTCACTAACATCAGCGAAATCTACGGCAACACCTTCGACGGATGCACCAACCTGACATCGGTCATCATACCTAAGAATGTAGAGAAAATCTACTATCAGGCATTCATGAACTGCAAGAAGCTCGCCGCTATCAATATCCCTGCCAACGTGACGCAGATAGGCAATAATGTTTTCTATGGCTGCTCAGCACTGCGCGAGGTGACGGTACAGGCCAGCGATCCAGCCAACATCAGCCTGGGCAGCAACGTGTTTGGAGGTGTGACACTGGCACAGTGCACGCTCCGCGTACCGTTTGGCACCAAGGAGCTCTATGCTGCAGCCAACGTATGGAAGGACTTCGGCAACATCGTTGAGGTGCGCAGCACCACGCAGGCCAAGTACTCCCCCATCGAGCCCAACAAGCCTGGCTACATATATAATATTGGTACGCACAAGGCCATCACTATGGGCGAGGCCTACGGCACACAGTCGGTGGTGGGGCGCACAGGACGCATCTACGAGCTGCGCCGCACAAACAGCATGGCTGAGGGTGTTTACTACCTCTACGACACTGAGACAGGCAAGACGGTGTTCCGCACCACTAAAGACTCGAAAGTGGGCGAGGGAACGAAAGCCTGCTTCGGCGACGGCAATATCGCCACCAGTGCCTACTGGCAGATTCAGCCCGTTGACAGCCTGCTCTTCACCATGCAGGTGCCCCAGAGTGACGAAAACTACATCGCGAACGAATACCTGGGCGTCAACCCCTCACGTGCCAACAGCTATACCGAATCCTCCTACGGCCTCTACTGGGACTTCAGCGGAGTGAGCAAGGACACACAGTGGGCTTTCATCTCGGTCGATGACATGAAAGCTGCCCAAGAGCTGGACGAACTGGCCGAGCAACTCAAGGAGATGATAGCCAAAGCTAAGGAGCAGGAGCTGAACGTAACCGAAGAGCAAGCTGTCTATGACAACGCCGCCAGCACCACCATCGACCTGCGCACTGCCCTGAAGTCGGTACGCGACAAGCTCCACTTCATCACCTTTACCGACGATGCAGCACAGACCATCTGCCTGACCAACTGGGATGAAAACGAAGACGGTGAGCTCACCTTTGAAGAGGCAGCTCAAGTCACCTCGATAGGTGAACTGTTCCGCGGCAACGACAAGCTGAAATATTTCGAAGAACTGAAATACTTCACAGGGCTCACCGAGATTCCGGGCGATGCCTTCCGCAACACCTCGAACCTCTTGACCATTTATCTGCCCAAGAACATACAGACCATCGGCAGCAATGCCTTCATGGCCTGCAGCAAGCTGCGCAACCTGGTCATCACAAACGACACACAGCTCATTCCCTTCGGAAACTGCTACCTGAGCGCACAGGCCACGGTGTTCCTGCCTGGAAACATGCTGGCCAGCTATGAGGCCGACGAGACATGGAACTCCAAAGTCAAGCTGCTGACAGAATATACTGGCAAGCCCGTTGTGACAGCTAAGGCCAACCGTATCTACGGACGCAACACTGCCTCCATCAGTGCTGTTGTCATGGGCGCACCCGTCGAGGGTGAACCCGAGACAGAATGTGCCGCCATCAAAGACAGGTACCTGCCTGTAGGCAACTACCCCATCACGCTGACAATAGGCACCATCGTCACTCCAGGAACCGAACTGGTAGAGGGTGTGTTCACCATCGAGCCGGCACCGCTCACCATCACTGCCAAGAGCTACACGCGCAATGTGGGCGAGGCGAACCCTGAGTTCGAAGTGACCTACAAGTCATTCCGCAACAGCGAGAACGAAGACGTGCTCACAAGCAAGCCCGTCATCACCTGCGAGGCCACGGCAGAAAGTCCTGCCGGTGAATACGAGATTACCGTCAGCGGTGCCGAGGCTCAGAACTACGACATCACATACGTGGCAGGCAAGCTCACCGTTGTCGATCCACTGGGCGTGGAGTCGGTCAAGGCCGATCCCGCTGGCTCGCAGCCGCTCTACGACATGCAGGGCCGAAGGGTAGAACAGCCCAAGCGCGGCATCTACGTATCGGGTAATCGCAAGGTAGTGATCAGATAGCAAAGACCGCCCTATCCTTCTGTTTTTTGAAGCATCAGCCCCAGATCCATCAGCGGACCTGGGGCTGTTTCTTCTCTCCCCCCTTGACGACTCATGCAATAATTTGCGCAAAGAAGCGTTATAATAGGGTATGTACATGCGTCGATCCATAGTTCAGCTCATCATCGGCAGCCTCACCGCCCTGCTATTGGCAGGATGTGGTGCCGATACTGCCATGAAAAAAGGTGACAAGTTCTATGCCCTGGGCGAATACTACGACGCTTCGGCACAGTACAAGAAAGCCTATACGCTCACCAAGTCGAAGGAGCGTCCGCTCAGAGGGCAGCGCGCACTGAAGATGGCCGACTGCTATCGGCGCATCAACTTCACACAGAAAGCCATTGCGGCTTACAACAATGCTGTGCGCTACAAGCAGGCCGACTCTACGGCATTGTTCCGTCTGGGGCAGTTGCTGCTCAAGAACGGCAACTACAAGGAGGCTGAGAAAGTGTTCACTGCACTGCTCGACTCAATGCCCAACAATCAGTTGGTGAGAAACGGGCTGGAGTCGGCACGCATGTCCCCCCGATGGAAAGCCGATGCCGCCCTGTCGGGCTACACCATCAAGCGCGAGGATCTCTTCAACTCCCGACGTGCCGAATACTCCCCCATGCTGGCAGGCGACGACTACGATCAGCTCTATTTCACCTCCACACGCAATCAAGCCACGGGCGACGAGTTGAGCGGCATCACCGGCACCAAGCCTTCCGACATATTCATGTCAACGAAAGACGAAAAGGGTAACTGGCAGAAGCCGGAGGTCATTGAGAGCGAACTGAACACTGAATATGACGAAGGAGCCTGCGCTTTCTCGCCCGACTCGAAGACCATGTATCTCACCGTATGCAAGAGCGACCCCAACTATCCGCGCTATGCCAAGATAGCTACGTCGAGCCGCAGCGATGCATCGTGGGGCAAGGCACAAGACATGGAGATTACCCGCGACACGCTCTCACTCTTTGCCCATCCCGCCATCTCTCCCGACGGTCTGTGGATCTACTTCGTAAGCGATATGCCAGGCGGCATGGGCGGACTCGACATCTGGCGCGCAGAGCTCACCACCTCAGGCATCGGAGTGCTCGAGAACCTGGGCGAGCCCATCAACACACCTGGCGACGAGATGTTCCCCACCTTCCGACCCAATGGCGACCTCTACTTCTCATCAAACGGACACCCCGGCATGGGCGGACTGGATATTTTTATAGCAGAACCCACAGAACAACAACCATCCACCCCCAACCTCGGCTTTCGCCTCTCCCACCCTGGTGCTCCCCTCAACTCTCAAGGCGATGACTTCGGCATGACATTCGAAGGTCTGCACAACCGTGGGTTCTTCAGCTCCAACAGAGGCGACGGGCGCGGTTGGGACCATATCTATTCGTTTGAGAAACACGAGGTGATTCAGACTGTGAAAGGATGGGTCTATGAGCAGGACGGCTACGAACTGCCACAGGCACAGGTCTATATGGTGGGCAACGACGGCACCAACAAGAAACTCAGCGTCAAGGGCGACGGTTCATTCACTGAGGAGATACAGCCGGGTGTTGACTACGTGTTCCTTGGCACCTGCGTAGGCTATCTGAACCACAAAGAAGAACTGAAGGTTGACACCGTCAAGGAGTCGGAGGAATATGTGCTGCAGTTCCCCCTGGCATCCATCACCGCCCCCGTGCTCATCGACAACATCTTCTACGACTTCGACAAAGCCACGCTGCGGCCTGAGTCCACCGTAGCCCTCGACAAGCTCATCAAGCTGCTCAACGAGAACCCGAACGTCACCATCGAGCTGTCGGCACACACCGACTATCGCGGCTCTGAAGCCTACAACAAGCGACTGTCACAGCGGCGTGCAGAGAGCGTAGTGAACTATCTCACAGAGCACGGCATAGCTGCCGACCGTCTGTCGGCGATGGGCTACGGCAAAGAGAAGCCCAAGACGATTAAGCGCAAGCTCACAGAGAAGTATGACTGGCTGAAAGAGGGCGACGTGCTCACCGAGGAGTTCATCACCGCCCTGAAGGACGAAGAGAAGCAGGAGATATGCAACCAGCTGAACCGCCGCACCGAGTTCATCGTGCTGCGCACCACCTACGGACTGTTCGATGCCGATGGAAAGCCCAAGACTGAGCCCCAGCCGAAGAGCAGCAAAAAAGAAGAACAAGCCGACACGCAGGACGACTTGTTCTAAAGGGTTCTTTATTCGAAGAGTGGGCTTTTATCTTGACGGCATGACCAGCCACAGAATCAGATAGACGGGAATACCACTAAAGCCTGTAAAGAACGTGAGCAGCGCATAGGCCACTCGAACCACTGTGAGATCAAAGCCGAAATACTCAGCCAGTCCGCCACACACACCACCGATCACACGATCTTGCGAACGGCGCAGTTTCTTTCCTTGTTGCATATCTATATTGTTATCTAAAACATTATTCGGCTCCGATGACGGTTTGTTCTTTCTTCTGAAGAGCATCACCACCAGCAGAATCAAGATAATCGCAATCAACAGGGGCAGGGAGAACAGGAAGAGGGTGAACATCAGCGTAAGAATGATGCCCACAACCATCAAAACACCTCCTGAATCATCGAAGAAACTATCTATCTTAAAAAAGTCATCATCGTCAATCGCTGACTGCGGAGTCAGCACCTCCACCTGTCCGGTATCTACGGCTGTCGTGTCAGAGAAAGCTTCCAAGCCATCAGTCTGAGTAGAGTCGATGAGTTCGCCCGTCACAGTCTGTTCTTCATCCTGCTGCTGGGCAGCCATGCCTTGGGTGAGTCCCAAGAGGCAAGCCATAACGAAAAGCAATCGTATCAGTCTCATATTTTCCTTCTTACTTGATTTATAATAAATCGCATCACACAACTTTTGTGTAAATCGGTTGCAAAGGTGCACATTTTTTTTTAATTTTGCAAACGATTATGCAATTACCTGACGATTTCATACAGCTCATCCGCCCTGTGTTCGGCGAAGAACGCTTCGCACGCTTCCTTCAAGCGCTCAGCGAGGAGGCACCCGTCAGCATCAGGGTGAACCCACGTCACAGTTTAGAGCTGAGAACTGAGAGTGGAGAAAGTGCCATCCCCTGGTGCCGCAACGCCTTCTATCTGTCAGCCCGTCCCAACTTCACGTTCGATCCCCTACTACATGCCGGATGCTACTACGTGCAGGAAGCCTCATCCATGTTTCTCGACGAGGTGCTGCGCCAGCATCTGCCCTCCTACCCTGTCATGGCTCTCGACCTCTGTGCTGCACCGGGCGGCAAATCGACTCTGATGCGCTCGGCACTGCCCGACGGCAGTGTGCTCTACAGCAATGAGCCAATCCCGAAACGAGCCAGTATCCTATTGGAGAACGTAGAGAAATGGGGATATGAGCATCACATCGTAACAAACTGCTATCCAAAGGATTACAAAAAGTCAAAATTACAGTTCGACGTTATTCTGTGCGACGTTCCTTGCTCTGGAGAAGGCATGTTCCGCAAAGACCCTGACAGCATCAAGGAATGGAGCCTGCAGCATGTGCAGCAATGCCAGCAACTGCAACGCGACATCGTGAGCAATGCGTGGCAGTGCCTGGTGCCAGGCGGACTTCTCATTTATAGCACCTGCACTTATAACACAAGAGAAGACGAGGAGAATGTGCGGTGGATGATGGAGGAGTTCGATGCCGAGCCGCTGTCCGTCCACACCGAAGCTGAATGGAGCATTACCGGCTCCTTGCTCGAAGGCTTCACTGCCCCCGTCTATCGTTTCATTCCCGGCTACACGAAGGGCGAGGGTCTCTTCATGGCTGTGATGCGAAAGAAGGGAGAGCGACAGTCGCGTAAGTTCCAAATCAAGGAAAACAGCTTGCTTCACCAGTTGCCGAAGCACCGACTGGACACTACCGAAACGCAGTACCCTCAAGCAGAGCTCTCCTACACTCAGTCCATCGCCTTTCTTCGTGGCGAAGCCCTGGTGCTGTCGCCCGATGTGCCGCGCGGCATCGTCACTGTCACCTTCAAGGGCTATCCACTCGGACAGGTGAAAAACATAGGCAACCGCGCCAACAACCTCTACCCGAAAGAGTGGCGCATCCGCTCCACCCACATACCCAGCGAGTACCAGCCAGTACTCACATTCGTTTGAAAACTTAAACACATCAAGCAATATGAAACAATACTTAGACCTACTTGACCGCATCCTCCGCGAAGGTGTGGAGAAAGGTGATCGCACAGGAACCGGCACGCTGAGCGTGTTTGGCCACCAGATGCGCTTCAATCTGGAAGAAGGATTCCCGCTCCTCACCACGAAGAAACTCCACTTGAAGAGCATCATCTACGAACTGTTGTGGTTCCTTCAGGGTTCAACCAACGTAGGCTACTTGCAGGAGCACGGCGTGCGCATCTGGAACGAATGGGCCGACGAGAATGGTGAGCTTGGTCCCGTCTATGGACACCAGTGGCGCTCATGGCCCGACTACGACGGAGGTTCCATCGACCAGATAAAGATCATACTCGACCAACTGAAGAACAACCCCAACTCGCGGCGCATGATTGTCTCGGCATGGAACGTGGCTGAGGTGAACAAGATGGCGCTGCCGCCCTGCCACACTATGTTCCAGTTCTACGTGGCTCCACCAAAGGAAGAGGGTGACAAGCCACGCCTGTCGTTGCAGCTCTATCAACGTTCTGCCGACACGTTCTTAGGTGTGCCGTTCAACATTGCCAGCTATGCCCTCCTCTGCATGATGATGGCGCAGGTATGCGATATGAAGCCCGGCGACTTTGTCCATACCACAGGCGACACCCATCTCTACCTGAACCACTTGGAGCAAGCCCGTTTACAGCTCACACGCAAGCCTCGTACTCTCCCCACGATGCGCATCAATCCCGACGTGAAAGACCTCTTCTCTTTCCAGTACGAGGATTTCCAGCTGGAAAACTACGACCCGTGGCCACACATCAAGGCCGAAGTCAGCGTTTAGTCAGTCGAAACACTTCATCATAAAGATACGTCAATGCGTGGTGGCATTGACGTATCTTTTATTTCTATGCAAAATGACGTGATCACCGTTCGTAATCAACGAAGGCATAGCGCTGCGCATGTCGCTCGTCGGAAGAATGAGCCTCACGCCACACTTCCTTCCAGTCGCTATAGTCGGGGAAGAAGGTGTCGGCCTGGGCTGGGGTGTCGTCAATCTCGGTGAGACACAGGCGGTCGGCCTTGTCGATAAGTTGACGGTACAGACTGGCCCCACCTATTATATATATATGCTCATCGGGCTGGCAGGTGGCGATGAAGTCATCCCATGTACGGAAGCACTCGCATCCGGGCAGTGATGCCGTGCTTGTGGTGAGCACGCAGTTGCGACGGTTGGGCAGCGCTCCCTTGGGCAGGCTCTCGAAGGTGTGGCGCCCCATGAGGATGGTGTGGCCAGTGGTGAGCTGCTTGAAGCGCTTCAGGTCGTTGGGCAGCCAGTAGATAAGCTTGTTCTGAAAGCCGATGGCCCTGTTGCGGGCCACAGCTGCAATCATGCTAATTGTCATATTATTCGAGGTACGAGGTACGAATACTAAATCACATGCAATGTGCCCATGAAGTAGAGCAATGTGTAGCCCAGCACCATTGAGATGATACCTACGATGAGACCAATCTTGGCCATCTGATTCTGATGCACCAAATTGGTGGCATAGGCCAATGCGTTAGGAGGTGTAGAGATGGGCAGCACCATTGCGCTCGAAGCTGCGATAGCCACACCGATGAGTACGGTAGGCGTGCCACCGATAGCATTGAGCTTGTCGCCCATAGCAGTGCACACCACAGCCAGGATGGGCATGAGCAGCGCGGCAGTAGCTGAGTTGGAGATGAAGTTGGACAGTCCGTAGCAGATGATGCCTGAGAGCAGCAGGATGAGCAGTGGTGAGAACTCGCCAAAGGGAATGCTCTGCACTGCCAGTGCAGCCAGTCCTGAGGCATTCAGACCGTAGCCCAGTGCGAAGCCACCGGCTACCATCCAAATGACGGACCAGTTGATTTCCTCCAAGTCAGCACGAGTGATGACACCTGTGAGTGCAAACACCATGAAGGGGATGAGTGCCACGGTGTAGGAGTTGATGCCCGTAACGGTATCGAGCAGCCAGAGCAGCACGGTCAGGAAGAAGGTGACAATCACGATATAGGTGCGGGGTTCCTTCTTCATGCCACCCTCAATATTCAGTTCCACGGTCTTCTGCGAGAAGGGGAAGATGGTCTTGAGCAGCATCCAGCTGATGAAGAGCAGCAGCGCCACGAGCGGCAGCATGAACATCATCCATTGTCCGAAGCCCAGTCCAAGGTTCAGTCCTTCGGGATCGTTCAGATACTTCATGGCGATGGTGTTAGGAGGTGTACCAATGGGTGTACCCATACCGCCCAAGTTGGCTGCAACGGGGATGGAGAGTGCCATTGCGATGCGGCCTTTGCCTTCGGGAGGCAACTGCTTGAACACAGGGGTAAGGAACGTGAGCATCATGGCAGCCGTAGCCGTGTTGGACACAAACATGGAGAAGAGACCCGTGATGAGCAGGAAGCCCAG
>JAEEGF011231854.1_pt1 | contig 11133 bp, 7 predicted proteins | sample 9134171 | NCBI WGS metagenome assembly JAEEGF01 (sample SAMN16246542, study PRJNA631951) | gut metagenome | biome: gut microbiome; feature: rumen; material: AP-attached | host: Bos | place: Iran: Karaj | collected 2018-10
TTCCTCCGGCATAGTTGTATTTCTTGTCGACTTTGGTTATTATGAGCTTGCCGTTTTCAATGCGTTTCTGCACCTTAGTCGTGGCATCCTCAGATTTTACGTTGTTAACAGCTGTCACGACCTCTTCCTCCTCAAAGCCGGATACACCTGTGGATTTAGCGCTTGCGCTTGTAGTGTAGGTGTATTGCAGTTTCTTGATGGTCTGTCCGCCGTTAGCAAGGTAAATATAATATGTGGTGCCGGCAGTGAGGTAAGCGCTGATGGTCTTAGCTGTGGCGCCGTTGGTATAACCGGCGGCAAGCACGCCTGATGTGCTTGATGACACGTTAGTGCCCGTAACGATAGACGTACCGATAGCAGTGATACGGTCAGTAGCCGAGATGTTGTTAGATACGTATGTCACTGTCATGGTGCCAGAGACAGAAGGCTTGTATTTGATGTAGCGCTGGTTAGAAGAACTGGTGCCGTTAAGGCGGAAGCCGCCAGAGGTGATAATGTCGTTGGTATATGTAGATGTGGCATTGCCAACGAGAGTCAGCCCGTTGTATGATGTAGAGTAGTTGTTGCCGGCAGCAACTACGTTAGAGGTAAACTCGCTGAAGTCCCATGTGGTTGTGGCGGTTGTTGTGGTGGCGGTATAAGCCACTGCTGTGCTTGAGTCACCCAGACCACCCATGGCGTTTGCTGCGCGTACGGTGTATGTGCCGCTCTTGCTCAGTGTGATATAGTTAGTTGTCACGTTGGCATAATATACTCCGTCCTTGAAAACAAACCAGCAGAGAGCATAGTCACTGTTGTCCCATGAGAGCTTTGAACCACTGAGTGACACACCAGTGACAGCCACCTGTGCGGCGTATGATTGAGGGTCCCAGCTGCCGTTGTTGCCCACCACGTTAGCCACGGTGTAGTTGGCAGCCTGTGACGCTGTGAGCACCGGATTGTCGGCAGAGGCAGGAGAGCAGGCAGATACGCTGCGTGAAGAAAGGTCGAGCGTAGAGCCAGAGCTGTTGGTAGAGCCATACTCATGGAAGCGCAGCACAAGACCTGATGACATGTTTGTCCAGCCGGCTGCCGACGGCGTTACGTTCATCTTTGTATAAAGATAGGTAGCGGCAGGAGAGTTGCCCCACGGGCGACCGAGGTTCCAGTTGCCGTTGGTTACGCTTGATGCTCCAGATGCCTTTGATATGGTACACTTGTTGAATACATAACCCCAGGTTTCTGTTGCTGCGGTGCGTGGAGCAGCTATGACGTTGCCGCTGCGGTTGTTTATAATAAGGTCACACTGCTCAAACCATATGTCTCCGCCGCCGCAGATGAAGTCAACTGTGCCGGCAAACTTACACGTCTCGTAGTAGCAGCGTGTGGCTGCAGATACGTATGTGTCCTGGTTTGACCAGCAACTCACGTTCTTCATGATGGTGTTGGTGCCACGGTCATAGAAGGCTACAGCCACACCCTTGTCATGGGCTCCGCCGGCATACATATTCTTCAATGTGAAGTCCTGCAGGTAGTTGTTGCTGCCAGAGCGGAACTCCAGTGTAGAGGTATATGATATGCCCGGCATGCTTGGAATGTTATAGAGCACGGTGCCGTCTGTTGACTGGCCTACGATAGAGATGTTGCTTGAGCGCAACTGCGTCATGGCATTGTTATATGTACCAGCGGCATACGTTTTGGCAGAGCTTGTGGTACCTGTTGACTCGTTGTAGGTGTAGCCTGTCTGAGTGCTTGAGGTAGTGATGGTGGCATTGCCCGTAAGCTTGTATGTGCCGTTAGGTATGAAGATATACACACGGTCAGAGCCGCTGTAGCTCTTGTAGTTGTCGAGCACAGTCTGCAGGTCGGTGTTGCCACTGGTGCCTACAATCACGTCAAACTTCTTCTTCGTGGTCACCTTAACAGGCGTTGCCGTGGCGCTGCTTGAGCTGATGGTTACAGAAGCCACATAGGTGGAGTAACCCTTGGAACGGAAAAGATATACTGTGGTGGCTCCGACGAGTGCCGAGCCTGATGCTACTGTGATGCTCCTGCTCTCCCATGTATTCTTGGCGGTGCAGTAAGCGGTAGAGACGGCGCTGAAAGCCGATGTGCCGGCAGAAACGCCGTAGTTGGAACCAGAAGGGGTAGAGGCGCACAGTTCGGTAACGGTGATGACATCGCCAGACTTCAGTGCGGTGTTGAGCGAGAGCTTCATATACTTGGCGCCAGAGTCGCCGTCAAGCTTATAGCCATACTTGCTGTTCTTGCTCTCCACCTTGCTGCTGGCACCGATGGTTACTTTGCCTCCTGTGGCAGAGTAGGTGCCGGCGGTGTTGTCCTGGCTTGATACTGTGTAAGAGAATGTTGTGGCGGCTGACACGCTGCCTGCTACCAGTGCGAATGCGGCGATGGCTGACAGCCGCGCTACTGACGCTGTTCGCCTTGCGAACCGCGTACATACATTTTTTAGGATTTTCATTTGTTAAACGGTTAGTTGAAATTGTTTAGTATAAAATCTATTTACCTTTAGTGCTTGCAAATATAATAAAAGAATATCAGAATGTCTTGATGGTAAGGGAGATGAAACATACAATGACACAATTTTGCACCCCATTTTGTGTAAAAATCCCCCAGCGCTACTATGTGAACGACTGGACATGGGTTGACCTCAGCGTCCTCGGAACCGTCAAGGAACTCACGTTCACATTTGACGGTACTAAGAAGAATAGTTTCGGACTGACCACCGCCACATACTTCTGCATGGACAACCTCGGAGGCGTAGCTCCGGAGGCTACCTCTGTGAATGTTGCAAGACATAGTGGTAAGGCCGTTGGCGTAAGTGAGGTATATGATCTTGGAGGCAGACGTCAGGCTACTATGCATCGTGGCTTTAATGTCGTACGTATGAACGACGGTTCGGTGCGTAAGATAGTAGTAAAGTGATAATGTCTTTAATACAACAAAAAAAGAGTAACTGATGCGATGTCAGTTACTCTTTTTTGTTGTTGAGTGTCATAGATGTGTGCCGCAGGTTAACCGAAAAGCATCCTCAGAGCTTCCTCTACCTTTCCAGCGGGATGTATCTGTATGGTGTATTTCTTGCCTTTTAATGCACTGAGGTTGCGGCGTGGGATGATGATATCTGTGAATCCCAGTTTCTCAGCTTCGGCTATGCGTTGCTCAATGCGTGCCACCGGACGTACCTCGCCTGACAATCCCACTTCACCACACAGACACCATCCAATGTTGATTGGCATATCCACGTTAGATGAGAATACAGCTGCTATGACGCTGAGGTCCATAGCCATATCCGTAACTTTGATGCCTCCTGCGATATTAATAAATACGTCTTTTTGTATTAGTTTGAAGCCGACCTTCTTTTCAAGCACAGCTAACAACATATTGAGTCTGCGTTGGTCAAAACCTGTGGCAGAGCGTTGTGGCGTACCGTATGCTGCGGTGCTGACGAGCGCCTGTGTCTCAATGAGGAATGGGCGCATACCCTCTACGGCGGCAGATATTGCGATACCGCTCATTCCTTCGCAGTCCTCGCTTAGAAGTAGTTCAGATGGGTTGCTAACGGGGCGCAGTCCGTTTTGTAACATCTCGTAGATTCCTAATTCTGATGTAGAGCCAAAGCGGTTTTTTATGCTGCGCAGTATGCGGTAGATGCCTTGACGGTCACCTTCAAATTGTATTACAGCATCAACAATGTGCTCAAGTATCTTCGGGCCGGCTATGGTGCCTTCCTTGTTGATGTGACCAATGAGAATGACAGGTACACCACTTGCTTTCGCAAATCGTAATAAGGCGCTGGCGCACTCACGTATCTGTGTTATACTGCCAGGTGCAGAGTCCACAGTCTCTGTCTCCATAGTCTGTATTGAGTCTATTATAACAAGGTCTGGCGCACTCTCCCTTATTTGGTCGAATATCTTTTCAATGCTTGTCTCACACAGTACTGATACACTTTCATTCTTGCCACCTTCTATACGTTCAGCCCTCATCTTCAGTTGATGTGCGCTTTCCTCACCGCTGACATACAGCACCTCGCGCTCAGGCATACGCATAATGGTCTGCAGGGTCAGCGTACTCTTTCCTATTCCAGGGTCTCCGCCCAAAAGTACGATGCTGCCAGGCACCAGTCCGCCGCCTAATACACGGTTTAATTCGGCATCATACATATCCATGCGTGGTGACTCTTTCGTCGGTATGTCACGCAATAGCATGGCATTGCTACGCGTACCTGTGGCAGACCTGCGTGCAGCGCTTACCTCTCGTGCAGCGGAACGCGCGCTCTGCTGTCCGGTATCATTGGCTATGCGTATCTCGCGAAAAGTGTTCCACTGCCCGCATGAGGGGCATTTGCCAATCCACTTTGCTGACTCCTGTCCACAGTTGTCGCAAACGTATGCTATTTTGTCTTTTGCCATAACTGATACAAAGGTAATATAAAATTCTGATATGCACAAAAAAAACGAAACGCCCACATCTCACGATGTAAGCGTTCCAATCTCAATAGGTATTAGCTTTTTTGTTTAAGGTAAAAAGATTGTATTCAGGATAACGATTACAAAGTTAATGTAAAACCTTTGTATTTACAAACTTTTCAATCGTTTTTTTTGGTCAAATTGTGTGTTTTAACATTTTTATACAATTGTGTAGGTGCACAATTTTTTATCATTTGTTTTTCTCTCTCAAAAAGTGTTTTATAAGGAAAAAAATGATGACACCAATGACTAAAACGATAAGCGTAATTTTAATATAGTCACTGTATTCCTCTATTTTTCCATTCAGTTCTTCACGTGTAACGAATGAGTGCATCCACCATCCCAGTGCTGCAAGTATGCAGTTCCATATGCCTGCACCGATGGTGGTAAAAAGCAGGAAACGCCAGAAGTTCATGCGTGCCAATCCTGCTGGGATAGATATAAGGTGTCTGACACCTACTACCAATCTTCCTGTGATGGTGGCCACGGCACCGTTGTCATCAAAGTATTTCTCTGCCTGTTCCACTTTCTTCTGGTTAAGCAGGCATAGTTTTCCCCATTTGCTGTTTGCAAACTTATATATAAGTGGCCTGCCAAGGTAGTAGCCGGCGGCATAGTTGATGCTTGCACCGCAGTCTGCGCCGATGGTGGCAAAGAGTATCACCAGCCAGATGTTTAGTGTACCTTCCGCGGCATTGAATGCTGCGGGGGCTACAACAAGTTCGGACGGTACCGGAATTACGGTGCTTTCAAGCAACATGAGGAAGTAAATCCATCCATAATTAAGATGGTCAAGCGCAAAGCTGAGTAGTTCTGTCATTATTTATCGTTTGAAATTCGTTTTTCTAAATATTGCTTATAGAAGTTGGCCTCATTTTCTTTATTGAGTTTCTCACAACATTTGATGATACAGTCAATCATTTGCTGAGGACACTCCTTGTCGTTCTCTTTGGAAAGGTAGTTGTAGAACACTGTGGAAAGAAGGTCATATGCCGCGTCAGTATATCCTAACTCGTATAATGAGATGCCTACCTGAGTTATTATTATGATATCGTAGTTGGATTTCTCCAAAGCCTTTTGGAATTCCTTCATGCCCTCTGCCCTGCATTCAGTTTCAAAACTCAGTGCGGCTAAAAACAGATTGATTTGAGGGTTGGCAGGCTGACGTTCTTCCATGTGCCGGAACAATGTCATGGCATCATCGTATCTTGCAAGGTCATACAATGCGTTACCTTTCATAAACATTGCATCTTCTGCGTTAGGCTCTATGGCTAATGCATACTCAATGCTCTGCAAGGCATCGGCATATTTTTCGCAGCAAGATTGTGCCTCTGACAGTTGCATCCATATAGCCACGTTGTATGCATCAACATCGAGGGCGTTGTTGAAGGCGTCTATGGCTTCTGCATATTTATTTTGATATAAGCGCAGGCGACCGAGGGTCTCATAATACTCAAACGACAACTCACCGCCACAGTCCTTTACTTTGCAGAGCCAAGAGTCGGCGTATTCCAGGAAACCGTAGTCACAGTACAATGTGGCGACATCGAGAGGGAAACGTGACAAAGTCTCTTCGGCTGATATCTCGTCGTTATCATCGTCTTCCTCATCATCATTGTATGATGTATCGACACCATCGGCTTTCTCTTCTATTTCTTTGATGATGTTTCGGTATTCTTTCTGTAACATATCCTCGGCCTCGTCAGCTTTGCCTTGCTGCATTTTTACCTCAGCCAGAATATATATAGACTCTATAAGACTCTTATAATCATCAATGCTCTCAATAATACGCTGCGCTTCCGTAGGGTTGTGATACACGGTGAGCATCAGACGGGCTTTGAAGAATAAGGCATACTCATCATTGGGTGATAGTTCAAGACAGTATTCAACGGCTTTCTCTGAGTCTGCCATGCGATTATTGATATGGTAATACTCCGCTATATCAATAAGGTCATCGGTGTCAATATAGGGCATACTTCCACTGGAAATGCCTTCTTCATATTTAGCCAGCAAATCCTTAAATTTCTTGGAATGTATGTATTTCTGGAACTCAGTTTGTGACACAGGTTATTTCTTCCATGTATCTTTAAGTCCTACGGTCTTGTTGAATATGAGATGCTCCGCCGTAGAGTCATAGTCTGGTGTGTAATAGCCTATGCGTTGGAATTGCAGGTAGTCAAGTGGTTTGCGTGTGGCACACCATTTCTCTACGTAGGCTTTCTTTATCTCAAGACTGTCAGGATTGATGAATTTCCTCATGTCGTTGATATCTATACGTGTCTTGCCCTGCTCCTTAGAGTAGGCGGCTACCTCATCGCGTGGGTTCTCCACCATCCACAGACGGTCATAGTTACGCACCTCTGCCTCAAGGCAGTGGTTACAGCTTACCCAGTGTATAGTCTTACCCTTAATCTTCATGCCAGAGTTAGCCTGGCCGGTCTTGGTGTCAGGTATCAGCTCTGCATAGACCTCGGTAATGCTACCATCGGCGTCTTTCTTGCAGCAGTCTGTCTCAGGACAACGAATGATATAGGAATTCTTCAGTCGCACCTCCTTGCCTGGACCTAAGCGGAAGAACTTCTTTGGAGCATCCTCCATGAAGTCATCGCGCTCAATCCACAGCTCGCGGCTGAACTCTATCTCGTGTGTGCCGTCGGCCTCGTTCTCTGGGTTGTTCTGAGCCTGATATACCTCTGTCTCGCCCTCAGGGAAGTTCGTTATGATGAGCTTCACAGGGTTGATGACAGCGCTGACGCGTTGTGCGCGTTTGTTGAGGTCATCCCTGACGGCGCTCTCAAAGAGTGACATCTGGTTGAGTGCATCAAACTTAGTATATCCTATCTTGTTGATAAAAGCCTTGATACCCTCAGGGCTGTATCCGCGGCGACGGAAAGCGCTGATGGTAGGCATACGTGGGTCGTCCCATCCGCTTACCACTCCTTCGTTTACAAGCATCAGCAGGTTACGCTTTGATAGCAGTATGTGTGTAAGGTTCAGTTTGTTGAACTCTGTCTGGCAAGGACGGTTGTCGTCCATCGGCTTGTCGTCACCGGCGCATTCCTTTGCCCAATCCACGAAGAGGTCATACAGAGGACGGTGACTTGTAAACTCCAAGGTACAGAGTGAGTGAGTTACACCCTCCCAGTAGTCACACTGTCCGTGTGTGAAATCATACATAGGGTAGGCGTTCCACTTGTTGCCTGTGCGCCAGTGAGGTATGTTGAGCGTACGGTAGATAATAGGGTCACGGAAGTGCATGTTGTCGCTTGCCATGTCAATCTTGGCGCGCAGCACCATCTTGCCCGGCTCAACGTTGCCGCTGTTCATCTCGTTGAACAGTCGCAGACTCTCCTCTACAGGACGGTCGCGATAAGGCGAGTTGGTGCCTGGCACAGTAGGTGTGCCCTTCTGGGCAGCAATCTCCACCGCGGTCTGCTCGTCAACATACGCTTTGCCACGCTTGATGAGCTCAACGGCTAAGTCCCACAACTGCTGGAAATAATCTGAGGCGTAGAGTATCTTGCCCCACTTGAAGCCTAACCACTCAATATCCTTCTTTATGGCTTCCACATATTCTGTATCCTCCTTCTGGGGGTTAGTGTCATCCATGCGCAGGTTACATACGCCATTATACTTCTCGGCAATGCCGAAATCAAGTGCGATGGCTTTTGCATGGCCTATATGCAGGTAGCCATTAGGCTCTGGTGGGAAACGGGTCTGCACCCTGCCTCCGTTTTTGCCTTCGGCAAGGTCTTGCTCTATCTTTTGCTCTATGAAATTCAGTGATTTCTTTTCTTCTAACTCTGTATCAATAGCTATGTTTGTCATAAGTCTTGTTTTTTCAAACAACAAAGTTAACGCTTTTTTCTGAAACTGCCAAGTTTTGAAAAAAAGATTTGTAGGACTAACGAAAATATATTACCTTTGTGGCAAAAGATATATAGGAAATGAGGAAGACAAAGATGATAATAGGCTCTGTGGCTGCTGTGGGTATTATGGCACTCGGTGGAGCCTCGTATGTTAATGCCAACGGTGCCTCAAATGAGGAAAGCGATGCCATAGAACTGGTAAAGAAGAAAAAGCATAGGCATAATAGTTTCTATCAGCGTCAGCATGACTATAACAGGCAGAATAATGACAGACAGCAATATAATAACAGCGGTGCAAGGTATGATGAGAATATAATGCTGCCTGCAATGAGGAATATTCAAGGCTGTGTGCTGTTACGCAAAAAGGCCTATACGGCGTTGTATGATACAGGGAAGCGCATACCGTTGTGGGTGGCATGGCATCTGACCAAGCAGCATACATATGGCGGGAACAGCCGCAAAGAGATGCAGTTCCAGGAGGATGAGAGCGTTAAGAGACCTCGTGCCACTAACTTTGACTATATGAGCAGCGGCTATGACCGTGGACACATGTGTCCGGCAGGAGACAATAAGTGGGATAGGCAGGCGTTGAGGGAGACGTTCCTCTTTACCAACTGCTGTCCACAGTTACATTCTTTGAACTCAGGAGATTGGAATGACCTTGAGATACAGTGTCGTGAGTGGGCAAGGAGGTATGGTGACATATATATAGTATGTGGGCCGGTGTTTATGAATCGCCAGCATCGCACCATAGGCAAGAACAGAGTGGTGGTGCCTGAGGCATTCTTCAAGGTTGTGCTGTGCATGAATGGTACACCGAGAGCCGTGGGCTTTATATATCGTAACGAGGGGGGAAGGCATAAGATGATGTCATACGTAAACAGCGTTGACGAGGTGGAGCGTATTACGGGATTTGATTTCTTCGCTGCGTTGCCTGACGATATAGAGAGACGCGTGGAGGCCAATGCCAATCTTAGGAATTTCTAACAACTATTATATATAAATAAGGATATGAAGAAAATTTTTTACACAGCGTTGCTTGCGCTGTTACTGCCAGCAACATTGTCGGTTGCGAAAAAGACAAACGCACAAAAGGATTTGTTCCCTGACGGCACAGAGGTGCCTGCATGGTTTCATGACGTGACTCCTGTGGATGTGTCCACTTTGGGAACAAAATATAAGTTGACAGACTATGGTATATTTTCTGACGGACGCGTTCATACTACGGAGATACAGGCGTTGATAGACAAGGCTGCTGCTGCGGGTGGAGGCGTGATTGTTGTGCCTCAGGGTGTGTACCTTACTGGCGGACTGCAGTTTAAGCAGGGCACACATTTATATATAGAGGATGGGGGAGTGCTGATGGGCTCAGACTTCATCGGCGATTATCCTCTTGGCAAAACGCGTATAGAGGGTGAGACATGTACCTATTTCGGTGCTCTGATTAATGCTGACGGACTGGACGGCTTCACAATCTCGGGTAAGGGAACGATAGACGGCAACGGCTTACGTTATCATCAGCAGTTCTGGTTGAGAAGGAAGTGGAACCGTGCATGCACTAATAAGGATGAGCAGCGCCCAAGACTGGTGTATGTGTCTAATTGTAAGAATGTGCAGATAGAGGGTGTAAAACTGCAGAACTCTGCTTTCTGGACATCTCATTTCTATAACTGTGAGAACGTGAAGCTGCTATCTCTGCGTATCTATTCGCTCGGAAAGCCCGACACGTCAAAAGGTCCTTCTACGGATGCCATAGACCTTGATGTGGTGAAGAATGTGCTGGTAAAGAACTGCTACATGTCTGTCAATGATGATGCTGTAGCGATAAAAGGCGGTAAAGGTCCTTATGCCGACGCATTTATGAGAAACTATGAAGGCGTGACAATACCTGCAGAGAGCGTAGGCAATGGTGCCAACTCTAATATTATAATAGAGGATTGTGAGTATGGATTCTGCCATGGATGCCTGACGCTGGGCTCAGAGTCTGTGCACAGTCGCAACATCATTCTGCGTCGCATTAATATATCCGCTCAGGCCAATAACCTGCTATGGCTGAAGATGAGACCAGACACCCCACAGCGCTATGAATATATCACCGTGGAGGACATTACTGGTCCGGTGAAGAACTTCATATTGGTGGCTCCCTGGACACAGTTCTATGACCTGAGGGGCAGGAAGGACAAGCCTATGTCATACAGCGACCATATCACGATGAGACGTTGTAACGTGGACTGCAGCACCTTCTTTAATGTGAAACAGCAAGAGGAGGTGTACCACCTGTCAAACTTTAACTTTGAGGACATCACGGTGACGGCAAAGAACAAGGACTTCCATCCGGAGATAGTGGAGGGCTTTACATATAAGAATATAAACGTTAAGTAAACGATAAAGGCGGATATGGTGAATATCCGCCTTTATTTGTTGTGTATGTCCTATTTGTTATTTTATGGTTACCATGGTCGCTCCAAAGCCATACTGTTGGAATGACGCGTCTTGCCATTGGCATTGTGGGTAGTTGCGTTTCAGTTCGGATATGATGGCTTGCCTTAGTATGCCGTCGCCGTTACCGTGGATGAATATAAGTTTACAGCCTTTTTCCTTCAAATGAGACTGCATGGTACGCCTGAATACATCCAGCTGGTACTCTTTTATATCGTGTGATGACATCCCGGCTGTGGTCTCAAGTAATTCTGTGGCATGCAAATCTATCTCAATAGGACCGCTCTGCTTCTGCTGAGAGTGTGAGCCTAGCTTTGCCTTCGTCACCTTCATTCCGCTCTCCTGCAGACGCT
>JAEEGF012352129.1_pt1 | contig 11133 bp, 9 predicted proteins | sample 9134171 | NCBI WGS metagenome assembly JAEEGF01 (sample SAMN16246542, study PRJNA631951) | gut metagenome | biome: gut microbiome; feature: rumen; material: AP-attached | host: Bos | place: Iran: Karaj | collected 2018-10
TTAAGGCCGGCATGAACAAGGTTATGGATGAGGAGAAGAAGGCTGTAGCTACAGGATACTGGGATATGTTCAGATTCAATCCTCAGGCAGAGAACAAGTTCACTCTTGATTCCAAGCCTGCTACAGAAGACTTCCAGAGCTTCCTTGACGGTGAGGTCAGATACCTTTCACTTAAGCTCAAGAATCCTGAGAGAGCAGCTAAGCTCAACGCAGCAGCTGCAGAGCACGCTAAAGAGCACAGAGCTTATCTTGAGAAGCTGGTTACTCTTTACGGCAAAGACTGATAGTATAAAAGGATAAATCAAATAGAAAGGGCCCGGTTCGAAAGAACCGGGCCTTTTGATTTAGAAAGAAATTAAATTTTTGAAAGTGTCTGTACTGCGCTGTCTCTTAAAACTACCGTGAAATGCTCAGCCAGATACTGCTCATCCGCTGTGCTGCCGATCTCAGTCTTGCCATACTCGGTAAGTAGTGAGCAGATGTTGTCAAATAATGTGCTGTCCAGATCTCCCTGGTGAAGTATCAGGTAATATTTACCTTTTGCTTCATTCTTGTACAGTGTGTTTGTACCAGTAAACTTGCGACTGACTATTGCTGCGAACTTTGTAACCTCATGTAATGAATCGAAGGAGAATATCCTCGACCCTTTTCTGCTTGGAAGGTCCTTTTTCCTGGGACCGGTGGTTTTTTCCTTGACCTTTTTGGAGTCTGACTGTGCTCCCTGAAGAGAGGATTCCAGGTAATCTGCCATGTTGCTGTGCTGCAGTCTCTTGAAAAGACCCATCACATCCTCTTCATCTTCCTCGGCATACTCGTCATCTTCGTACTCCTCATCCTCATCGTATTCCTCGTCGTATTCATCGTGTACCGATGGGGCGAAGTTGGAAAACCTTGTATCCAGTTCGTCCGGGTCCTCTACCTTGGTGATAATGAGGACTATACATTCTGAATTGATGGGGATGGCCTCTATCATAAGAGGAGTATCCTCGGCGTCAAAGCCAAATTCTATACTTGCCTGCTGCATCATGTCCTGGAAAAGCTCTTTGGCTTTGTCGGTGCCATATGCCAGCTCTGTTATTTTGAGGTCGCGCTTCGCAAGGTCATCTCTGGTAAGTGTACATCGGATCTGGTGATCATTGACTCTCTCAATTTTCATGATGCATACCTCCTGACTTTGGAATACATAGATACTAAGTGATACAGTATCCTATGTCAATAGATATATCGTCACATTTTACCCCAAAATTTGCATCTACATAAAATCTTAAGAATTTCTATCGGAAATCTTAAGAAATTTCGATGGTAAATCTTAAGAATTGGATGCTATCATCTTTTCTTGTGAGATGCCTTAGCCGAATCTGTGATCCGGAAAGGAGGCGAGTTAATAAGGGAGTTATCTTTTTTGTTCTATTACATCTAATCTTCTCACTTATTCAAGGTGAGATGTCTTACTGTCAATAGTATCAGGAAAATCACCCTAATTATCAAACAACAAACTAAAAACATGTATAAACAAAACTTAGTATCTTCTATATAAATTATACCATATTTTGTAAAATAGAAGATAGTATACTTACAGGGTTTAGGCGTTGGTGTCTCCAAATATTAATTTATGTCAAAAGAGATCATTGCTGCTATGAATAAAGACTGAGGGAATTTATCACATTGAAGAGCCTTTTGGATTCAAAGCGCCTGATCAGTGAGGAAAAATCCATAATAACCATCAACCAATACGAATTTGTTACATAAAGAGGACCCCACCTTAGATCATGTATAAATATATAAATCGGATTTTGAGTTAACTATTCAATTGACATAATGAGTATAATGGACGTGCGATTAAGTTCACACGTCCATTATTTTTTATTACACCATCTCTTCGACTCATGCAGATCATGATCTGATAAACGTAGAAGGTTATATATGACAGCGAGGAAATGTAAAAGTATCAGCAGGATTAATCTGCATGAGTGACGTAAACTGAATAGTCTGTTATAATATAGGACGATTGTAAAGGAGCTGGTGAATGAAGAAAAAGGTAATTCCGGCGATTATTATAATCGTCCTTATTTTTATATTTGCAGGAATATTTGTGGCACAGCAGTACCTCAAGAAGTATTCCCACAGCACGGAGAAGGCAGATCTTGATGAGTACTTTGGAATCAGGTCTGAGAGTGATGTACCCATCATCCTGGGTAATGAGATGATCGAGGAGCACGCAGCCCTCTTTGACGGATACTACTATATGGATTTTGCCTCTGTACAGAAATACTTAAATGACAGATTCTACTATGGGGAGGCAGACGAGGTCCTATTGTACACAACCCCTACGGCGATAATCACATCCCAGATCGGGACGGATTCCTGGTGGGACTCGGAGGGCGGCAGTGCAACAGAGCCTTACAAGATTACCAGGCTTGAGAGCGGAACTCTTTATGTTGCTCTGGAATATGTGAAGAAGTATACAAATTTTGCCTACGAGGGATTTACAGAGCCCAATCACATGCAGCTTACCACTAAGTGGAACGATCAGCAGGTGGCCACTGTGACCAAGGATACTCAGATCCGCTTAAGGGGCGGCGTCAAGAGTGAGATCCTGTGCGAAGTTGAAAAGGGAGATAAGCTGGTAGTTCTGGAGGAGCTGGAGAACTGGACCAAGGTCAAGAGCCCCGACGCATTCATTGGATATGTTGAGAACAAGAGGATTGAGGGAATCACAACTGTCAGCCCCATCCCTGTCACCGATTATACAGAGCCCGAATACACAAGGATTGAGAGAGATCACAAGATCAATCTTGGCTTCCACAACATAGGCGGACCTGCGGGCAACGACACGATGAGCGGTCTGATAGCAGGAGCCACCAGCCTTAATGTCATTTCCCCTACGTGGTATGCTGTTTCCAGCAACGAGGGAGATGTGAGAAGCTTTGTATCTTCTTCTTATATTAAAGCGGCTCATTCGAAGGGCCTCGAGGTCTGGGCTCTGCTTGATAACTTTACCGGTGGAGATATTTCAACTCACGAGTTTTTATCCCATTCATCCAGCAGGGCAGCCATCATCTCAAATGTGGTGGATTCCGCTGTTGCCAATGAGATAGACGGAATAAACCTTGACTTTGAGATGGTTGCAGCTGAAGACGGACAGTCCTATATTCAGTTTGTCAGGGAGATGTCCATAGCCTGCAGGAAGGCGGGACTTGTCTTTTCCATAGACAACTATGTTCCCATGAACTTCAACGACTTCTATGATCTTGAGGAGCAGGGCGTAGTGGCAGACTATATTATTATCATGGGTTACGATGAACATTACGGAGGCTCCCCGGAAGCCGGCTCAGTTGCATCCCTGGGTTATGTTGAGAACGGTATCATCAACACCTTAAAGGAAGTTGACGCTTCCAAGGTAATAAATGCTGTTCCGTTCTATACCAGAATATGGCACACTGAGGGAGGAGAACTCAGCAGTGAAGCCGTATCCATGAAGACGGCAAAAGATTATATCAGTAACCATTCCATAAAAATGGAATGGAACCCCGAGGCAGGCCAGAACTACGGTGAGTACACTGATGGCAGCGGCAATCTGCATCAGATATGGATGGAGGACACATTGTCTTTGTCCCAGAAAATAGATTCAATGAAAGCCAACAATATTGCGGGTATCGCTGAGTGGTCACTGGGAATGGAGACCAGTGATGTATGGGAAGTGATAGCTGCTTATATAAATGGCTGAGCTTGCAGACCAGGAACAGGTAACAAATTGGAAACAGAGATTTTTTATATAGACGAACACAATATTGATGACAAGGCAAAAGAGATACTGGAAAAAGCCGGCAGGATCATCAGAGACGGCGGCCTTGTGGCCTTTCCCACCGAGACTGTCTACGGACTTGGCGGAGATGCCTTAAACCCGCAGTCTTCCAGGAAGATCTACGCAGCCAAGGGAAGGCCGTCAGACAATCCGCTTATAGTACATGTGGCAGAAGTTAAAGACGTGGAGAAAATAGTCAGGGAAATCCCGGATCAGGCGTACAAACTTTTTGAAGCCTTCTGGCCGGGGCCTCTTACCATCATCATGAACAAGAATGACAGGATCCCCTATGAGACCACAGGCGGACTTGACACTGTGGCCATCAGGATGCCGAATAATCAGATCGCTCTTGAGCTCATAAGGCAGTCGGGGGGATATATAGCTGCTCCCAGCGCCAATGCGTCGGGAAGGCCGAGCCCCACACTTGCGAGATACTGTCAGGAGGATCTTGACGGTAAGATTGAGATGATCCTGGATGGAGGACAGGTAGGGATCGGGCTTGAGTCCACAATAGTTGACCTTACATCTGATACACCTATGGTCCTGAGGCCGGGATATATCACCAGAGAGATGCTGAGTGATGTTCTTGGGGATGTGGCTATAGACAGGACCATAATAGATGCTGATTCCACCGAGAAACCCAAGGCTCCTGGTATGAAGTACAGGCACTACGCTCCAAAAGGCGTTCTGACTATTGTCCAGGGGGCGCCTGAGGATGTTGTGGCATACATCAATGAGAAGACCGGTGAAGCTTTGCGGGATGGTAAAAGAGTCGGTGTCATCGCCACTGACTCAAGTCAGAGCCTTTACGCGGCGAAGACAGTAAAGAGTGTCGGCAGCAGGGAGGACGAGGCTTCAATAGCTCACGAGCTCTTTAAAGTCCTGCGGGAATTTGATGACGAGAGCATCGATGTGATGTTTTCCGAGTCATTCGATGACAGCGGCATTGGACAGGCCATAATGAACAGACTGTTAAAGGCGGCCGGTCACAATGTTATTAATCTTTAGAATTAATTATTATTATAATATAATAGGAAAGAAGGAAAAGATATGATAGCAATTGGAAGTGATCACGGCGGATACGCGCTCAAGGAATCTGTAAAAAAACATCTGACTGAGAGGGGAATTGAGTTTAAGGACTTCGGAACTTACAGCCTTGATTCCTGTGATTATCCGGAATTTGGAAGAGCAGTTGCTGAGGCTGTCGCTTCAGGCGAGTGCGAAAAGGGCATAGTCATCTGCACCACCGGCATTGGAATATCCATTGTTGCCAACAAGGTGAAGGGCATCAGATGCGCCCTCTGCTCAGAGACAACAACCGCAAGACTCACAAGAGAGCACAATGACGCGAATGTGCTGGCCATGGGCGGAGGATTCACAGGAGAACTTTTAGCCAATGAGATAGTTGACGTTTTCCTGGATACAGAGTTTTCCGGACTTGAGAAGCACAGCCGCAGAATATCAAAAATAGAAAATTAAAAGTTATGAAGGAGGGGAGTATGGCAAAGGTTGTCATCATGGATCACCCATTGATCCAGCACAAGATAGGTTATATCAGGAGGACTGACACAGGCACCAGAGACTTCAGAGCCACCATCAGTGAGATAGCAACACTGATCTGCTACGAGGCTACCAGGGATCTGCCCCTTAGGGATGTGGAGATTGAGACTCCCATCTGCAAGACGACAGTCAAAGAATTAAAGGGAAGGAAGCTATGCATCGTTCCAATACTCCGTGCAGGTCTTGGCATGGTAGACGGAATGCTGGCTCTTATCCCTGCCGCAAAGGTAGGACATATCGGACTTTACAGGGATCCCGAGACTCTTAAGCCCGTTGAGTATTACTGCAAGATGCCCGCTGATGTTTCAGAGAGGGAGATCTTTGTAGTCGATCCCATGCTTGCAACAGGAGGATCTTCCGTTGCTGCTATCCAGATGCTCAAGGACAGAGGCTGCTCCAAGATACATTTTATGTGCATTATCGCAGCTCCCGAGGGACTTAAGGCAATGCAGGAAGCGCATCCTGACGTTGATATTTACGTTGGTGCTCTGGATGAGAAACTCAATGATCACGGCTACATCGTTCCGGGTCTTGGAGATGCCGGCGACAGGATATTTGGAACCAAGTAAGCGCTCTTTGCGGAGCAATCCGCATACCGCTCAATAACATATGGAGAGACGTGCATGAAAAGAGATGACTACATTTCCTGGGACGAGTATTTCATGGGAGTTGCCAAGCTGGCAGCCATGAGGTCAAAAGACCCCAACACTCAGGTGGGAAGCTGCATAGTGAGCGAAGACAACAACATCATGTCCATGGGTTACAACGGTTTTCCGAAGGGCTGCTCTGATGACGAGTTTCCCTGGGAGAGAGAAGGGGATGAGCTTGGCACCAAGTACCCTTACGTGACCCACAGCGAACTCAATGCCATTCTCAATTACAGAGGCGGGAGTCTTGAGGGCACCAAGCTTTATGTATCTCTTTTCCCCTGCAACGAATGTGCCAAGGCTATAATACAGGCAGGGATAAGGACAGTTGTCTACGACAGCGACAAGTACAGTGACACTCCCGCCACAAAGGCGTCCAAGAAGATGTTTGACGCCGCCGGCGTGAGATACTACCAGTACCAGCGCAGCGGAAGGAGCATTAAGATCACTATTTAATCATCATGTACAGGAATAAGGTCAGATTGCCGGACAAGTTCATATTGCTTCTGACAGTTTTTGTCCTGACCCTTTTTTTGCCCATCACGGCATCTGCCACAGAGACCACCAGAAAGAAACTGGATGATGCCAAGAAGGCCAAGCAGCAGTCTGAGAGCCAGCTCGATGACACCAAGGACGACATCGCCGAGATGAATGAGGAGAAGGCATCCCTTCAGGGACAGCTTAATAACCTCAACTCGCAGCTAAGTGAGGTCAGCGATAACCTGGAGTCCCTTGAGGAGCAGATCTACGACAAGGAGACGGACATCGAGAACACCCAGATGGAGCTGGAGGCGGCAAGGCAGAAAGAGGCCAGGCAGTATGCGTCCATGAAAAAACGCATACAGTTCATGTATGAAAAGCAGAGCTTTGTCATGGTGGGAATGTTCCTGGGATCTGAGAGCTTTGGGGATTTCCTTAACAGAAGCGAATTTGTTGAACAGCTGACTGCCTATGACAGGAAGATGCTCAATGAATATATTGAGACGAGAAAGCTTATTGAGGCAAAAGAGGAATCGCTGAATGAAGATAAAGGCCAGCTGGAGGAGTACAGGGTCAAGGAACAGGCTGAGCAGAGCAGGGTTTCAGGACTGGTGGACCAGACCTCCGGTTCCATAAGGCAGTACGCCAGCGAGATCTCGGATGCCGAAGAGAGGGCTCAGGCCCTGGAGGATCAGATAAAGTCCCAGGAGGCAGATATCAAGGCCCTGGAGAAAAAGCTGGCGGAGGAGATAAGGCTCTCCAAGCTGGCTGCATCGTCCAAGTGGAGGGATATCTCCGAGGTGACATTTGCCGATGGTGACAGAAAGCTTCTGGCAAACCTCATATACTGCGAGGCCGGGTCGGAACCCTACGAGGGACAGGTTGCCGTGGGCGCTGTTGTCATTAACAGGGTGCTGAGTTCAATCTATCCGGATACGGTTGTGGGAGTGATATACCAGAAGAAGCAGTTTTCACCTGTGGCCAGCGGAAGGCTTGCCCTTGCCCTTGCCAACGACAAAGCAACAGCGGCCTGCTATAAGGCCGCCGATGAAGCAATGACAGGATATTCAAATGTAGGTAACTGCGTTTATTTCAGGACACCTATTCCCGGACTTAAGGGAACAAATATTGGAGGACATGTCTTTTACTGACGGACAAGATCTTCTATAGGAGCCGCGAGAGGCTCGATACCGTCTGCATAGATCTCATTAAGGAGCCTGTTCAGGGAGAGCAGGCTCTTTTTAAGAAGAGACTCATTTATCAGGTGCTTCTCAAAGGCTTCTGAGAGCTCGTCCAGATCAAGGACCTTGATCCTGCCGTCGGGAAAGATCTTGACATCAGCTAAAAGGTCGATGACCAGAAGGGAGTTCTTCTCTTCATCAGGCTCGTAGGTGACAATGTCACAGTACCAGCACAAAAGAGAGCCATCGCTCTTTAAGAACTTGCTGACCTTGTAGCCCCTGTCCAGATAATAGCAGGAGTAACCGCTGGAGAGATCACTGCGACTGCGGATGGTCTTCCATTTGGTCACAATACAGGTATCAGTCTGGTTTATAATGATATCATCCTTTAATTCGATACATTCATCGGGAATGAATCGTCTTCGAAACAGAGTTGGATTTTTCATACAAAAATAATACTCTTACCAAAATTGAAAGTCAATTATGCGAGAAAATTCAGTTTTGCTAAAAACTTTAAAGGTCATATATTTCTTTCTTGTGCTCATAATAGCGCTGTTTGTTGTGAGCAGGTTTTCCAATGGAGATAACGCTGACATGTCTGCTCCCATGCCCGGAGCAACTCTGCCTGTTGTTACGTTAAAGAGCATGGGCAGGGAGATGAACCGCATGCACGGCTACACCTCCCAGGTGGATCTTGCCTACATGCGGGGGACAATCATGCCTTTAGCAGCAGGCAGGGAGATCATCTACAAGGTAGATACCTTTGGCAGCAAAGTCAAAAATCTGGGATTTGAGGTCAGAAGCATAGACGGAAGCAGCCTTGTGGAGAACCAGCAGATCACGGATTATAAAGTAAATGATGAAATAATTGAGGGCTCGATACAGCTAAAGGACCTGATCACACCCGGCCGGGAATACATGCTTGTCTTTTTGATGGACACCGACATAGGCACTGCCAGGTATTACACCAGGATCGTATGGACCGAGGAAGATGACAAGTATCACATGGACGACGAACTGGACTTTGTCCTTGGTTTTTCAGAGGCTACCTTCAGCAAGACACAGGCTCAGGACTATGCCAAATACCTGGAATCCAATTCGGAGGGGGACAACACCACCTTTAACAGAGTCAATATCCATAGCAGTCTGTCTCAGGTTACCTGGGGTGATCTCAACGTCACCAGGCACACGGATCCTGACATAAATGTCTGTGATCTTCACGGCCAGACCGGAAGCTATGAGCTTCAGTACAAGATCACCATTAGAGATGGCACGGTCAGCAGGAATTATAATGTAAAAGAAGACTTCAGAGTCAGGTATACCAAGGACAGGATGTACCTGCTGGGTTATGAGAGAAGTCTGAACTATATCTTTGACTCATCATCATATTCTCTGGGAAACAACTCCATTGCCATGAGTATTTCCGATCCACAGATGCAGCTGGTGGAGAGTCACGGCGGAAGCGCTATTGCCTTCGTCAGCGAGAACAGGCTGTATATGTTCAATAACTCAGACAACAAGCTGGCTTTTGTTTTTGGCTTCTATGATTCCGATAATGACGACGTCAGGACAAGGTGGGACAACAACTCCATCAAGATCCTGAGGGTCGATGAGGGCGGAAGCGTCAGGTTTGCAGTGGCAGGATATATGAACCGCGGCATCCACGAGGGAAATGTGGGAATTGCGGTCTACGATTACAACAGCTCCATGAATGCGGTGGAGGAGCTGGCCTTTGTGGAGAGTACGCAGTCCCCGGAGATAATTAGAAATTATGTGGGCAAGATAGCCTATGCCAGCACTTCAGATGTCTTTTACGCCATGCTGGATCAGAACATCTATGCCGTGGACCTGGTGGAGAGGACGGCCAGTTCCGTGGTTGAGGACATCGGAGGCGGCGAATACAAGATATCCAAGTCCGAGAGCAATATAGCATGGCAGAGCGACCTGGAGAGCCTGAACCTCATGAGCCTGAATACCAGGTCTGAGTCAAATATAAAGGCCAGGAGCGGGGACTACATAATCCTTCTGGGATTCATGGGAGAGGATCTGGTGTACGGCCTTTGCCACTCGGATGATGTGGGTGTGGACAGCATCGGAAATCCGATCTACGCGATGTACAGCATCAGGATAGAGGATCTGGAAGGCAATATTCTGGAGAACTACCGCCCCGATGGCGTTTATGTTACTTCCGTGACGCTGGGGGACAATCAGATAAAACTGACCCGTGTCAAGAAGGACGAGGGAGGGAACTATGTGCCCACCTATGATGATCAGATCGTCAGCACCCTTAAGGCTGAAGAGGGCAATAACAGGCTGGAAGTGGTGTCGGTGGATGTCTTTGAAAAGATCGTCCAGATCACTACCAAAAACGATATTAAATCCAAACAGCTTCGGGTTCTTACTCCCAATCAGACTCTCTATGAGGGCAGCAGGAATGTGGAAGTTGACATAGAGAGGGATATTCAGGAGAAACCCTTCTATTACGTATATGGCATCGGAGGAATGGCAGATATATTCACAAAGCCTGCAGATGCTGTGAGACTGGCATCTGATATCTCGGGCGTTGTCATGGATGATGGAAATGAGTACGTGTGGCTCAAGGGAAATCTGCTTCGCTCCAACCAGATCATGGCCATCACGAGAATGGCGGAGAGCTATGAGGATATTACTTCCAAGGATTCTGTGGCTGTATGCCTTGACCTGGTGCTGAAATTTGAGGGCGTCAACAGGGATGTCGAGAATCTTCTGGGCAGTGGTGAGAGCGTTGTGAGCATTTTGAAGAGCTCTTTTCCCACATCTCAGATCCTGGAGCTGGACGGATGTCCCCTGTCGGCCATGTTGTATTATGTGAACCAGGATATCCCGGTCATGGCGATGTTAAATGACGGTTCCGCGCTGCTGCTCATTGGCTTCAATGACCTCAACACGGTTCTGATGAATCCTCAGAACGGACAGGTGTACAAGTATGGAATGAACGACTCGGATAAGCTGTTCTCGGAGAATGGAAATCATTTCATTACGTACCTCAGCCGGGATGAATAGTTTATAAAAAAATAACTTGTATGCAATGGATGAGGCGAATATAATAAACCCCGTAGCATATTTGAGACAAACAGATCGGAGAGACTGATGACAGATAACAGAAATGATGATATGGATTTCAGGGAAATCACTGATGATGTGACAGTTGACATCATTGACGATACAGATAAGAGCGATGCTGCAGGCAATGTGACAGAGGGAAACGGAGGAGACGCCACAGGTAGCAGTGGTGAAGCCGGAGGCAGTACCACCGGCTGCAGCCAGGATCAGAACAGGGAAAAGCCTGAGTACGAGGATGTATGCTTTGTGTGCAGAAGGCCGGAGAGCAAGGCCGGCAAGATGTTCCACCTTCCTAACAGCATCTGCATCTGCGATGACTGCATGCACAAGACCATGGATGCTGTGAGCCAGTTTGACT